>ENA-UPTB01002990-UPTB01002990.1-human-gut-metagenome-genome-assembly--contig:-NODE-2990-length-10697-cov-8.566949_pt1 | contig 10697 bp, 7 predicted proteins | sample MGYA00250046_ERZ773369 | MGnify/ENA primary metagenome ERZ773369 (study PRJEB29103, sample SAMN06111938) | human gut metagenome | biome: human gut; feature: ankylosing spondylitis patient; material...
TGTTAAAAACTTGAACTCGAGAAAATGCAAATATTTTAACACTTTATCCTTGCTCAAATCCTAGATTTCCCCGGACGCAGTCCGGGGATGGTCGAAGGGGAGGCATGCACCGCAGGGCGGTGCCGCTGAGGAATGAGTTGCTAATCTTTAAAGACATACTCGTCTTCTGTCACTCCGTTCACACGTAACAATGACAGAAACTCTTCTTCAAAAGAAGTACTCTGATGATGTTCTTCTTGGTTCTTTATATAGTTTGTGATTTTTTCAACCTCATAGTAGGAAACAGAAAACGAGGCATAGCCAACAGCCCATCCGTTGAAATACGGGAAAACACGGCTATGGGAGAGTTCTGCGCTGCTGCGTGACTTCACTCCTCTCACAAACTCAGAGATTGGCATAGATGGAGGTAGGTCTACAAGCATGTGCACATGGTTGCGGTAGGCATTTACGCGCCGGAGGTAGACTCTCGCTCGTTTGCAATACTCGAACAGAAACGTCAAAAGTATCCGTTTCTGATCTTCAGGAATTGTCAATTCGCTGCATTTGGTGCGAAAAACTATGTGCTGGAAATTTCGGGTGTAACTCATAAGACAAAAGTATTACTTATTGTCTTACATACAAAATATATGCTTATATATTTCAGCGGCGGCGCTCACGCGGCGCAGTCGGTTGTCCACCAGTCCCCCAACGATGTCGGGGGGGGTGACTGAAAGCGTGACCGCTCACGCGGTCAAGTCTGCAACATCGAGACCAGAGTAGGGGTATTGGTCCGCTCACACGGTCAGTCGGCAGCATCGAGACCAAAGTGGCGGTGTTGGTCCGCAGCGCAGTCATGGAGCATCATCCAGAGCAGGGGTGCCGGTCCGCAGCGCAGTCATGGAGCATCGACCAGAGCAGAGGTGCCGGTCCGCAACGCGGACCCGTTTTCAGTTAACCCCGGACGCAGTCCGGGGATGGGCAAAGGAGCGGCATGCACCGCAGGGCGGTGCCGCTGAGGAATGAGTGTCTATCATCAGTGGCTTCAGCGGCGGCGCTTGCGCGGCGCAGTCGGTTGCGCACCAGTCCCCCGACGATGTCGGGGGTTAACTGAAAGCGTGACCGCTCACGCGGTCAGTCGGCATCATCGTCCAGAGAGTGGTATTGTTCCGCTCGCGCAGTCAGAATTATTGTAAACAAAATTTAAGGAATTGATATAATTATTTTGCTTGAAATATTTGCACCATCGGAAAGTTAGCACTACTTTAGCGGTGTGATTTGAAAGCCGTGCAACCGGCTTCAAAAACAAACCTAAATAGAAAGGAATTTTACTAACAAAAACTATTTAATTATGAAGAAACTTTTACTCTCTGCATCAATGTTGATGCTCGCAGGTGCTTCTGCATTTGCAGTAACTGATGGTCAGACTTATGAGACTATCAATGGTTTCAAGTGTGAAAACCTTTGGGTTCTTGACCGTCAACACACAGAAGATGCTTTTAAGGCATCAAAGCTTAACATCTCGAACGGACCTCGTATGATTGCTCTTGGTGATAATCTTTATGTAGGTAGTGTTCCAGAAGGTGGCGCTATCCTTTCTGTTTTTGACATCAAAACAGGTGAGCATAAAAAAGACATCGCTTTGAAGTTTGAAAATGGTGAGGCTTATTCTGAAACTCTTTGCACAAATGGCTTGAATGTTGATGAATATGGTCACGTTATCGTTGCTCCATATATGGCTAATGCAGATGGAGCTGGCGTTTATAATGTTTATACTGTGGATTTGGAAACAGGAATTGTCAAATTGGCAGCGGAACTTCCAGCAGCTGGTACAGCTGGTCGTGTAGACTATTCAGACATTATTGGTGATATTACAGGAACAGAGGCAAACTGTACGATTATGGCAGGTACCAATTCCGGTGCTCTTGAAGTATTCCAATGGGTTCTTAAAAAGGGTACTACTGATTGGGTAGGAGGATGGACTGGAGGAGCGTTCTCTTCGAAAGTTCAAGCAACAAGCCCTGATGGTGTCGCTGATTTTGGTTCAGGTGTTTCTTTGCGTATTGTGCGTGACGGTTCGAAATCAGGCGATATGCAATTGTTCTATGTTGACGGTTCTGCAACATTCCCAGTGCTTTACGGAACGGACCTCGCGGCTGTTGATAAATTGACGGATGCCGATTTGATTGTCAAGGATAAAGATACTCACGAGGTTATTTCTGGAACAGTGCCTTCTCCAACAGCTGGTCCTTCTGGAATCTGTGAGTTTTCAGTTTCTGAACAGAATTTCTGCGCATGGCCTATCTGCCAACCAAATGATGGTGCTGGTGGCTCTTTGACAGCGATTACAACCGTCAATACTGATAGAGAGTTTGCATCTACAAAATATTTGTGGACAGTTCCTGCTGATGGACTTGGTACCACAGGAGGTATCGGTCGTCGCCATCGTGCAATGGCCACTGTAGACCAAAAGGACGGTTCAGTTCTCTTCGCAGTAATGGAATGCTACAATGGTATGGGCGTTTACAGAATTTCAAAACCAGGTAGCGTAGAAAGCAACGTAGTTGCAGCTGCAAACATCACAGTTAACGGTAACGTTATCGCTGTAAGCGAAGTAGCTGAGTCTATCGAAGTGTTCAACGTAGCTGGTCAGAAAGTAGCTGAGGCTCGCAACGCATCTGAGGTTGCCGCTCCTGCAACAGGCGCTTACATCGTTAAGGCTGTCGTAGCTGGTGCTCCAGTTGTTAAGAAAGTTATCCTCTAATCCTTAGAGATAGCATATAGTAAAAAGCGCTCCCGCAAGGGGGCGCTTTTTGTGTATAGTGACAGCACACACCGGCACATCGTGCGCCATCGGGGCAAAAAGAAAACTGTATCATCCAAGCTGATGGATGATACAGTTTTCAGTATGCGTTAAAAGTCAGCAGTGTGCAGCCGATTGCACAATCTCGCTCAGTGTAGGGTGAGAGTGCACTATGCCTTGCAGGTCGGCAATCGAGTCGCCGCGAGTAATCAGCGCGCAAGCCTCCTGTACAAGGTCGGCGGCATGCGGACCATAGATGTGGCATCCCAATAGGCGTCCGTCGGCGGCGGCAATCAGTTTGCAGTAGCCGTCGGTCTCGTCGAGGCACACCGCCTTGCCGTTGGCGCGGAAAAAAGCCTTTTTAGCCACATATTCGATGCCCTGCGCCTTGCAGTCGTCCTCCGTCAGTCCCACCATACCCACTTCAGGCATAGTGAACACCGCCGCCGGAATCACGTCGAGCCTCAGGTTGTCGTCGACACCCATAATAGCGTCGAGCGCGCGGATGCCCTGGAACGTGGCCGCATGTGCAAGCATCATCAAACCGTTCACGTCTCCCACGGCATAGACGTGAGGCACGTTGGTCTGCATATTGCCGTCGACGGCGATGCCGCGAGGCGAGAACTCCACGCCGATGTCGGCGAGGTTGAGCGTGCCCACGTTGGCGCGTCTACCCACAGCCATCAGCACCTTGTCGGCAGTCACCGACTGTTCCTTGCCTTTGCGTTCGTAAGCCACCGCCAGCCAGTCGCCCTCTTTGGCGATTGATTTCACGGCAGCCTGCGTCTCAATCTTTATGCCTCGCTTGTCCAGACTTTGGCGCAGTCGCTTTGCAAGGTCGCTGTCGAAATGCGGCAGCACCTCTTTGGCATATTCAAGCACCGTCACCTCGCTGCCGAATGCGCTGAACACCGAAGCAAATTCCAGTCCGATTACGCCCGCACCCACTATGCATAGCCTTTGCGGCACGCTGTCGATGTCGAGCAGCTCGCGCGACGTCAGCACGCCCTCAAGCGTATTGCCGTCGATTGGCAGCATCGCCGACGACGAACCTGTGGCGATGATCACGTCTTTCGCCGTGACGCGTTCGCCGGCAGCCTCTACCGTCAGCGCGTCGACAAAACGAGCCTCTCCGCGGAGCAGATGGATGTTGGGGTTGGAAATGAGCGATTCCGCTCCGTCGCGCAACTGCTTGACCACCGCGCGTTTGCGCTCCATCACGGCGGGAAAATCGAGCGTGAAGGCGACATCCTTGATTCCGAAAGCCTCAGCCTCCGCAAAATCGCTCACCATAGCGGCGGTGCGGCAGAGAGCCTTCGTTGGAATGCATCCCTCGTTAAGGCATGTGCCACCCACCTCGCCACGCTCAATCAGCGCCACGCTCAGTCCGCGGCGCGCGGCGAGCAGGGCGGTCTCATAACCGCCCGGACCCGCGCCGATTATAATCAGATCGGTTGTCAGCATTGTTGCAACTCTTTGAATGTCAGTATCGGATGCTTGGCGGCAGTAGTCTCGTCAAGACGGCGCACAGGAGTGGTAAGCGGAGCTTCGCGCAGAGCCTCTGGTTTTTCAACAGCCTCCTTCGCGATGCGGCGCATCACGTCGATAAACTCGTCGATCGTTTCCTTCGACTCCGTCTCGGTAGGCTCGATCATGATTGCCTGGTGGAAGAGCAGCGGGAAATAGATTGTCGGAGCGTGGAAGCCATAGTCAAGCAGACGCTTGGCTATGTCGAGCGTGGTTATGCCCGTCGATTTGTCGGCCAATCCGTCAAACACAAATTCGTGCTTGCAGACCGACGGGATAGGCAGTTTGTAGCAATCCTTGAGCGACTCCTTGATGTAATTGGCGTTGAGTGTGGCCAACGGACCAGCCATACGGATGTTCTGCTTGCCGAGCATCAGGATGTAGGCGTATGCGCGCATCAGCACACCGAAGTTGCCCATAAATCCCGATATGCGTCCGGCAGCCTCCGGCGTGCGCACAGTGTGGAGCAAGCCGTCGTCGCCGCGGCTCACCTTCAAGTCGGGCAGGCACTCAGCCAGATGCGCGGCAACGCCCACAGGACCCGAGCCTGGGCCTCCGCCTCCGTGAGGCGTGGAGAACGTCTTGTGCAGGTTGAGGTGCATGATGTCGAATCCCATGTCGCCCGGGCGCACCTTGCCAAGCAGCGGGTTGAAGTTTGCGCCGTCGTAGTAGAGCAGTCCGCCGCAGGCGTGCACCATCTCCGCAATCTCCGGGATGCGTGTCTCAAACAAGCCGAGCGTGTTGGGGTTGGTCATCATGATGCCAGCCACGGTGTCGTCGAGCAGCGGACGCAGCGCGTCGATGTCGATAGTGCCGTCGTCGAGCGACTTCACCTCCACCACTTTAAGTCCGCACACAGCCGCGCTGGCAGGGTTGGTGCCGTGGGCACTGTCGGGCACAATCACCTTTGTGCGGTTGGTGTCGCCACGCAGCTCGTGGTAGCGGCGCATCACCATCAGACCCGTCAGCTCGCCGTGGGCGCCTGCAAACGGGTTGAGCGTGAAGTGCGCCATGCCAGTGATGGCGGCAAGCGCGCGGTCGAGGCTGTCGTACAGTTCGAGCGCGCCCTGCACCGTGCAGTCGGGCTGCAGCGGATGCACGTCGCGGAATCCCGGCATAGCAGCAATTTCCTCGTTGATTTTCGGGTTGTATTTCATCGTGCAGCTGCCCAGAGGGTAGAAGCCCGTGTCGACACCGAAATTCATATTCGACAGGTTGGTGTAGTGGCGCACCACGTCGAGTTCGCTCACCTCCGGCAGTTCAGCCTCCGCGTCGCGTCGCAGCGTCGCCGGCAGAGCCTCCGTGTCGGTGTCCCATGCGTTTTCCGGCAGCGAGAAGCCGCAACGTCCCGGTTGCGACAACTCGAATATCAGTTTGTCGTAGTATTTCATAGTTGAATCTGCTTAATAAGGTCAATCATGCGGTCAATTTCCTCACGCGTGCGGCGCTCTGTGGCGCAGAAAGTGACGAGCCCCTCCTCTGTGGGCAGCGCTCCGAAAAATCCGCCGTCGAGCAACGCCTGTTGCAGGCGGTCGGCAGGGATGTCGGTGTGCAGCGCGAATTCTTTCAGGAACGGGCGGTTGAAAGCCTCCGAGAAAAGTCCGGTTTCAATCAGCCGGTCGTGCAGATAGTGTGCCGCTCCATAGGAAAGTTCGCACACCTGCCGCAGTCCTTTTTTGCCCATCAGCGACAGATATATTGTCACGTAGAGAGCCATCAGCGACTGGTTGGAGCAGATGTTGCTGTTGGCCTTTTCGCGGCGGATGTGCTGTTCGCGCGCTTGAAGCGTAAGCACGAAGGCGCGTTTACCGTCGACATCGGTCGTCGCTCCGACGATGCGTCCCGGCAGTTTGCGCACGTGCTCCTTGCTGCATGCCAGAAAACCCACATAAGGGCCGCCGAATCCCAACGGAATGCCCAATGTCTGGGCGTCGCCGCAAGCCACGTCGGCACCCCATTCGCCCGGAGTGCGCACCACGGCAAGCGCCGAAGGGTCGGCATAGACCATCAGCAGCGCCTTCTGGGCGTGTGCTGCCTCGGCAAATCCCGAGAGGTCCTCCACGATGCCGAAACGGTTTACGCTCGGCACCAGCACGCCAGCCACGTCGCCGGCCTCCAGCAGGCGGCGGGCGTCGTCGATGTCGGTCTGACCGTCGGCAGAGGCGATTTCAGAAAGTTCGACGCCGTGGTATTTGGCATAGGTGTGAACCACCTCGCGCACCTGAGGCAGCAACGTTGACGACAGCAGCACACGCGTCTTCTTGCGCGTTGCAGCCATAGCCATCATCATCGCCTCTGCGGCGGCTGTGGCGCCGTCATACATCGATGCGTTGGCACAGTCCATACCCGTCAGTGTGGCAATCATGCTCTGAAATTCAAAGATGTAGCGCAATGTGCCTTGCGAAATCTCCGCCTGATAGGGCGTGTATGCTGTCAGATACTCCGAACGGCTCGTCAGCGCCGGCACGACAGCCGGAGCATAGTGGTCGTAGGCACCGCCGCCAGCCATTATTGTCAGATGTCGGTTTTTCCTGTCGAGCTCCTCAAAACGACGGCGCACCTCCATTTCCGACATAGCGTCGGGCAGGTCGTAGTCGCCATCGAAGATGACGCTGCGCGGCACGTCGGCATACAGGTCGTCGAGCCCGTCAACGCCGATGCGCTTCAGCATCTCGCCTATGTCGGCAGCAGTATGCGGAAAATAAGAAAATCCCATAGCCACAAGTCTTAGTGTTCCTCGTTCTCGCAGAATTTCTCGTAGGCGGCAGCGTCCATAAGGTTTTTCAGCTCCTCAGGATCGTCCATTTTCACCTTGATGATCCAGTTTTCGTAAGCGTCCTTGTTGAGCAGCTCAGGAGCGTCGGCAAGAGCCTCGTTCACTTCCACAACCACACCGCTTACAGGAGAGATGAGGTCGCTGGCGGCCTTCACGCTTTCCACCGCGCCGAAATCCTCGTTGGCGGTCACTTCGTCTTCCTCCTCAGGCATGTCGACGTATACGATGTTGCCCATTGCCTGCTGTGCGTGGTCGGAGATGCCGATGATTGCAGTTTCGCCGTCCACTTTAACCCATTCGTGAGATTCGCTGTAGAATAAACCTTCAATTGTCTTAGCCATAGTTCTGTAGTTTTTATGTTTTTGATTTTAAGTATGTTATTTCTTGTATTTTTTGTCGTAGAAACGCTTTTTGCACACCGTTCCGGCAAACACCTTGCGACGGATGCGCACACCCACCTCCGTGCCGAGGGCGGCATAGCGGCTGTCGATGAGGGCGAGACACACGCTGCGGTCGGTGGTGATTGTGTGGTAGCCGGTGGTCACAACGCCGATTGTCTGTCCGTCGGCCTCCACCTCATAGCCTCCGCGTGGGATGGCGCGGTCGTTAAGCTCGATGCCCACCACCTTCTTCGCCATTCCTTCGGTTTTCTGCTTGGCGCACGCATCGCGGCCTATGAACTCCGGTTTGTCGAGTTTCACAAACATACCCAACCCTGCCATTATAGGTGAGATTTCCTCGCTGAGTTCGTGTCCGTAGAGAGGCAGACCCGACTCGAAGCGCAGCGTGTCGCGGCATCCGAGACCGCACGGCGTCACCCCCGCGGCGATGAGCTTCTCCCACATTGCAACGATGACATCGGGCGTTGCGTAAAATTCAAAACCGTCCTCGCCGGTATATCCTGTGCGGCTCGCAATCACAGGGTTTCCCTGCCATTCCGTTTCCTCGAAAGTGTAGAAAGCCAGGTTGCCGAGATCCATTCCTAGCACCTCGGCGGCAGTTTTCTCTGCGTCAGGGCCTTGCAGCGCAATCTGTCCGTAGCGAGGCGAGGCATTGTCGATTTCCACATTGAAATCCTTCGCCTGCTCGCGAATCCAGGCGTCGTCCTTGTCGATGTTGGCGGCATTCACCACCAGCAGCCACGTTTTTGGCTCAGCCATTTTGTAGACAAGCAGGTCGTCGACCACGCCGCCGTCGGGATAGAGCATCATTCCGTAGAGAATCTTTCCTGCTGGAAGGGCTGTGACATCGTTGGTGAAGATGTGGTTGACAAACCGTTCGGCATCGTCGCCGGTGACGAAGATCTCGCCCATGTGCGACACGTCGAACATGCCCACACGCTGGCGCACGGCATTGTGCTCGTCAATGATTGAACTGTATTGTATCGGCATCATGAATCCGCCGAAAGGACTCATTTGGGCTTTCAGAGCCACGTGGTTGTCGTAAAGACAAGTTTTTTTCAAGTCGTCCATGTTATATCAGGATTTTAAGATTATTTCTGTCAATTGTGTTGTTGTGAGGTTTGCGATGTGCCTGCCCATGTCTATGCCCTTTAGAGCCTCGGCTGCCTCGTCGATGCGCTTGCCGCGGAGCAGGCTGTTGAGTGCGGGCATCGGGTCGGAGAGCATGAAATAGTCGCCCGACAGGCTGATGTGGTGGATGATGTCGGAGCGCATCTCCAGACCGACAGCCACTTCGCCCACACCGGCGATTTTTTCGGATTTGGTGACGGTGTATGCCGGATTGCTGCCGTTGAAGAAACTCTCGTCGAGATATGTCTGCTCAATTTCCTCGATGCGCGCAATCTCGGCAGCGGTCAGCATCCTCTCGCTGTCGCAGAATCTGTCGATAAGATAGCGTTTGAACTCCTCGATGGGCATGTCGGTGTGCTCGCTGAGGTTGGTCACGTGCTGGCGCACCGAAGCCACCCCTTTGCTCTGCAGTTTCACCGCCGACGGCGTTATTGCCTGCTGCATCCGCTCAAAGTCGCTTGCAAAGAGCAGTGTGCCGTGCACGATGCTTTTCCCTGGCACCTTGTAGAACGCGTTTCCGCTCACCTTGCGCCCGCCGATCTGGATGTCGTTGCGTCCCGACACCGTCGCGTCGACACCGATGTCGCGCAGCGCCGATGCAAGCCGTTGCAGGAACGTGTTGAAGGTGGCGGTTACGTCCTCGCCCTTCACGATGTAAGACACCATGATGTTGCCCCAGTCGGAGTATACGCATCCGCCGCCGCTCTTGCGCCGGAACATTTTTATGCCATGCTCGCGGCAGAAAGGCACGTTTACTTCCGCTTCCATCAATTGGTTGCGGCCAAAAATCACAGTTGGGCTTACTTGCCACAGAAAGAAAGCCTCGCCGTCCATCTCACGGGCGGCGAATTCTTCCATGGAAAGGTAGAAAATGAGCCTGCGCTCATCGTTGTCAGGTAGTATTAAATGCTTCATTCAGGTTTGCGAAAATCCATCTCCCAAAGTTACGCAGACTTCCGCAAACCGCAAACTATTGCAATATGTTATTCAACACAATTCCCGGCAAAGCCCCTTATGTCGCTGAATTCTTTCCAGCCTTCCGCCTGTTTGTAGGCGGTGGCTGATCCTTCCGGAACAAACAACTCGCAGTTAGTTTTATTGACATCTTCAAACACTTCGGAATCACACACTGGCGGAATTTCAGCCAATGATGCGATCTTCGTCAAGCTGCTGCAACTCCATAACGCAGCATACCCAATTATCGTCAGGCTGTTAGGCAATATCAGTTCAGTTAAGCCGCTGCAATCATAAGATCTGTTATTAGGTGATTATCAATACTATATGCTCTAAACGGTAGAAAAGTGACTGTGTGGATTCTGTTTAGATACGAAAAGGTAATAATTTAACGTATTTAACTTTCGATTACACTGATATTACCCAAAAGTGTATGATTTTTGGCGATTAGTAGAATGAGCAATTCTTCTTGGATAGACAGGCATAATGGAGCTTACTTTGTTCCACACTCTTGAATGGTGGCAACAGGCATTTCGCAACAATGCCAAATACGTTATCCACGATTCTAAGACGATTGGTTGCAAGACAAAGTAATGCGATATGCGCTTGCGTATCTTGTCTGCTTGCAGATTATGGTAAACAATGTTACATTGCCCATTGTCTGCAACTCATTGACTGTGGCATTAAAAGGAACAACTTATATTATTGGACGATGAAGGACATCCGTCCCTCTTTGCCACGATAATGATAGCCACGCTTTCAACCTGTGCGCAATTGGGACGTGATAATATCTCATTCCGATTGCAGTCAGGACGGAAGCGGTATATAGAGAAAGATGGAAAACTCGGACGCAAGGTAGGCTCTGTAAAAACGGCAGAACAGATGAAAGCTGAATATAGGGAAGTTATTAGTTTGCTCCGCAAGGGGTATTCCATTCGGGATGTGGCGAAGTTAAGTGGAATGGGCGTGAGTACGGTGCAACGAGTTAAGCGATTGATAAAAGTACAATCACAGTAATAAAACTATTTATTTTACGTTCTTTTCAAAAAAATGGTTGTGCAATAGTGGCTTAAAGGCTAAAAGCACTACCTTTGAATGCTGTTAAATATGGTAATGTTCAAAGTCACAA
>ENA-UPTB01002992-UPTB01002992.1-human-gut-metagenome-genome-assembly--contig:-NODE-2992-length-10686-cov-12.367330_pt1 | contig 10686 bp, 9 predicted proteins | sample MGYA00250046_ERZ773369 | MGnify/ENA primary metagenome ERZ773369 (study PRJEB29103, sample SAMN06111938) | human gut metagenome | biome: human gut; feature: ankylosing spondylitis patient; material...
TTGCCGTCGATCTCCGGGCAGTCGGCCTTGGTGCGCAGCAGGTACATGCCGGTCTCATCGTCCACCCCGTCACAGATGCACTCGTAGGTGTTGCCGACCTTCTCGCCCTCGCGCGCGGCGCTGACCTCGGCCTGCAATTCCATAATGTGGTCGGCGCGGCGCTGCTTGGTTTCCTCGTCCAGCTGGTTGGGCATCTTCGCCGCCACGGTGTTCTCCTCGGCGGAGTAGGCAAAGCAGCCAAGGCGGTCAAACTTCACGGTCTTGACGAAGTCGCACAGCTCGGCGTACTGCTCCTCGGTCTCACCGGGGAAGCCGGCGATCAGGGTGGTGCGCAGCGTGATGCCGGGGATGGCCGCACGCAGGCGGGCGATCGCATCCTCGATCTCCCTGCGGCCGCCGCGGCGGTTCATTGCCTTGAGCACGGCATCATCACAGTGCTGGATGGGCAGGTCCAGATACGGCACGACTTTGGTGTTGCGGACCATCGCCGCAATAAAGGCATCACTGATGCGCTCCGGGTAGGCGTAGAGAATGCGGATCCAGCGGATGCCCTCGATCTCCTGCAGGCGGTCGAGCAACTCACAGATCGCGCCGGGCTTGCCCCAGTCCTCGCCGTAGGCGGTGGGGTCCTGCGCAACAAGGATCAACTCGCGCACACCCTCCCCCGCCAGCCAGCGGGCCTCGGCTACGCAGTCGTTCAGCTCACGGCTGCGCAGCTTGCCGCGGATCAGCGGGATAGCGCAGTAGTAGCAGCCGTTGTTGCAGCCCTCGGCAATTTTTAAGTACGCATAGTGGCGCGGGGTCGAGATAACGCGGGCGCCGCCCAGCTGCATATCGCTCTTGGGGCCGTAGCTTTCGACCTGAGAGGCACCCGCGGCACAGACGCGGCGGACGATGGCGGGCAGTGCGGCGTTGGAGCCGATGCCGACCACAGCGTCCACCTCGGGGATTTCCTGAATGATCTGCTGCTTATAGCGCTCGGCCAGACAGCCGGTGACAATGACCTTGAGGTCGGGGTTTTCCTGCTTGTACTGGCAGGCCATGAGGATGTTCTCGATGGCCTCCGTCTTGGCAGACTCGATAAAGCCGCAGGTGTTGATGATGATGATATCGGCCTCGGCCGGGTCGCCCACGGTGGTGTGGCCGTCCTTGATGAGGGCATGGCAGAAAACATCGGCATCCACCTGATTTTTTGGGCAGCCGAGGGAGATAATGGCAATTTTCATTGGGTAGTCCTTTAATATAATATTGTATGTTTGCGTAGGGTTGTAGGGGGCGGCGTCCTCGACGCCCCGCAGGGTGGCAGATGCTTGCCGGAAATTGTAGGGCGGCCAGCCCTCTGGCCGCCGCGGAGGGGTCAAGACTCTTCCCTACATTGCGAACCGGTAAGGGGATGCAATCGGCAGGCTGAGGGCCGGGCATGCCCGGCCCCTACAGTGCGGTGCGGTTTACTCGTCGTCGGATAGCACCTCGCGTATGACCGCGTGGCTGAAGCCGCGCCTTGCCAGCGCGGCAGCGACCTGATCGCGCTTACCGGCGGCAAGCTTTGACGCATACTGCCGCGCGACCAGCGCGCGGGCTGTTTCCAGCTCGGGGCTTTCGCCGTCATCGTTCTCGGCAAACAGCTCCTCCACCACCTCGGCGGCGGTGTCGCGGTCGATGCCCTTGGCCGACAAATCATTCAAAATTTCCCGGCGGGACTTGCGCTTGCGCAGCAGCTCGGCCGCACGGCGGCGGGCAAAGCCCGCGTCATTCAAAAGGCCCAGCTCCCCCGCCCGCGCCACCGCGTAGGCAGCGCTGTGGGCGTCAAACTTGCGGCAGAGCTTTTGGTACAGCTCCCCCGCCGCATGGTCGCGCAGGGAAAGGTAGTCCATCGCCTTGTCCAGCGCACGGCGGGTCTCGCTTTTCTTGCGCAGCTCCTCGATCTGCCAGTCCTCCAGCAGGTCATCCTGATGGAGCGCGGCATCGGCAAAAGTCTGCTCATCGAGGGAGAAGGCGAATTCTCCATCAAAAAACAGCGCAAGGCGGCCTTTTTTTGTCTCCTTGATCTGTGTCAGGCGCGGCATTTCGATCACTCATCGACCATGATATCAAGGTCAACCTCGCTGCCCGTTGTCTTGGCAGCCGGGGCGGCAGGGGCCTCACCCGGGGCAACCGGCTTGACGATCTCGCTCGGGTCCAGCGGCTTGACGCTGCCCTTCTTGCCGGCGGCCAGCAGGCGGTCAGCGTTGGCGCGGACGATCTTTTCGATCTCGTCAGAGACCTCGGGGTGCTCCTTCAGGAACTGCTTGGCATTGTCGCGGCCCTGACCCAAGCGCATCTCGCCGTAGTTGAACCATGCACCGCTCTTCTGCACGACACCCAGCTTGACGCCGAGGTCGAGGATCTCGCCCAGCTTGGAGATGCCCTCGCCGAACATAATGTCAAACTCTGCCTCACGGAACGGGGGCGCGACCTTGTTCTTGACGATCTTGGCGCGGGTGCGGTTGCCGATGAACGCGCCGGTGGAGTCCTTCAGACCCTCGATGCGGCGCACATCAATGCGGACGCTCGAGTAATATTTCAGTGCGCGGCCGCCGGTCGTGACCTCGGGGTTGCCGTAGACGATGCCGACCTTCTCGCGCAGCTGGTTGATGAAGATACAGACGGTGTTTGTCTTGCCGATGACGCCGGTCAGCTTGCGCAGCGCCTGACTCATCAGGCGGGCCTGCAGACCGACATGGCTGTCGCCCATCTCGCCCTCGATCTCGGCGCGCGGCACCATGGCGGCAACGGAGTCCACAACAACGGCGTCGATCGCGCCGGAGCGGACAAGCGCCTCGCAGATCTCCATGGCCTGCTCGCCGGTGTCGGGCTGGCTGACCAACAGGCTGTCAATATCAACGCCCAGCGCGGCGGCGTAGGTCGGGTCGAGCGCATGCTCAACATCTATAAATGCGACCTCGCCGCCCATCTTCTGTGCTTCGGCCAGGATCTGCAGCGCCAGCGTTGTTTTACCGGAGGATTCGGGGCCGTAGACCTCAACGATACGGCCGCGGGGCACGCCGCCGATGCCCAGCGCCAGATCCAGACCCAGACTGCCGGTGGGGATGGCATCGACCTGCATCGTGACATTGGCGCCCAGCTTCATAACGGCGCCCTTGCCGAATTGCTTTTCGATCTGGGCCAGCGCGGTTTCCAGCGCGGCCTTTTTGTCAGCGGCAGGGCCTGCCGTCTTGGGGGTAGTATCTTTCTTTGCTGCCATGTTGCGGTTCTCCTTTTATATACAAGTAAGTCTAGGATTTGCGTTTGCCTCTATTATATACGATTTACGAACAGATTACAACATTTTGTTGTGCGTTTTTTGTCCCATAAATCGGATTTTCAGCAGCTTTTTTCGGGTTTTTGGAGCAGCACGGCCCGGTCATTGCCGCCGTAGTCCTTGCGGCAGCTGGTGTTGACCCAGCCGCAGGCGGCCCCCAGCGCCAGCACGGCGGGGCCTTGGGCATAGCCGATCTCCAGCACAAGCCAGCCGCCCGGCCGCACGGCGTCCCGGTATTTTTCAGTCAGCAGGCGGTAGAAATCCAGCCCATCCGTGCCGCCGTCCAGCGCCATGGCAGGCTCCTGCGCCGTTTCCGGCATCAGCGCCCGCATCTCCGCCCCGGTCAGGTAGGGCGGGTTGGAGATGATCAGGTCCGCCCCCTCGGCGGGCAGCGTTTTATAATAGGTAAAGACATCGGCCTGCACGGTGCGCACACCGGTCTGTGCCGTGTTGGCGGTCAGGTAATGCCATGCCTCCGGGCTTTTTTCCACACAGGTCACCAGCGCGCCGGGGCTGTGGCGCGCAATGCCAAGCCCTAAGCAGCCTGTCCCTGCGCAGAGGTCATACACCACCGGCCGTTCCCTGCCCTGCAAAAGCGCGAGGGCGCTCTCGCAGACGATCTCGCTGTCAGCCCGGGGGCACAGCACACCCGGCCCGACCTTGAGCGTAAAATCCATAAAGTCCCACTCGCCCAGAATGTACTGCAGCGGCTCGCGGGCAGCGCGGCGTTCGGCAAGCGCGCTCAGGCGGGCTGCCTCGGCGGCGCTGGGGCCGTCATCCAGACGGGGGTCGCGGCCGGTCGCAAGGCGGTACAGCTCGGCCGCGTCAAAGCGGGCATCGGGCACACCGGCGGCCGTCAGCTTGGCGCAGAGCTTTTGAAATGCAGCGTTCACCAGCGGGCATCCTCCTGCTTTTCCGGCAGAACGGGGGTGACGGCGGCAATCGCAACCTCGATCATCGAGTCGTCCGGCTCAAAGGTCGTCAGCCGCTGCATCCAAAGCCCCGGCTGAGAGATGATTCTTGCCGCCGCACTGTCGGAGCGGCCGGCCCATTTCAAAATTTCATACGATATACCGACCAGAAGCGGGAACATGCAAAGCTTGTACACAACACGCATCGCCGTGCTGGTCCAAGGCAGCACCGCATACAGGAAGATGCTGATGATGATGACGAGGATCATAAAGCTGGTGCCGCACCGCGGGTGAAAGCGGCTCTGGCGGCGGATGTTTTCCACCGTCAGGGGCAGACCTGCCTCATAACAGGCGATGGTCTTATGCTCGGCACCGTGGTACTCAAACACGCGGTGCAGCTCCTTCATGCGGGTGCAAAGGAACATGTAGCCGAGGAATATGACCATCTTGAGCACGCCCTCGAGGATTACGCGCGGCCAGCGCCCCAGCGGCACGGCGCGCATGACAAGGCCGGTCAAAAAAGTGGGCAGAAAGGTGAACAGGAACAGCGCCAGCGCCACGCCCACAAAGGCGGCGCAGGCCATCAGCGTGTTCTGCACGGCGGGGGTGGCGTGCGCCTCGAACCATTTGTCCAGCTTAGACTCGGCAGGCTCAGTCTCGCCCTCCATGGCGATGTCGGCCGCGTGCATCAGGTAGCGGTAGCCCTTGTAAAGGTTTTCCGCCATGTTGCAGACGCCCCGGACCAGCGGGACCTTATTGTACCAGTGGGTCGTGACGGTGTCATAGCTCAGGTCGATGGTGCCGTCCGGCTTGCGCACGGCGCAGCAGATCTTCTCCGGGCCGCGCATCATGATGCCCTCCATCAGGGCTTGTCCCCCGACGGAGGTGCGGAATTCTTTAGGCATATGTGTTCTCCTTCGTCATTTTTGCCTTCCCCTGAGGGGGAAGGTGGCCGAGCAAAGCGAGGCCGGATGAGGGGCGGATGTATCGCTATTGCCCGTTACCGGGTTGTCGCGGAAAGTTTGCCCCTCATCAGTCCGCTTCGCGGACAGCTTCCCCCTCGGGGGAAGCCTTAAATTTTTTCATGCAGATGCTCCTGCCCGGGGTGGTAGACGGGCAGGGTCACTGTGACGGTCGTGCCGCAGCCGAGGGCGGAGGTGATGTCGAACCGGCCGCCGAGCGTCTGGACGATCTCGTCCACGACCGCAAGGCCGATGCCGGAGCCGCGCACCGAGTTCTTCGCCTTGAAGAACCTCTGCTTGACCTTTTCCAGATCATCGGGCGCAATGCCCCGGCCCTGATCGCGGATCGACGCGCTGACCGTGACCGGTGTGCGGCTCAGGGTCAGAAAGATCGTACCGCCCGGCTCGGAATACTTGATAGCGTTGTCAAACAGGTTGACAAACACCTGCCGCAGACGCGCCGGGTCCGCCCAGACCGGATAAGGCTCGGGCGGCTCCTGATAGACAAGCTGCATTCCCTCCTGCCGGATGCGGGCCTCGACAAAGAGCGCCGCATCGGTGGCCTCGGCCACAAAGTCCAGCACCTGACAGTTCATCTTGATGCCGTTCTGCATACGGGAGAAGTCGAGCAGCTCCTCGACCATCGTGTAAAGGCGGTCGGTCTCGGTGCCGATGACCGCCAGACCGCGCCGGTAGTTCTCGTTGGAGGGGTCATCAATGTTGCTGATCGTTTCGACCCAGCCCTTGATCGAGGTCAACGGCGTGCGCAGCTCATGGCTGACCGAGGAGATGAACTCGTTTTTCAACCGCTCGGTCTCGGCCAGATCCTCGGCCATCTGGTTGATGGTCTTGCACAGGCGGCCGATTTCGTCATCGTACCGGGTGTCCGGCAGGCGCACCTTCATGTCGCCCTTGGCGATCCGGGTGGCCGTAGCCTCGACCTCGCCGAGGGGCCGCACGATGGAGCGCACAAAAAACAGTCCGCTCCAGACTGTAAAGCACAGCACAAGCAGGCCCAGCCCCACACAGATGGCCACGGTGCGCCACCAGAGGTTGTCCACCAGCACAAGGCTCGTCACCATCCGCATAGCGGCGATGCTGCCCGCCGCGTAGGGCACAAGCATCGTCACTGCCATGACACGCTCGCCCTGCGGCGTGGTAAAGATAGCCGACCCCAGCCCATTGGCGGCGGTCAGCGCGCGGCCGTAATCGGTGCCGTTGGTCAGGTCGCGGTTCATCGTGCCGCTGCTGGTTGCTAAAATCACGCCCTGATTGTCCAGCAGCATAAACTCAAACTTGTCCTTTTCGTCAAACTGCTCAACCACGCGGCGCAGGACCTGCCCGCGGCTTTCTGCGGTAACGGCCACATCGCCCGCCGTGCCGGTGGCCTGCAGGCGTCCCACCACGGTGGAGAAACGGTTTTCCACAGCGCGCTCAACGCCGCCGTACAGATCGTTATAGCTGTAATAGAGGAAAAGCCCCTCCGCCAGCGCCAGCACCAGCACGGTGATAAGCAGGCTGCCGCGCACCCATCGGCGGATGATACTGCTGCTGTTCGGCTGCATAGAGGGTTTCCTCCTTTCGCGGTTTTTCTAAGGGACCGCCGTCACACATTCCAGCGGTAGCCGTAGCCCCAGACGGTCATGATATGCCGGGGGTTGCTGGGTTCGTCCTCGATCTTCATCCGCAGGCGGCGGATGTTTACATCGACGATCTTGACATCGCCGAAGTAATTCTTGCCCCAGACGCCCTCCAGAATTTTTTCACGCACCAGCGCGGTAGCCGGGTTGCGGAAAAACAGTTCCATGATCTGGAACTCGACCTGCGTCAGGTCGATCGGCGTACCGGATTTGTAGAGGATGCGGCTCTTTTCGTCCAACACAAAGGGGCCGCTGACAAGCTGCTCCGGCTCCTCTGCGGGCTTGGCGGCGCCGGTGCCGCGGTGGATGCGCCGGGTCAGCGCCTCCAGCCGGGCGATCAGCTCCGACACCGAGAAGGGCTTTGTGATGTAATCGTCCGCGCCGATGGACAGGCCGCGGATCTTGTCACTCTCCTGCCCCTTGGCCGACACAATGATAATGCCGATGTCGCTGTCATCGCGGCGGATCGTTTCACACAGGCTCAGCCCGTCCATGCCGGGCAGCATGATGTCCAGCAGGGCAGCATCGCAGGGCTCGCCGCCGTGCATCAGCTCCAGCGCACGCTCGGCGCTGGGGGCCTCGACAACCTCCCAGCCTGCCATTTTCAGGTTCAGGGCTACCATTTCGCGGATGCTGGCTTCGTCCTCGACTACCAAAACTCGTTTCATAAGCCTTTCCCTTCCTTATCAATTTGACCCCAGCAGCACGGTATTCTGGCTGATGGAATCGAGATTCAAGCCGTAATAGGGCGTAACGACCCGCGCCTGCAGCTGTTGGCTGCCGATATTGGCGATGCGCAGGTAGTTGCCGTCGCCGCTGGCCGTGTCCGTGGTCGGTTCAACGACCCGCATCTCGCAGTAGACGGTGTTTCCCTCGGCGTTGCAGATCAACCAGCCGGTGCCGCCCTGATTGGCGCGGATCAGCACGCTGCCGTGCATTGACTCGGGCAGCTCCATAAACAGATCGTACTCGCTGTCGTAGACACCGAACCGGCTGTTTCCGCCTGCGGTGGAGGTGTAATCCTTCCAGAGCAGAAAGCTCAGCCGCTTGTCCATCGGTGTCTGCAGGGTGCCGCCATCGTCGATCTCCACGGGGATGTCCACCGTGCCGTTGCCGTCAATGTCGCAGCTGAGCAGGGTGTCGTTGTAGCGCAGCGTGCTGCGCTGAATGTCGCTCATGCCGCCGGGGCGGTAGGGCTGCAGAAAGCCCGTCTCGGCATCGTACAGGATAATGTCCGACACAAGGCTGCTTGTCCCGGTCCAGGCGTCCATCACAAGGTACATGGCGTCATCGCTGCCGGTCCCGGCATGCAGGGCCGCACAGCTGCTGTAAACGCCCTCGCCCAGATTCAGCGTCTGGGTCGAACGGAACTCCCCATCGTTGGCGGTCAGCAGCTGCAGCGTCACGCCGCCAAGCTCAGTGTCCGGCGGCAGGGCCAGCACAAGGTCCTGGGTATCGCCCTTGCCGGTGAAATTAGCCACGATCATATCGGTGTAGCTTTTGCTGATGACGGTGGACAGACTGCCGTTGTCGTACTGGTAGACGGCCAGATACTGATCCCCCTGCGGGGAGATGTACCCGGTCAGCAGCTGCTTGCTGTCTGCGTCCTTCAGGCTGGCGGCGGAGAAGCTTTCCACCTCGGAGGACATACCCTCGATGGCCTGACTGACACGCCAGCCGCTCTCGCCGCTCGGCTCCAGCACCGCAAGCCAGACATTGGAGCTGGTGGTGTCGGCCGTGTACAGGACTGCGGCCTCGTCAACGCCGTCACCGTCCCAGTCACCGAACGCAAACGGGGAGAGGAAATCGCCGCTGGCGGGATATTTCAGGGTAGCACTGCCGCCCAGATAGTTGTTCAGCGCCTTCTGCAGGGCCGCGCTCTCGCCGGAAAGCTGCGGGGCGCGCAGCAGGGTCTCGACATCGCCCGCCGCACTGCAGCCTGCCAGCAAAACCAGCACAAGGAGCAGGGCGGTGATTTTTTTCATCATGGCGGTCTGCTCCTTTCTCACAAAGTCATCAATCTGTGTACGGATTATTGGAAAAGCCTTTCTCATTCAGCCGCTTAACCATCGGATTCAATATACTGCGCCATATTTTCTTGACAACTACGCTTTTGCTAAAAGTGCGTACCAATGTAGGGCTGATTGCATAGTATACCGCAATAAAGGTGCGCCCAAGCACCGAACTTTTCAGCACAATGTCTCTATATCGCCGCAGCGTCCAAACTTGCGGACAATCATACGAGCCATACACACAAGTCGCAATATAGCATCCCTGTTTTCCCTTATGGGTTTTATTGTGCTGTTCTGCCTGCACATCCCAATCAACCGCCTGCCGTGCGGCATTTTCTTTCTCGAATGTATTCGGCTGCGCAGTATTTTCTTTTGTAAAACTCGGCACTCGCTGAGGTGGCGTCTCCAATGCTTCACGGATACGTTTTTCGATGTACGGTCTATTTACGCCATAATTTGTCCAGAATGTAACCAGCGGTATTCCTGCATCTGCACAAATAGCAGAAACCTTTTCATCGCGTTGGCGTCTTTTCCACTCATGATGTGTATTGTCATTTATTTCCACCACGATTTTGGGCGCAAATTCCCCATCGGTGATCAAAAAATCAACGTTGCGGAAAAGTTCGTTATGATATGCAGAATTGTCCACTTTTTCGAGAAATGCTGCTAGATTGATTTGTGGAAACACATGATATCCTTGCGGGACGATTTCTCTCAAGGCGTCAAAAAAGCCTTGCTCATTTTTTGTAATCAGCCTTTTCTTCGGTTCATACAAAAATTCCAGCTGCACGCGCTTTGGGCACGGTTCATCACCATAATGCCACTGCCCACACACTGGGCACTTTATAATATAGCCCAATTCCTTCTGTTGGTTGCAGGCACGGCACAGCGGATAGCGACCACTTTCCGCACCACAAACGCAGCATTTCATAGGCAGTCTTCCTTCCACATCCCTTACATCAATACAGTTTATAGTATACCACATTTACGGCAGCGCCGCAATGCCTAACAGCATCAGCAATGTACCTGCGGCGGCGCCCAAAATGCCGGCAGCGCGATGTTTAGGGGCAAACGCATCGGGCAAAAGCTGGGCAAAGGACACCCACACCATAATGCCTGCCGCCAACACGACCGTGCCGTTCAAAAAGCCGGGCGTAAAAAACCGGCGCAGGAACAGCCACGCCAGCACAGCCCCCAGCGGCTCGGCCAGCCCCGAAATGAGCGCCGCCAGCACACCGGCCGCACGGCTGCGGGTTGCGTAGGCGAAGGGCACCGCCACAGCAAGGCCCTCCGGGATATTGTGCAGCGCGATGGCCGCCGCCGTGCGCAGACCGAGCGCCGGGTCCGCTGTCCCGGCGAAGAAGGTAAGTACGCCCTCCGGGAAATTGTGCAGCAGCAGCGCCGCTCCGGTGATAAGAGCGGTGCGCATAGCCGCCGCACGGGCGGGGTCACGGCCCCGGCCGAAGCGGACGGCAAGCTCGGATTCCTCCGGCAGAAGATTGCCCAGCAGCCCCGCCGCTGCCATGCCAAGCGCCGTCAGTGCCGCAAGCGCCCCGCCGCACGCCAGAGGCGGCAGATAGCCGCCGTAAAAATACAGTGCCTCGGGCAGCAGATCGGCCAGCGATGCCGTGAGCATGACCCCGCCCGCAAAGCCCGCCGAGGCGGCCAGAAGCTTTTCCGTTGGTTTGCCAAGCACCGCCAGCACCCCGCCCAGACCTGTAGACAGACCGGCGAGGGCGGTGAGGATCAGTGGTGAAGTTTGCATATCGGTACACCCCCAAGCTTTAGGGCAATACCGCATAATTCTAAGTGCCGATACGGCGAGCGAGGTGCGGCAGCTGCTAAGCCAAAAGCGCAGAT
>ENA-UPTB01002993-UPTB01002993.1-human-gut-metagenome-genome-assembly--contig:-NODE-2993-length-10684-cov-2.751202_pt1 | contig 10684 bp, 7 predicted proteins | sample MGYA00250046_ERZ773369 | MGnify/ENA primary metagenome ERZ773369 (study PRJEB29103, sample SAMN06111938) | human gut metagenome | biome: human gut; feature: ankylosing spondylitis patient; material...
CTTACGCCTACACGTATGACAGGCGTTGACGTGGCAAAGGAAATGAAAAGCTGGCACACGCTCGACACTTCTCAGCAATTCTTTAACGCTGCATACGACCTTGCAAACAAGCTTGTTGAAAACGAAAAGCAGATTAAGTATCAGCCTACGCAGGAAGAACAGGAAATGCTTGATTATTTGAAGAATACAGAAATTAAGCTATCCGATAAGCAAAAGGAAGAGGTTTCGTATTATTTCGGTACTTACGGCAAGTATAAGAATGCGGCAAGAGGAAAAATTAACATTACCGAAAATGGTATACCGCTTGACGATTTGGCTAATGAAATGGAAGAATTATTCGGCGGATTAATGCCGAGTGACAATTCGCAGGATATGCCGATTGCGCTTCTTGATATGGTTAATACTTATAAGGATAAGGTTATTGAAAACGATTACGGCTACAGCAAGGAAGAATATCTCGAAAGCCTTGCTAATGATATTCTTTCTTATTATTTCAAGACTAATCTTTATGAGACCAAGGCGGATAAAAACGAAAAGCGCTTTTTAAAAGCAAGGTCGAAATATGCTCAGCAAATAAGCAACTATCAAAAGCTACTCGCAGACGAAAAAGCAAAGCATAAAAAGGAATTTTCTGAATTTCGCAAAGAGCAGATAAAGAAAAATCAAGATTATAGGTCGAACTTATATAGAGATACAGTTGAGTATAAGGCTGAATATAGGCAAAAGCAGAAAGAAAAGCGTGAGCGCAGTCTGCTTTATAAGAGCTTTCAAAAAAGCACAATTAGACTTGCACAGCTTGCAAAGCAGGATAAGAAAAATCATATTCCTAATAATATTGTCGAAGCAGTCAAAGGAATAGTAAATGTTATATCATTCGGTACTAAGCTTGATGATAAAATATATTCAAAGCTTTATGCACTCGACCGCAGTTTTAAATCGCTGAATAATAATGACGATTACGAAAAGGTGACCGAAGCATATAACGGATATATCAGAAACTATATTGAACAGTTGCAAACAATGATTGGCGACAGGAATGCTAATCAATTGACACTTGACGAGCTTAAAATGGTGGATGACCTTGTGCGCACAACTGTTCAAGTGTGCAATAATGTTAATAAGATATTCTATTCCGAAAGAAATAAAACTATCGAACAGAGTGTTTCTAAAGTTGAGGAAGAACTTAAACAAGTAAATGCAAAGTATAAGATAGACAAGGGTATTATTGATTCAATTAAATACGGCTCTATGAAACCGGAATACTTTTTTGAATATCTTGGCAGTGATGAGTTGCTTAAACTTTACCGTGATGTCAGAAAGGGTGAGGATACATGGGCGGTTACGATAGACAACAGCAAAAATTACGCTGATTATGTCAGAAAAAAATACGATTGGAAAAGCTGGGATAGGAAGAAACGTTATGATATAACAACTTCATTAGGCGACAAGCTTAATTTAAACCTTGAACAGCTAATGGCGATATATGCAATGAGCAATCGAAAGCAAACGCTTAATCATATTATCCATGGCGGTATTGTAGTGACTGATAAGCCTAAAAGTGCTATTCAAACGCTTAAGGATAAAAGCTCAAAGTGGAATGACAGTTTAACTCACAGGCTCAGTTATTCGGATATATCAAAAATCAGGTCAATGCTAAGCGACGAACAAAGGAATTATGTTCGGGATATGGTTAAATATCTTTCAACCGATATGGTGGAAAAGGGCAACGAGATATCAAGACGGCTATATGACGTTGAACTTTTTAAGGAAGAAAATTATTATCCTGCACGTACCGCTAAAAACTATATGCACAGAAGCAGTATGGAAACTATTGGCGCTAAAAAAATCATTAATTCAGGCTTCACCAATGCGATTGTTGAAAAAGCAAAAAATCCGCTTTTACTTGAAGAATTTGACAATGTATGGGCGAGCCACGTTGATGAAATGGCAAGCTACAATGCCTTTGCTTTGCCGCTTGAAAATTTCGACCGGGTTTATAATTATCATTCGAGCAACGGCGACGAGTTTAGTTCTATCAGAACTTTAGTGGAAAATTCATACGGCAAAAAGGCAACAGGATATATAAGCGATTTGCTTGAGGACCTTAACGGCGGTGTCGTGCATGAAGCAGGCTCAGATATTGTTGATAAACTTACAAGTATGTTCAAGAAAAATGCTGTTTTTGCTTCCGCTTCCGTTGCAATTCAGCAGCCGTCGGCAATAGGCAGAGCGTTATCAATCATTGATACCAAATATTTTGCAAAAACTACATTTACGAAGCGCAGTTATGACGAAATAAAGAAATATGCCCCTGTTGCTATCATTAAGGAAATGGGATATTTCGATACCAACATGGCTCAAAGTACGGTTGACTATCTTAACAATGTTGATTATAAGGGTAAGGAAAAGATTGCGGCATTTTTTAAGGACGGAGCGTTTCGTGATGAGGTATTTGGATATACAGCTTCAAAGGCTGATGAAATAACCTGGTCTCACATTTGGAATGCCTGCAAGGCGGAAACCAAGGACAAATATCCTAATCTATCAACAGAGGAAAGTTTGCAAAAGGCAGGCGAACGATTTACTGAGGTTATAACAAAAACACAGGTATATGATTCTGTATTTTCACGTTCGGCTTTAATGAGAAGTAAAAACGGAGCCGTTAAAATGGCGACTGCATTTATGGCAGAGCCTACGACTTCCCTTAACATGCTTTTCAATGCAACCGTTCAGGCAAAGCGTGGAAAGTTTAGCAAGGGAAAAGCTACGAGAATTGTTGCTTCACTTGTTATTGCAAGTGTTATAAATGCTCTTCTTCAATCAATTGTAACCGCCGCACGTAATGATGATGACGACAAGACCTATCTTGAAGCCTATTTGGCAGAACTTATCCCGAACTTTATTGACAATGCTAACCCGGTAAATCAGATTGCGTTCGTTAAGGATGTTGCAAATATTTTTAAAGGCTATGATGTTACAAGAGCCGACATGGACAGTGTGGGCGATTTGGTTAGTGCGGTAAAAAATCTTTGGAGTGACAACTTGACACCATGGAAAAAGGTACAGAATATTGCGGGTGCACTTGGCACATTTATTGGGTGGCCTATTGAAAATGTCATGAGAGATGTTCGAAGCGTTTATAATATGGTACATAAGGGACTGACGATTGGTCTTGGGGTAAATAAATCAGCTCTCAAATCAGCTACTATGGACGGTATCAAAGAATCATTGGTTACTGATGATGTGCTTGCCGTATTCGGCCTTGACCTATTTCCCGAAAAGGATAAGCAACAAATGATATATGAGGCAATTATGGACGGCAACAATGACATGTATAAGCGCATTGCCGATAATGTTTCTAATCCCGATAATTATATCAAGAAGGGATTGATAGAAAATGACGAGCGAGTTGCTAAAGCAGGCCTTGCATATCTTGACGGAGATATTGGCACTGCAATTAATATCGCTAAAGAGCTTGAAAGCGACGGCTTTGATTACGAGCTTGCCTATAAAGCAATTAAAGCCTATTCTTCCGAAATTCAAAAGGCAGCAGGATATAAGGCAGACAGCGACGACAAAAAATATAAGCAATCGCTTGAAACGCTTATATCAAGCGGAACGGATAAGGAAACTGTTGAAAAAGCAATTGATACGGTCGAGATTGACGAGGAGCAGGACAGTAAAGACAGTAAGCTTTATAACAAGACTGACTTGATAAACGCTTTAAACAGCGGTGATAAATCGGTTTTGAAAACTGTCATTGACAGCAATATTGCAACCGATATAAGCAACGGCAAGACCAAGACAGAGGCTGAAAGAAGCATAAAATCATCATTAAAGAGTGCTTTTAAGGAAGAATATTTAGCTGCGGATAATTCAAAACGCAGCCAAATTAAAACGAAACTTAAATCAACAGGCTATTTTGATGATGAGGATTTTACAAATTGGGAAGCGTCGTCTTATAATACCGAGGCAATGGTTGAAGCGTTTAAGTCAAACGATACCAAGAACATTCGTAATTATGTTGATAACAGAATTAAGGCTAAAGTTGCTAACGGTATGACGCAGGATAATGCCGTTTTTGGTATCAGAACTTCTATTACCAATCAATATAAAGCGAAATTCATTAATGGTAATGCTGATGAAAAAGCTAAGATAATTACTATAATGACGAAAACAGGATTGTATGGTAATAGAACGGATGTTATTAATTATATAAATAAATATTGGCTCAAATAATTAACGGCGAGGGTGTGACAAACACCCTCGTTCTTTTTGTATAATTATTTCAAGAGGTGATTATATGGAAAAACAAGTTTATCGAAAATCTCTTGATTTGCAGAAAAACGGCGCACAATGGAGCATAGACGTTAAACAAAATGATGTTAATTCAAGAAGGATAGTTATATCCCTTACCGACGGCGGAAAAGCTTTTATACTTGGCGGTGATATGATTGCTACAATATATGGCAAAAAGACTGACGGTAATGTGATTTATAAGGATTGCGCTATCGAAAACGGAATGGTTATTGTTGATGTCGAAAAACAGCTTATTACGGCAGCAGGTACTGTTGAGTGCGAATTGAGAATTTACGATTCAAATGCAGCAGGCGCTCAACTTTTAACTACACCGAGATTTAATATAGAGGTGTATGACGTGCTAAGTGACGAAAATAGGATAACCTCAACGTCTGATTATTCGGCGCTTGCGAGTGAAACGGTTAAATCACAAGAGGCAACTAAGCGAGCTAATGATATATCCGAAACACTTGAAACAAAGCTTGCAAACGGCGAACTTAAAGGTGAAAAAGGCGACAAGGGTAATGACGGCGCACCGGGTGCAAAAGGTGAACAAGGACCAAAAGGCGACACAGGAATACAAGGACCGCAAGGCGTTCCCGGTCCGAAAGGAGAAAAGGGAGAACAAGGCTCATCCGAAAAGTGGGAGTTGACAGTAGATACTACGGTGCAAGAGGAAGTAAATAAAATCGAATATGAAATAAAAAACGCAGTTGAAGTGCATGTAGAAATTGCTAACGATAATTTCATTCAGATAAGCCATTCTGCATCAGGTGGTTTTCTACGCTCAATACTTTGGGGCGTAAATAATATATATGTTGAAAAATTGACATCAGCACACGTTCTTGTTGTTATTCACGCACAGAAAGTGAACGAAGATGTAATTGTGAACTGCAGTTATGTGGGAACGGAGAAGACCCAAAAAGCAATTAGATACGGAGCATTGCAGGCTTATCAAGCGGTTGATGATACAATCGGGATTTATTTTGATGTTGACACTTTGACATTTAATCCCGGAACGAGAATACGCATATGGGCTAAAAGGAGAGTGGCAGCAAATGAGTAAAGCATTAATTAATGGTAAATATCTTGATGTCGAAGATGAAATCTTTACACCCGACCCGCAGGCTGAAATTCAAGCACTAAAGCAGGAGCTTGCAAGCTATGATTACATAGGCGTGAAAATTGCTATGGGAGTTGCAACTGTAGAAGAATATCAAGAGCAGATAGCCTACACGGAAAAACTCCGTGCAAAAATCAGAGAGTTGGAGGGCACAGAGCCTTTGCTCTCTGCCGATAATTGGCGAGAAGTTACGCCTGAAGAAAGGGCAGAAATCGAAAAACAACAGCAAACCGAGGTGATGATATGACAAATGAAGTATTAGTAGCCTTAATCACAGGCGGTTCAGCTTTTCTCGGAGTTATCGTTACAAATATCGGTAATAACCGAAAAATGCAAAAAGAGATTGAAAAAAATCAAGCAGTTACAGATACCAAAATCGAGGAACTTACAAGAGAGGTTCGACAACATAATAACTTTGCACAGCGTGTGCCTGTGCTTGAAAATAAGGTTAGCGTTGCCAACCACAGAATTAAGGACCTCGAAGATAGATTAAAATATAAGGAGTAAAAATTATGAAAAATTACACATTAACTAAAGAAGCACTCATCAGAGTTGCAAAAACATTCATTCAGGCACTTATCGCTTTTCTTGTAGTCGCTTTGCCGACGGTCGATTTTACACAGGATAAGTCCGCACTTGAGGCGGCACTTCTCGGCGTTCTTGCCTCGGCGGTAGCAGCAGGCTTGTCCGCTGTTATGAACATTGAGCAGAAAGGCGGCTCAAACGGTATGAAGTTTTCTGCTTGGGTTAAAAAATTCCTCGGCAAGAAAACAAACTATGACGGTGTTTACGGTGTGCAGTGCGTGGATTTAATTGACTGCTATATCCACGAATGCCTTGGACTTGATAAAGGCTTTTGGGGCAATGCAAAATATTGGTGGACTAATCGTAAATCATCTGCGTGGCTCAAAAAGAATTTTGTTTTTATTACACCTACATACAAAAACGGCGAACTCAAAAAGGGTGATATCGGAATCAGAACATCAGGTACATACGGCCATATTTTTGTTATTGCCGAGCCTACTAAGAACGGCAAGGTTAAGTATTACGACCAAAATGCAACCGGGAACGGCGATAAAATGACACTCAGAGAGAAAACTTATAATTCATCAACAGTAAACGGTATTCTCAGACCGAAAAATCAAAAAAATCTTAAAGAAGCTAAGGTTTACAAGACGGTCAAGGCAAACGGCGGCTTGAATGCTTATAAGGCACTCGGCGACAAAGAAGCTCACACGCTTATTCCTAACAATACAAAAGTTGAGCTTGTAACCGCTTCCACCGGCACTAAGAAAATTAAAGGCAAGAAATATACTATGTCTAAAGTCAAATACGGCAGCGCTACATATTATGTTGCTAAGAGTTATTTGAAATAATTATTGACAAAGCATAATATAATTGATATTATAACAACACGTAGTCCGATACCAAAAACTACGTATCTCATTAGAAACGCCCTCGGCCGAGTAACCGAGGGCGTTTTTGTATCACTAATAATATACTGTATTACTATTGTTGTACTTGCTATAAAACCTATTGTGTTTACAAGAAAAATATGAGATTGGAAATCGTGTAAGTCTTTAACGAGGCTTCTGGGGTTCGAATCCCCACATCTGCGCCAAAAAAGCCTTGAAATCCTTTTATTTAAGGGGTTTCAAGGCTTTTTCTATATTTTTATGTGAAATTAATACGTATTTGATATTGTGAATTATACCGACAAAAAGTTACAAAATATAGCATAATTTTGCAATAAAGTGTGATACTTTTGTGATACTATTATTTTGCAAGATATTCGTTGAGCTTTCTTTCGTTGACTGTATTTCTTGATTCCTTAATGTGTGTATATATATCAAGTGTTAATTCAACCTTGCTGTGTCCTAAGAGGGCGGCAGCGTCCTTTACTCCTATTTCAGCGTCGTGACATATTGTCGCAAATGCGTGTCTTAATTGGTGCGGCGTTAATTCAACTTCTGTTGCTTTAATGTAATGTCTCCAAGCTGTATCAAATTGTGCTTTAGTAAGTGGACTTCCGTTTTGGTTGAAGATATAGCCTGTTTTATGATGAGGTAGAACATTTTTTAAGGGTATTAAGAGCGGAATTATCCTTGTACCGCTTTTTGATTTTGTTCTGTGTCTTATCTCACTTTTGCAAGAGGTTTTGAAAATAAGAACTTTATCAATATTAATTTTATTGTTTTTAAAATCAATATCTTCATAACGCAAGGCTAAGGCTTCACCTTTTCGGCAGCCTGTAAATAAGACAAGATAAGCAAATAGTCCAAATTCTTTGTCAACGGATTGTTTTACTGTATTTATATCGGCGTCGCTCGGTAACTCTCGTTCCGTCTTTGGAGCTGACTTAGGAACTTTAACAGCTAATGCCGGATTTGAGTTGATACACCCTTTTAAAATTGCAAAATCAAATATTTGAGTGGCAACAATTTTTCTTAATTTGATTGTTTGTTTTGCATAGCCTTTACGAGCGTAATTTGTGATGAAGCGCTGCAAATCAAGAGGCGTTATTTCCTTAATGGTTTTGCCTTCAAATTCTTCCTTTAAATCCTTAAGCGGTCTCTGATAACTGTCGTATGTATAATGTGCGATTTCACTTTCATGTTTTTCGTTCCATTCGTCGGCGATATCATTAAATTTTGGATTTTTGGAATTTTCAATTATTTCCTGCGCTTGTGCTAATGCTCTTTTTGTTTTAAATAAAAATTCTTCTTCGTTGTGAGCATATATCATCTTTGGCTTTTTAGTGCCGTCAGGCTGAGGTACATATATTCTTTTTCTTATTTCATAGTCTTTAGCAGGCATAACAATACTCCTTTCATTTATCATCTACCTAATCTATTTTTACCTTAATATTACATCCATAATATATTTTAGGAGGCTCTCCACCTGTAATTTTTATGATTTTAGCTGTTATGTTATGGTCTGAGTTATTATAAAGTAGTTCGCTCTTTTTAATATTGATTTCGCCTAAATCTTCGTCAGTGCGTGTTAAAATTGCAAGGAATACTTTTTTCCCGTCACGATTAATATAAGGCTCAAGATGAATAGGAAAATCTGCGTAAGGTTCTGTTGAAAAAAAATCTGCATTTATATCTATTGCATTTAAAAAACTTTGGCGAGTGTGGTGAGAAAAAATACTGTATTCAGTAACTTTATCGAGGTTTGTATAAAATGACTTTTCCTTATCTAACAAGCCATAGTTATCATTAATTCTTAATTTTATGTTATAAAGAAGATGAATAGCTTGGGTTATTGTGTATTGAGTTGGAATGTAATTTTGCTTTACAAATTGATTTTCAATTTGCAAATAAAATTTATTGTTGAAAATAAGTTGGTCATCTGGAATATTTGCAATATCTTTTAAAGAATGCTGCCGAAGCACTCTATATGGGAATTGTACATGATACAGGCGTATTCAAACACAGCAATACAATCTTGGATTTGACTTTTAATATTAAAATATTCAATAGGAGTAATGAATGGATATATATTATTTAAATATGTTGTTAAAGAATTAGATAAATCCATTTCCTTAAGTTTGATATCCCAAAATTTATCAGATAGCTCTTTGACTTTCGGTGCACAAATTTCGTCTTTTTTACGTTTTTCTTCGTAATATTTATCTCTCTTATTTCTTACATTGATTTCTAATTCTTTGTCATTTTGACCGATAGTATATGATACATAAAGTGCTTTTTGATAATCATCCTTTTTAAGTGATATTTTATCAGTGAAGTTGGGAATTAGCCATTTGGCTATTTGATAAATTCCTATCAAAGCAATAGGACCTGCGAGAAGAATACGAGGCTTTCCGTATAACGGTTCGAGTGCAAACGATGCACATAATAGAATTATTAATGAAAGAATTATGCCGAGTATTTGTTTTGCATTGTTGTTTAATTTTTCCTTTTCTTTTAATTGATAGCTGCAATTATATAAATACAGTTCTTCACCGTTGTGTATAAATTCACAAACATTAGTGCTATCTGCACAAAAAAGATGACCTCTGCCATTTCCGCTATTTTCAACAACATAGTATGCTGCATAATTATTAAAATTACGTGACGTATCTATACTAAATTCATATACGCCGACATTGATATCAACCTTTCGCATAGATGATTTTATTTTTTCAAAAGTATTTTTAGAAATATATGAATCGTTTTCAGTAGCGAGCTTATACAATAATTCTTGTTCGGTTAAGTTATATTCGTCTTTCATTTTATCCCCTTATTGTATTGATTTATAAAATCCTCAAAGTTTGAATAAACTTTTCTTTCTAATTTGCTTGTTAAAAACTTGTTTCGCTTATAAAGCAATTTCATGCGTCGTGCTCTGTATGTAGCGGCTTGATAAGAAATGTTGCATATCTGCGAAATGTCATCTGCGCTATGTAAGTGAAGCCCCCAAAGGACACAAGCCGGTGCAAGTAGCCGAGCTGCAAACATATCAGCTTGTGTTTCTTCTTCAGGTTTTTCTTTATATTCATTTTCGCTATCGCTTCTGTTAAGCAAGGATATGTGGCCTAAGAATATATGACCGAGTTCGTGTGCAATAGTAAATCGTGCTCTTTCTGATGACATATTATCGTCGAAAACGATATACCATTTGCTGTCTATAAGTATGCTTAACCCTATTTGATTATCCTTGAGGAGATGACAATCACTATTTTTTACAACTTTAATATCGGCTTGTTTTGCGATATCGGTTATTTTTACCGGCAACCGACTTACGTTATAATCTAAAAGGACTTGCCATGAAGCGTTGCGTACGTATTTGTATTTTCCATAATTTATCATTTTTCATCACCACAAACATTTTAAATGTTTGCAGTGATGAATTATACAGGTAAATATTGGTAATTATAATAAACTATATATCCTCATTATATTCTTTAGCTTTTTTCAAGCTCTCAACTTCCTGCGCTGAGAGTTTTATTTTTTTAGCATTAGTACGTGCAGCCATAGGATATTCGACTGTTTTTTGTGAATTGTTGCTAATTCCGAGAAGAGTGTTTACTGCTGATTGCATTTCAGGTTTGTTACGGTATGCAGTTACTAATTCTTTTTCCTCTTTAGTTAATATAAAAGGTGTTTCAAAATCGTTTATATCTGCATAGCCAGCTATCACGCTCGGTGATATTTTTAATATTTTGGAAAGTAATGCTATTTTATCTCTACCCATATTGGCAATGTTACCTGATTCCCAACGAGAAACGGTGGCCTCACTTACACCTACGTAGTCGGC
>ENA-UPTB01002997-UPTB01002997.1-human-gut-metagenome-genome-assembly--contig:-NODE-2997-length-10654-cov-6.233336_pt1 | contig 10654 bp, 10 predicted proteins | sample MGYA00250046_ERZ773369 | MGnify/ENA primary metagenome ERZ773369 (study PRJEB29103, sample SAMN06111938) | human gut metagenome | biome: human gut; feature: ankylosing spondylitis patient; material...
CTTCTGTCTTACTCAGAGTAAATGTGGCAATACATATCACCACTAAAACTCCAAGCAGGATATATAATTTTTTAGTTCGCTTCATTTGCCCGTCTCCTCTTCACAACAATCGCAATACCAACAGCCAGATAAACAATCGGGAATACTCCAATCATGACAAGCTTCAGAATTGATGAAGTAGAATCACTGATCGTCAGGTAATTATATTGTAAGGATTTGCTTCTGATTGAAACTGCGTCACGCTGCCCTACCAGTGAGGATATAGAATTCATGACCAGATCCAGGTTTGCTCCGGAAGAATAACTGTTGTAAGTATCATCGACCAGATAAGAAGATGCATACCAGATCATCTGTCCATCATTTTCATCCTGTGTAATATCTACTCCTAACGCAAATGGTCCATCTGTATCCCCGTCTTCTTTATCATAAGTTGTCAGATTGTATCCTGCCACCTTTGAATATGCCTCGTCCGATGTTGTGAGAAGCGATGTTACATTTACATCTTTATCCGTATTTCCAATCTCCAGTCCTCTTGCGATCGGTACGATTGCATAATAACTCTCATCCAGAAGCGGATCTGTAATGTCGCTGCTCTCAATGGTCGGCATCAGGATATACGGTGCCTGGAAAGCATAGTGATCATGGTCTGTATCAACAACAACTCCGTTATCAGATTTCACACCATAATCCGATAAAAGGCTATAAAGGTTCGGAAGGTCTCCACTCTCCACCGGTCCTGCCATAACAAGCAGCTTACCTCCGTTGTTAAAATAATCTTCCAGCATATTTTTTTCTTCCTCGGAAATATCACTGGACGGCGCATTTATTAAAACAAAATCTGCATCGTCCGGAACTTCATTGGTTGTCAGAAGCGAAAATTCCTCAGTCTCAATATTTTCTTTTGTAAGCTGATTGCTAAATGTCGTGGAAAGTTCTGCTTCGCCGTGTCCATTCAATATATACATCTTTGGCTGTTCGCTGTTCACTACATAATCAATCGCAGAAGTGATTGCTCCTTCTCCGTCAAATGAAGTCGTTCCACTGTAGCCTGAATATGCGCTTCCACTGGTTACGTAGATGTCACTATATGCGATATAACGATTGCGGTCCCCACACTCTACGATCAGACTGTTGTTGGCAACCTCATCACTTGTATATTTCTGGGTAAATGTCGGATAAATATCCGGATTCTTCTTTTTTATTTTAATATGATCAGATAATGTATCATATTTGTCCAAAAGCTTTTCAATGACATCGTCTTCTTTACCATTCTGTACGACCCAGTAAATTGTAACATCCTCTTCCAATGCATTTACAACAACTTTTGTGTTGCTTGTGATAGAATAAAGTTTCGTGGAACTGATATCATACTGGGTTACAGAAGACGGCAGTGCCTGGGCAAATATATTTACCACGACCAGAATTGCAAGCACAATTGTTGTCAATACAATAGAATAAGTACCGCCTTTTAAAGCTGTTTTGTTCTTCATTAGTTGTACCTCCTTTTCTCAAGTGACTGAACACAGAGGAACAAGAAGAATACAATGACAGACAGATAAAATACAATAGCTGTCATATCAAACACTCCATTTACAAATATATAAAACCGTTCAAACAAGGACAACGTCTTCATAATATTTGGAAGCAGTCCTTCGAACACGCTTTTCTTTGCAAAATAAATCACAGCAACTGCAATCAATAAAACTGCACCAACACCTGCCGCAACCGCATCGTTTTTCGTCAGGATCTTAATAATCAGACCGACAATCAGAATCAGTACAACAAGTGCGATAATGGAACCTATCACACTGCTGGAAATGTAATCTGTCAAACTGACACTGTAATAATTGAGCAATACAACTGCCACACAGATACCTGCTGCCATTCCAAGATTCTCTGTCAACGAAGAAATAAACATTCCTATCGCAATAAGTGCTGCACCCATAATGAAAAATGCGATCAAGCTTCCATACGATGTCAAAAGATAGACATCTCCAAACTTTGCAAAGATTAGTGGATAAAAAGCAACAATTACTAGTGGAATTAAAAATACAACTAAAAGCGCAAGATATTTTCCAAGGATAATATCTGTCGTTGTAATCGGCAGCGAATAAAGAAGTTGGTCTGTTCTCTGTTTTCGCTCTTCTGCCAGAACTCTCATAGTCAGGATCGGCACTAATCCGACAAATATAAGGCTGATAAATCCAAGCACATATTCAAAGTTCGCAACTGCCTGCTGGATATTGTAGAGCATAGATCCGATTCCTACGAATACAAGAAGAAATGCTCCGAATACATAGGCCGTCAGAGAATGAAAATAACCGGACAGCTCATGTTTTAATACTGCTTTCATTCTGTTTTCTCCTCCTCTTCCTGTTTCTTTTTATTCCTGTATTCTTCCTCGTCAGTCTCGTCTTTCTCAAGACCGCCGATTTCTTCCAGACCACTGATTTCCATATCCCGAAGATCTGCTTTCACCTGTTCACTATCTTTTTCAGGAACATCTGCCGGGTCAGCAGCTTCTGTCAGCTCCAGGAAGATATCTTCCAAATTTGCTTTCTTGGAGGTCAGCTCGTAAAGCGCTTTTTCTCTCTTTGCAAATTCCACAGAAAGCTTACGGCTGATTCCACGAATATCATCAGAATCTGTCTTCATTATCACACTTAAAAGACCATCTTGCGTCTCACGGTAAGACACCTCTGTAATTTCACCAAGTAAAGACTTCACTTCCTCTACTTCTTCCCGCGTTGCCTCTGTTGTAAACAAGATTTCGTTAGAACCTGCCAGCGACTTCTCCAAATGTTCCGGTTCATCAAATGCAATTAATTTTCCACCAGAAATAATCAACACTTTTTCACAGATTGCCTGCACCTCTGATAAAATATGGGAACTTAAAATAACTGTATGATTTTTTCCCAACTGCTTGATCAGATCACGGATCTCAATAATCTGAATCGGATCCAATCCTACGGTAGGCTCATCTAAAATAATAACTTTCGGATTTCCAAGAAGTGCCTGGGCAATCCCAACTCTCTGTCTGTACCCCTTCGACAACTTGGAAATCAGACGTTTTCTCACATTCTGGATTCTCGTTTGGGAAATGACACCCTCGATCTGACGAGCCATTTCTTTTCCTTTTAATCCTTTCGCTTCTGCAACAAACTTAAGATATTCCTCTGGTGTCTCATTCGTATAAAGCGGTGGAATCTCCGGCAAATAGCCAATTGCTCTCTTAGCTTCTTTCGGCTCTTCAAAAATATCATGACCATCAATCGTGACCTGACCGGATGTCGCTGACAGACAGCCGGTAATGATATTCATAGTTGTAGACTTTCCGGCACCATTAGGTCCCAGAAAACCATAGACATGGCCCTCATCAATCTCAAAGGACAAATCGTCTACTGCGGTAAATTCACCGTAACATTTTGTTAAATGTTTTACTGAAATCATCACAAACCTCCTACATTTTCTTCCAAGTCTTATTAAAGAAAATGAATCTAAACTCAAATTAAACTTTTGCATGTCCAAAAGTGAAAAGTTTGTGAAAATAGATTTTTAAATGAATTTTTGTGCTAAACTCTCTCATAGACTGAAAGAGGGGATAACATCACTGAAAAATTTATATCAGTTGAATTGGAGGCTTTTCTATGCTACAAATTTTGATTATTGATGATGACAAAAACATACGACGCTATTTAAAAACAATTCTTCTGGCCGCCGGGTACACTCCAATCTGCACAGAAACAGCCGATGAGGCACTACATATTATGGAGACATACAATATTGCACTCATCATTCTTGACATTATGCTCCCCGGAACAGACGGGTTTACATTCACAAAGCTTCTGCGCGATTGTAAAAATGATATACCTATCTTGATGCATACTGCAAAGCAGCTTCCGGATGACATAAAAACAGGATTTCTTGCCGGTGCTGACGATTATATGACGAAACCGGCTGATGAGGATGTCCTTCTTCTTAGAATCAAAGCGCTTCTGCGACGGGCAAAAATCACTGCGGAACACCAGCTTCGCATTGGACATACTATACTAAATTATGATACCCTGACCGTCACTACAGATAAGGATACCCAGCTGCTTCCTCAGAAAGAGTTTCTTCTATTATATAAGCTGCTTTCTTACCCAAACCAGATATTCACCCGCATGCAGCTTATGGACGATATCTGGGGACCAGATTCTGATTCCGGCGATGCGACTGTCCGCGTACACATCAACCGTCTCCGGAACCGCTTCCAGAATTGTCATGATTTTTCTATAACCACAATCCGGGGGCTTGGATATAAAGCACAGGTGCAAGAGGCACTCATGTAAATGAAATATATGGAGATTTAAATAATGATGAAATACTTTACACATACAAATGCAGGCAAATTAAAACTAAATTTTCGGGCAAAAATGAACCTTCTTACAACCGGTTTAATCTTTGTCCTACTGTTATTATCCACATTTCTCGGAAACGGAGTTATGATCCTGCTCATCCATCATGGCTTCATCAATGCCGGACCACCGTCCTCACAGATTCCGCTTCTGATCCAGACCGGGATCATCAGTATTATCATTGGCACCTTGATCACACTTTTGATCAGCCACCTGCCGCTCAAACCTCTCCATACATTGGTCGAGGCTATTCATCAAGTATCCACAGGAAATTATGATGTTAAAATCCACTTGGAACACCCAGCAGAATTCCGAGAAGTATCTGATTGCTTTAATCACATGACCGAAGAATTGTCCTGTACAGAAATGTTACGCTCAGATTTTATCAACAACTTCTCTCACGAATTCAAGACCCCGATTGTCTCCGTTCTTGGATTCGCGAAATTATTAAAATCCGACCAACTCACAAAAGATCAACGCGAAGAATATCTGGATATTATTATAGAAGAGTCCAGGCGCTTATCAGAACTTTCCACGACCATACTTGACCTTTCCAGAATTGAAAGTCTCTCTTCCCTTTCCGGACAGACAACATTTTCCTTAAGCGAACAAATCCGGGAAGCAATTCTGTTATTGGAATATAAGTGGTCCCAAAAACATCTGAAGCTGGATCTTAATCTGGAAGAGTTGGACATCCTCGCTGATGAAGCACTGCTAAAACAGGTATGGATCAATCTTCTGGACAATGGAATTAAGTTTTCCCCAGAGTTTGGAAAATTATCTGTCTCTCTTCACACAAAAGATGGAACCTGCATCGTCAAAGTTCAGGATCACGGTCCCGGCATGGATCAGGTAACCTCTGATTTAATCTTTACCAAGTTCTATCAGGGCGATACTTCACACCAGTCGGAAGGCAATGGTCTGGGACTTGCACTTGTAAAGAAAATCATAGAGCTGCATCGCGGTACAGTCACCGTGGAAAGCAATACAGGAAAAGGCAGCACCTTCATTGTGGTGCTGCCTTTATAGCTTTTCTAAAATCTGAAATTTATTTCCTTGTTCGTGTTTTTCCATTAACCAACATCCCATAAGAGGTTCAACTTTTTTGAAACAAAAAAAATAAGAGAAACGTTGTAAATCCAACATTTCTCCCATCTTTTACTAATGCCGCAGACCGGAATCGAACCGTTTTAAGTAATCAAAAATACTGATAGAAAGGGACTTTGGAGACTTCATCAAGTCTGCGGTGTTCAAAAAGTGTTCAAATGTTTATCTCTTACAAACAGGGATTTATACCCGGTACTTGTCTCGATTTATAGTCATATCAACCAAATGAAATACAAGTAAGATAATAAAAAAAACGGAAACTATTATTATTCCTGCGCCCGGCTTGATAAAATCAATTATACCGCCAAGACAAAAGAGCATTGCCCATGTCTTAATCCGTTTTCCAGTAACTCTGCATATTTTCTCTGTATTTAATCCAGTATAATCTCCTGATAAAAACAGCACACTTCTTTCTGTATTCCTTGATTTGATAAAAAATCTTCCAACAAAAAAGAGAACAGTTGCCATCAGTAAATCAATAAATATAATTATTATTTTCATTTTCAACACCTCTAATTCGAAGTTCACAACTTCAAATTTGCTTAACTACTATTCAGTATAATCTAAATATGTGAAGCGCACAAGAAAAAAGTATGTAAGACTCTGATATCTCTACATACCCTTTTCCACACTGTACCGACTCTAAACATAGTCTACCGTCCATATTCCCTTGTTCGTGTTTTTCTGCTAACCAGCGTTCCGCAGGATGCCCAGAGCGACGGTTCCTAACAGGGCGGCGGGGCGGCTGGGCAAGCGAACGGCTTAGAAATCATTCCTATCCTGCAACATACTTCATGTTTGATTCTCTCCGCCCCTCATATTTCTCTTTTTCTAAGAGTTTGTCAAGGAACTCCGACACTTCTTCCATATCATCACTGTCTATTAAATCCAGTTTCATCAGCACGTCAAGGTCGGTCTGGTTCTTCGGCTGGATAGAAACAGGCTGTGACATATCCACCACGACTTTCAACGGCTTTTTCTTATTTGCCGTTTCAATATCCGTAGTCAATCCCATCACATGGCTTTTACTCACTCCAAATATCTGTGACAGCTTTTCCCAGATAGATTCATCTCTTGGCGTTCCATTTCCGTTTTCGTAGTTTGTCAGCATACTCTGCGAAATACCCAGTTCTTTTGCCAGTTCTGCAACCGTGATATTGCTTTCTTTTCTCAATTCTTTTATTTTATTCACGTTCAAGCACCTCCTTTATAAGCACATTATATTTCATCAAATTTTCTCTGTCAATCTTTTTATCGGATATTCAGATATTTTCTATTGACATTCTGTAATGCTTGTTTTATCATAAGATTATCTTAATATCTGATAATCAGATATCTGTAAGGAGGTGAAACGATGATTAGAGGAAATGACTTTATTTTAAATCCAGACAAACTGCAAGAGGAATTTCAGTTAGTAGAAGTTTCTGACTGGGTAGACTTTTCTACAAAAGAAAAATTAGGATTCTACTATACAGTTCTTCTTCCAAAATTAAAGTTTGAAAAAGTCAAAGTAGGCATTAAAGCTAACACAGCGATTGTTACCAACGAAGAACTTGAACAAAAAGGGCAGATTCCAGTCTCATTTGATGGATTACATACTTGGGCTAGTCTCTATAATGGACGTCTTTCTGTCAAAGCAGAAGCTTCCAATATCAGAAAAGTGGAAATGAAATAATTTCCCCACTATGTCAGCCAGTCAGTGCCGGACAACGTCATAGGTGCTGAACTGGCTGACCTCTATACTTGATATATAAAACAACATCTTCCGAAAATAATCGGAACATTCATTACAAAAAATTAGGATATGAGGTGAGATTCGTGAGCAAAACAAAAGAGTGTTTTGCATACAATACGAAAATCATTGAAACTCCTACTACAAAAGAAGTATATATTTACGAAAACCCTATTTTTATTCACTCGAAAGAAAAGGCAGATTTAACAGACACAAGTAACCGAAAAAAATTTGATGAAATGTCAGCTCATAAGCAATATGACAGTTTAAAACGCAAGCAGAAGCATTACGAACAGGCTCGTTGGGATATTGCCCGTATTGTTGACTGCAACTTTGATAACAAAACAAAATTTGTAACGCTGACATTTAAAGAAAACATTCAGGAAATCCTGATAACTAACCGAGAATTTAAGTATTTTATCCAGCGATTAAATTATTATTTGTACCATACCAAAACCCAGTTATTAAAATACCTTGCAACGTGGGAGAAACAGAAGCGTGGAGCAATCCATTATCATGTTATTTTCTTTGATTTTCCGTATATAGCAAAAGAAAAATTACAGAATTTATGGTCACATGGATTTATTAAAATCAATCGCATTGATGTAGACAGCAAAGAAAACAGAGGTCGTTATCTTAGCAAGTATTTTGGAAAAGACCTTGATTTGAAAGAACATAAGAAAAAAGCCTTTTTTAAATCTCAAAATCTGAAAGTTCCACACGAAGCAAAAGTCATGCTGACCGAAGACATTTTACATGACTTACAAAAAGAAAATATCGTCTTTCAGAAAGAATACACAAGGCAAATTTACGATACCAACGCTTTCTTATCTACTGGTTCATGCTTAAAGGACAGCAGTGTTATCTACATCAAAATTAAAAAAGAAAATCCTTGCGTAAAGGGGGAATCTTATGGATAATCCCGTTACGTTCTCAGATATAACATTATTGAATACGTTAGCCACCTGTGCTAACATGACCACAGATGAAGTCTTCAAAGATTTTAAAATTATGGCAAATAAAAAAATCTTGGAGAATCACAAATATGAAATTTATTACTCGGAATCAGAAAAAAGCTGGCGTACTTATTTACCCGATGAAACCAAACCTAACAAACGCCGTCCTGTTAAGAGGAAGAGTAAAGAGAACCTTGAAAAAGAAATCATCAGATTTTATATCGAAAAGCAGAAATCTGAAAACCGTCAGAATGTCACACTGGAAGAATTATATGCTGAATGGCTTTTGTATAAAAGAGACTATACTTCCGTAAAAGCAAAGACAATTCAAGAATATGTATCTGAATGGAATAGATTTTTCAAAGATACAGAACTTGTTAAAATGAAGATAGGCGAAATCAAACCAATCACGCTTATCCGCTTTTTCAGAGAAGCTACAAAAGACCGACAGTTCACGCACAAGCGAGTCAGTAATGCCCGTTCTGTTTTGAATGGAATAATGAGTTATGCGATCGAAGAAGAAATTATATCACATAATCCTGTCTCTGATGTGAATTTCAAACAGTTTACCTATAAGCCAGTAGAAGTACAAAGTGACAATGTATTTTCCCGTGATGATACGCATAAGTTATTAAATTATCTTCGGTGTATCATAGAGCCATATTCTCTTGCAATACAGTTATCTTTCTATCTGTTTATCCGTGTTGGAGAAACAAAAGCTATCCGTTGGGAAGATATTGACTACAATAACAGGCTTGTATATCTTCACAGACAGGCGACCTGTGAACGTACATTGAATGATGATTTAACATTCTCAAGCCGAAAAGTAAAAGTAGTAAATCAAATGAAAGGAAATACTTCTCATGGATTCCGTAAACAGTTCCTTACAGACGAAGCACTTAAAATTCTTCACAAAGCAAAGGAATTAAATCCAAATGGAATATATGTCTTTGAACCCAACGGCGAGATTATGACAACAGACAGCTTTAATCGCCGTTTGAAGAAATATTGCAAAGAAGCCGGTGTTCCTTATCATTCCAGTCATAAAATCCGCTTTTACAATGCTTCAACAGCTTTTGACGGAAATAATCTTACAACCCTTAGTTATTTAATGGGACATAGTGAGACAGCTACAACATTGCATTACTTGCGGAATGTCAATAAGAGGAAGAATGACAGGCTTGCTTTTCAGAATCTTGGTATTTCATCATAAAGTGTTCAAAGGTGTTCAAACATTTTAAAACAAAAAAATAAGAGAAACGTTGTAAATTCAACGTTTCTCCCATTTTCAACTAATGCCGCAGACCGGAATCGAACCGGTACGGGAGTATAAGTCCCGCAGGATTTTAAGTCCTGTGCGTCTGCCAGTTCCGCCACTGCGGCATACAAGGCAAATCACGCCAACTCCTTTGGAGTCGTGTGCATCGATGCAAAGCATCGCGTCACATTTCGTGATTACACTACTTGCAAATCATGATAATTTACTATCACGAAATGGGACCAATAGGGCTCGAACCTATGACCCTCTGCTTGTAAGGCAGATGCTCTCCCAGCTGAGCTATGATCCCATATCTTGTGGCTCTCTCGAACCGACTTCGTTAGTATACATCAATATAGTGAGTATTGTCAATAACTTTTTTTATTTTTTATTATCTTTTTTAATTTTTCCAAATCGTCCATATCAGGATGTGACAATGCACAGTCAAAATTTGCAATCAACATATCAAGATTAGCTGGATGTTCCGGATTTTCTTTCATCTTTACATATCGTTCACGCACAGATTGTGGCATTTTTCCCTGGCACATATACTCTCCAATAACAGCATTGCTTGAATCAATGGATTGTTTGACTTGTCCGAGAATCTTTTCAAAATATACATCACTTCCACCGAACCCAGCCGTTCCAAACAGAAAAATCTTCTTGTTTTTTAGTTTCGCTAATAATTCTAATGTCTTGGTATCCGCGCTCCCTTTGTCAGTCCAAAATCCGATATACAACAAATCGGATGGAGGGATCTTTGAATCATTCTCCCCAAAATAATCACACTTATCTTTTGGCAATATTTCATAGACTGCATCAGCCAGCTTCTTTGTATTACCAGTTGAACTACTGAATACGATTGAATAATTTTCTTTTTCCATATCTCATCGTCTCCTTCTTTGTTTGATTTTTGCTGTGCTAAACTCTCTCCAGGTTATGTTGTAACGCATCAATCAAATCTTTAATAACAATTGGCTTGGATAAAAATCCATCCATATCAAATAGACAGTGTACATCCTTTTTTGCAACTGGCTGCCATTTTACAGGTCCTATAGCTTTGCGTCGCAGACTTTCGTCTGTTTTGCCACAAATGTTATTTTTATAATACCATGCCATGTTTTTTTTCTCTTTGCTGCAAATGCCTGTTACAGCAGGACGTATTTCAGGATGAACAGAACGGTCAGCACATACATCAGGGGGC
>ENA-UPTB01002998-UPTB01002998.1-human-gut-metagenome-genome-assembly--contig:-NODE-2998-length-10650-cov-14.006715_pt1 | contig 10650 bp, 9 predicted proteins | sample MGYA00250046_ERZ773369 | MGnify/ENA primary metagenome ERZ773369 (study PRJEB29103, sample SAMN06111938) | human gut metagenome | biome: human gut; feature: ankylosing spondylitis patient; material...
GAGAACTGAATAAAAGTAGTAAACCTAATTAGTTAATCGCATCCAATTCTGTCAACTAATTTTAGGAATAGTCATTTCTTGTTCTGCAAGGACAACTCGAATACGATTTAATGTCCCTGTTTTTTCATTATTTGCCATAAATTGTTCAATTATTGATGGCAAATTTACAAGGAAAAACTGAGATAAAAGAAAGATTTAACCTTTTTCAATATAAAACGGTAGATTTTACATTAAGATTGAACATATATAAGAGAAAAGCGCGAGATAAAACATCAACATTGGCAGATATTTGATGAGGGAGAGGGATTACTTGTCAATACAAGTAATATGTTGGGTAATAAGTCATGTTTTATAGACTTATAGCTCAGATTTCATCAATATGAGCAAGACACCCTTAAAAAGACAAATAATCCAAAAGGTGTCGTAAAAGATGTCGTAAAAGGTGATACAAAAGATGACCTACAAGAAGAACTAAAGGAAGTGGCTGAACAACAGCAAATTATCTTGCTACTCATAAAGCCCAATGACCCAATAGATGGCATAAAAGGTGGCGTAAAAGGTGGCGTAAAAGAAATACCAGAACGTCAGAGAATTATCCTTGAATTGATTATTGCTGATCTATTCTTATCCGCAAAGGCCACTTCGGAAAAGACTTCGGAAAAGATTAAAATAACAAATAGAACAATAGAAAGTGATTGGGCTTAAATTAAGAAGATGAGTATTCTTTCTCGTAAAGGTGGTCGAATAAGAAGGTATATGGGTTATAAAGGATTAGGTGCATGGCAAAATTGAGCTATAACTCAATTATTTTGGGACTTATAGCACAATCTTACATATGTGATAGGAAGCCAAAATTTGCGCTGGTTTATTAAAAAATCGCCATAATTGGCAGATTTTTAATGTAAACCTTGTGCAATAGGATTTAAATCATTACCTTTGCACTGTAAAAAGTTGCCAATACTGGCAAAAATATAATGCAATTGATGGAGATAAAAAGAGACAGGTATCTAAAGCAGTTGATAGAAAGCCGTCAGAATGGCTTTATCAAAGTGGTAACAGGAATTCGCAGATGTGGCAAGTCGTATCTGCTGAACGTCTTGTTCTATCACTACCTATTAGATAATGGAGTGGCTGATGACCACATCATCCGCATTGACCTTGAAGACCGCATGAACAAAGAGCTGAGAAATCCAGACACGATGCTCCATTATGTTCATGACAAAATCAAGGACAAGGAGCTATACTACATCATTATAGACGAAGTTCAGTTGATGGATGAATTTGTTGATGTACTGAATAGTTTCCGGCATATTGATAATGCCGACACTTACGTAACAGGCAGCAACTCTCACTTCCTGTCATCAGATATTCCAACGGAGTTTCGTGGTCGAGGAGAGACCATCCATATAAATCCACTCTCATTCGCAGAGTTTTATTCTGCCAAAGGCGGTGACAAATTAGATGCATGGCGTGAATATTACACCTATGGTGGTCTGCCGCTCATCCAATCTTTTGAGACCGAAGAAAAAAAGATAAACTATCTGAAGGACTTGTTTGAAACTGTATATCTCGCAGACATTATTGAGAGGCATAAAATCAAGAATGACAATGAACTGCGTGAGCTGGTGCTTATTTTGGCATCGTCTATAGGTGCTCCATGCAATCCTACTAAATTGTCGAATACCTTCAAAAGCGTTAAGAATGTAAGCATTGGCAGTCAGACTATTGCGAATTACCTCACTTATCTGACGGAATCATTTCTGCTGAACAAAGCCATACGTTACGATATAAAAGGGAAGAAATACATCAACACGCTCACAAAATATTATTTTTCAGACATCGGTTTGAGAAATGCTATCCTCGATATGCGCCAACAGGAAGAGACGCACATCATGGAGAACATCATCTACAACGAACTTATCACACGTGGTTATAGTGTGGACGTTGGAATGGTGGAGATTAAGAAGCAGGACAAGGATGGCAAGTGGGTGCGCATCCAACTGGAAGTGGACTTCATCGCCAGTCTTGGCAGTAAGAAATATTACGTGCAGTCGGCATTGTCTATACCTGACAGAGAAAAGGAGATACAGGAATCTCGTTCACTGACGAACATCAATGACTCTTTCAAAAAGGTTATCATTGTGAAGGATCACATCATGCCACGTCGCAATGAAGATGGCATACTGACAATAGGTCTTTTCGACTTCTTACTCAAAGAGGACAGCTTGGATTTGTAATCATTCTTGTATAGCGCATAAATTATGGTGAAGTTTTTCAAAATAATAGAGAAGATAGTTTGGATTATTGCAGCATTGACAATAGCTGCTGTCCTGGCAATGGTCTTCATTGGTGCTTTTGCTAATCTCGACAAAGCCCAGTTTGACTGGTCTTCTAATATTCCGTATTTCTATGGTGCAGCGGCTGTGGTTGTTCTCTATAAGATTGTTGTCTTGTACTACACATCCTTCTATCAGACAGAGATAGATGAGAAGACTGGGATATTAGTCTCTTTGGGCGATGAGATGAAAAAGTTTCGTGCCAATTCGCAGGAGGGTTCCCTTCCTGATGCCAAATTTGACGCTATCATGGAAGCGGTGAAACAAATTCCACAAACTGATACAAATGCTATTTTGACAGTTCTTCAAGAGCGAATTCCCTCGGTTGTACAGACATTGGTTGACCAACAGGTTGCAGAGATTAAACGGAACCTAATGCTCGAAAACGAGAAACGGATGCGTGAAATCAATATTCTGTCTGCAAATGTATCGGACGTGCTGAAAAGACGGGATCATCTGCTCAACCTTGAAGCAGAAATCAAGCGATGTCAGGAAGAAGAACGAAAGAGGCGACTGACCAATACAGAAGAGTACACTATGCTTGTATTCTCACTTGCTGGTACTCCTGTAGAAGATGTAGAAAAAGTATGCGACGTTGTGAAACTGTTTATTGAGACAGGACAGGTGTCAGCCAACAAGGATTTATATATTCCATTGAACAAGAAACTGCGCAATGCCGAGTTGAAACAATTCGTCTCCAATATAATAAGGTATAACGGAAAAGACTATCTCGATGGAGACTCTTTCCTCCAAACCGCATTCTGCGAATGGTTCAGCGGCAAGAAAGAAAACATCGCCAAGAACTACTCTGTGCTGCCCAAAGACTCATTGGTGTCGAAGGAGGGTGTGGAAGCGGATTTAAATAGGTTACAGAAACAGAGAGGCGACTAATTATATTGGTTTTCCCATGTTAGAAAATGGTCAAGTTGAGATTAACAATTCTCTAAGGATTCATTTCCGAATTACGAGAACATAAATTAAATGAAATACGTATCTTTTAAAATGATTTAATATGACAGTTCCAGAAATTATTAGCAAGATCTTTGATGGCACAAGTATGCTATTTTTGGGCTCAGGGTTTTCTTTTGGGGCAACCAATAGCAACCCTAATAATTCTCAATTTAAAGGAGCTGGTGCTCTGGCAAATATGTTGTTGGACGCGGCTGGTTATCCAAGTAGAACAACAGATTTGCGAAAAGCTTCTTCTGCATATCTGAGAAAAAAAACTCCAGAAGAATTGATTGTATTGTTAAAGCAAGAATTTCATGCCACTTCAATATCGGCATCCCATGATTATATAGGAAGACTGCCTTGGTTCCGTATATATACAACCAATTATGACAATATAATGGAACTATCATATAATAAAGCGTCAAGAAGACTGATGCCAATAACATTATCTTCACCTCATAGAATGAATGAGGATTATCGACAATGTTGTGTTCATCTCAATGGCTATGTTGATTCACTTACACCAGACAAATTAGACAATGAGTTCAAGCTTACATCTGCTAGTTATTTAACAACTGATTTTGAAAAGTCAGACTGGTTCGAAATATTTAAGTCTGATATTGCTGCATGCGATGCTTTAATATTTATCGGGTTCTCAATGGATTATGATTTAGATTTGGCGAGAATAATAGTTTCAAGTGCTATCAAGTCCAAAACAATATTTGTTGTAAAGCCAGATGAAGACGAACTTAATATAAGTAGTTTGTCTGAATTTGGAACAGTTCTAAAGTTAGGGCTTGAAGGATTTGTCCAAATGGTAAAGGATGAAGAACAGAGATATACTCCATCTGTCACCAAAATTTTCTCTCCTATAAGTTTTCATAAGACAGAAGTTAACAGGGATGTGCCCACATTAAAAGATGCTGATTTTTATCAGTTGATTTTAAATGGATATTTGGATGAGCATTTGGCTTTCCACTCATTGATTAACGATAGGGCATATCCATATTTGATTTTCCGTAGCAAACTTCAAGAATGTGTTGAGAATATCAAAAGCGGAGTTCACAGCATTTTGATTGAATCTACTCTTGGTAATGGAAAAACGATATTCTTAAACGAACTTCAATTGTTGCTAGCCCAAGAAGGGATGGATGTCTTTGTATTTGAAAAATATTCGGCAAGAGCATTATCTGAGATTACGGAAATATGTGAAAGATACCCTAATTCTGTAGTTTTCTTTGATGATTATCACTCATCACGTGATCAAGTTAAAGCACTACGTAATTATTCAAAAGATTTATGCGTAATTACATCAGAACGCAAATCTCTTCATGAGGTAATATATGACGAAATAGAGGATGTCCTAGGCGAAGATTATACAATTATAAAAATTGATAAGTTAACCGATTGCGAAATTCAGCAATTAGACAAGTTGTTAGACAAATATTCTTTATGGACTGATCTAAGTGTTTCTGTAGATAGAGCAGCGTATATAAAAAATACATGCGAAAAAGAATTATGTCGTGTTATACTAAGTAGAATAAGTAGCCCATATCTTACTTCAAAAATAAGAAATACCATTTCTGAAATCGCAAAGAACAAGGCCTTTGAGGATGCTTTTAAATATTTAATGGTGGCAGAATGCTTTCATATTCGCTTTTCAATTATGGATTTAGCTACTTGGGTTGGTGCAGACTTATTGAACAAACCAAGTTTCCGGGAGAACCTAACTATTAAGGAATTCGTTGATATAGAGAATACTGACATCAAATTTAAATCGTCTATCGTGGCAAGATATATACTTACAACGCTCTATTCGCCACGAGATGTAGTTAATGTACTAATACAATTGGTTAAACGCTTAGATGTTATATCCAAATATTCGAAACAAAATAGGAATCGACTGATTACATTTGTCAATTTTACTACTATCCAGTCATGCTTGAATCTTAGAAACAGTGCATGGAAAATAGAGATGTTTCGTTTTTATGAAACCATAAAAGATTGTAATTTTTGCAAGACAAATATCGATTTTTGGTTACAATATGCAATTGCAAGACTGTATAATAGAGAATACTTGATATCAAAGACTCTATTTGACAAATGTTATTCCCTTGCGAATGCACTTAATAATTATAGGACATACAAGATTGACAACCACTATTGCCGTTTTCTCTTAGAGAATGAGATAGAGAATGGAACAATTGGCACATGTATGGAAGCGTTTAGATATGCACATGAGATACTTTCGAACACGCACCCTGGGGATGAGAAAAAACATTATCCTTACAAGGTAACTGGTTTGTATAAAAAATTTTACGAAAAATTCAAAGGTCAACTATCTGAAAAAGATAAGAAAGAATTTAAGCAGTCTTGTATCGAGATGCTTGAGAAATGTGTATCCTATATGAATAGTAATGATTGTACAAATTATAAATTAGTAAACGAGACAAAATCGAAGTTGGAGCAGATAATAGCTGACTAAATAATATCATCGTGTCAGTAATATTGTGTAGGTGAGAAATAAAGATTACCTTTGCACAAACAAAAGAAAGGAATATATAGAAATGGACAAGAAAGAATAGGAAGAGCATCACACGGATGCTTCTCGATATTTGTTGATTGATAACATTAAGGATGCTTATGGTGTTCCTTATTTGTACCAAAGTCTCTGTAAGTTACTGATAATCAGCAGTGGCTAATATCGAGGAGGTTAAGTAATGCCGAAAGGTAAATACATAATACACTATAAGCAAAAGCGTGCAGCTCAATGAGTTGCACGCTTTTTGCGTTTTGTAGGATTCTGTTACAACCATATCCACAGCAAGAAGAAACTTCTCTTTCCTTTGGTTAGAGTGGATTGAACTATTGAACTCTATGGGGGACGCATGGAGAGGCACGTAGCGGGGGCTCTTTTGTTATATCTGGTATGGGTCACGCTTTACGCTCCTAACAACCCGATCCACAGCGAGAGAGTCTACTATCTCTTTGGGATGGCTGGGATGGGGCTTCTGGATAAGGCTTCTCTTGTGGGCTTGGTGAGCGACTTATGCGCCTTTTCTGCCCTGATTACTGCGATTATTGTGCGTATTGCCGCGTCTTAACATGATTTAACCTACTTGACCTTGCTTTTTAACACCTTTATTGACCTTTTGTCATAAATATGCCGTATTTTTGCAGAAAATTAACGCTGTAATGGTTATTTTGCGCTCCATCCACGACCCATCCATTGCCCCGCCCGCTTCTGCGAGTGGTGTGTTGCGTGTCGCTTGGCGGTGCTGAGTGCCATTTCTTTTTACACCTATTTATATATATAACCCATTCAACTACTGATATTCATTAACAATTAAAAACTATAAACATTATGACAAAACATTTACGATTAATCATGCTAACCCTACTCGCAATGATTTGCATGGGGGGGTATTCGCAGAGTGAAGAGAAACCATTGTTCTATGAGTCATTTGATAAAAACAATGGCACAGGTGGAAGTAACGGAAATTTTAGCGGAAATATAGCAAGTGCTAAAGCTAACTATGACAATAGAGGCTGGAATGGCATAAAGGTCAATGGAGCAGATAAGTGTGTGAAAATTGGATCGAAAGAGGACAAAGGATCTATTAAGACTCCAACAATTAAAGTAACTACAAAGTGTTTACTATCTTTTAAAGCTGCAGCTTGGAATACTCAAAAAGAAAAAACACAAATCAAAGTTTCTATCAACGACAATAGCGGCAAAGGCCAGTTGACTTACGACAAAGATACCAAACAGTCTGTTACCATTAATATGACAAAAGGCAAATGGACCGACTATACCATGGAGATAAGTGGTGCCTCTGAGTTCACTATTACTTTTGAAGGCCCGGAAAAATTGAACCGGTTCTTCCTCGATGAGGTTAAGGTAACAAAGGTTGAAGAAGCAGTTCCCGTAGTAATCACCCTCGATGAGAATGGCGACAATATTGTAGAGGAGGCTGAGAATGTCAATGTTACCTTGAAGCGTACGCTGTATGGTGATGGCGGTTGGAACACACTGTGTGTGCCATTCTCTCTTAACACAGCACAGGTCAAGGCTGCTTTCGGTAACGATGTAGAACTGCGCAAACTTGCAGGTGTCAATGGTAATACTATTACTTTCGAGCCTGAGACGAAAGTGGAAGCAGGCGTTCCTTATCTCATCAAGTTGTCAGAAGCAAACGCCAAAGGAACATATACTTTCACCGGCGTTAATACAATAGCTGTTACTAAGGCAGATGCCATTGGAACTGACCAGCTCAAAGCTGCTATAAGTTTTGTAGGAATATACTCTTCTCAAGATGTCGCAGGATGGGCTACTGAAGGAGAAGATTATGTGGCATGTCTCGGTGCTGACAATATGTTCTTTAAGGCTAAAGCAGGTACCAAGATGAAGGGATTCCGTGCATTCTTCCTGATTCCTGAGAATACACCAGCATCTGCTGTCAAAGCTGTTATCGACGGCACAGCCACAGGTATTGAAGACCTGGTAATCGACGGCGTCAAGGCCAACGGGCGTGTATACAACCTCAACGGACAGTATGTAGGCAATAGCCTCAATGGTTTGCAGCCCGGCCTCTATATCCAGAATGGCAAGAAGATAGTAGTAAAGTAATTAACATCTAAATATATATATGATTATGAAGCAAAAATATATTATGCCCAAAGCAGAGCTGATCGAAGTAAAAGCTAACGCCATCCTCGCCGGCTCGAATGTTTACAACAGCGACAATACCGTAAACTTCAATAAGCCTACTATGGGCGATGGTGGCGTCGAAGGCCAGGGCGCAGCCCGCTCAATGCGTTTCGATGTGTGGGAAGACATCGACGAGACCAACGGATATAAATAACCGACCGTCGGGGGCAAGGGAAGAATAAGCCCCAGCCCATAGACAATAACCAAACCAGCCCCCATGCGACGAATGAGTTGCATGGGGGCTAATTGTTGGTACGCACGGCATGAACATTGTCTAACGGGTTAAAGTCCTGAGGTGCAACCATCCGAAACCAGCCGCCTTTTCCATTTCGTCGAGACTGTTTTCCTTTGTCCCTCAAAAAAGTTATGTTCCATTTGAATAAGGACAACCATATAGTTAAGGCGTAGCATCCTACTGATATGCGCATGGGCGTGAATGGTATGTGTGGGCAGGTCCGGCAAGTGGGTCTGTAACCGGCTAATGGTGACGTGTATATATTTGTGGGCAAGTCTCGCACGACAATGAAGTTGCTCCATTGGGAACGTGGAGGAGATGTGATGTACTACAAATGTTTGGAGCAAGGCCGTTTCCACCCTCGCATATTTCTTCGTCAGGGCATAGGCTTCAGGTCTATGCGCTGGGATGAGCATGTACTTCTGATGGAAGAAATGTTTGAATCGTACTTTTTGCCGTTCAAAAGAAATAAATTCCACCTTTTGCACTACCCTTTCGTCATTATATTCATAAAAATCATCAAATTATTGTTGATTGTGACGGTTATTTGAAATAAAAGCAGTACCTTCGCAACTGATAACATTTTATCTATAAATAACCAACACAGAATACAATGAATAATATATTATCACTTTTAGATAATTTCACGCTTGATAATGCTGATGACATCGCCAAGTCATTGGCTAATGATTTCCGTAAACGTCGCATAGAGAAGAATCTTACTCGTGAGCAGGTTGCTGAGAAGTCGGGCGTTGCTGTAGCAAATATCGTGAGATTCGAGCAGAAAGGACTCATTTCGCTGAAGAACCTCATTGGCATTGCTATGGCTATGGAATACACGTCTGAGGTAAAGAATATATTTTCTGAGCCAAAGTACTCAACAATGGAGGAACTGACTCAGATACGCAAGAACACTGGTAAAACGAGAGCACATAAGCAATGAACAATATAGATAGACTAACTGTAAAATACCACGGTGAGATTGTAGGAGTAATCTCGCTGACCCCAGACGACAAGCGTCTGGCTTTTGAGTATGATCCTCGCTGGCTTGCAGAGGGATTCAGCATTTCGCCATTGGAACTTCCGCTGAAGACTGGATTGTTTCTTGCAAAGCCAACAACTCTGTATGGTGACTTCGGCATCTTTGAGGACAGTCTTCCCGATGGCTACGGTCGCTATCTCCTTCACAAGGCTTTGATGCGTGAAGGCATTGATGACAGGAAACTGACTGCCATTGAGCGACTGAGCATCGTAGGCAATAGCGGCATGGGAGCTTTGACATACGAGCCTGAGGCCATCATATCAACAGGAGAAGAGATTACCGACTTCGACTTACTCCAAGAGAAGGCTCTGGAAGTTCTCAAAGAACAGCAGGACACAGACGCTGGACTTCTGCTCTACAACAGCGGTAACAGTGGTGGTTGCCGTCCAAAGGCAGTGTTCTCAGACGCAGAAGGACATTGGCTTGTAAAATTCCGTCACACATACGATCCTAAAGACATGGGACTGCAGGAATACCATTACAATGAGATAGCACGCAAGTGTGGCATCGATGTTCCAGACTTCAAGCTTACCAATGGCAAGTACTTTACAACTAAGCGATTTGACCTTACCGACGATGGCGAGCGCATCCATACAGCTACTGCAGGTGGTTTGCTATGCCTTTCACTGTCTGAGCCTGTGCTTGACTACAGCAACTTGCTTGCTTTGACTGGCTACATCACACAGAATCCAAAGTATGTGGAGGAAATATACCGTCGCATGGTATTCAACTACCTTACCGACAACAAGGATGACCACTGCAAGAACTTCAGTTACCAGGTTCGTAAGGATTCAAATGGCAAGTTCATCTGGCATCTTGCTCCTGCATACGACCTTACCCTATGCACAGAAGGCTACAATGGTCAGCACGCTACATCTGTCAACTCTACCGGCTACCCTACTCTTCAGGACTTCATAGCCGTTGGGACAAAGATTAAAATGGGCGAGAAGCGTTGCAGGGAAATCTTTGATGAGGTTTATCAGAAATGCGGTGACCTTCTGCTCAATGACATTACAAAGAAATAACAGGAATGGTATAAACAATTTTTGCCTTCCAAAAGAAAGAGAGAACTATCACAATGATGGTTCTCTTTTTTTGCACAGCATTGAAGCAATGGCAAAGCACCTATAGGAGCTGTTGTCACTATGCAACTTCAGTAAATCGCAACCATCCGAAACAAGCCGCCTTTTCCATTTCATTGCTGTCCGCTAAAACTCTAAAGAGCACAAATTCCCCGCCCGAAGTCCTGAAATGGGACTCTGGGCTTGTTTTATAAAAAGTAAGCCCCTCTCTAATCACCTGAACCATTTTTGCCCAGTCTTTTTCTGGTTCCTCAAGAAAAGTATAGCAGTTCACATAATACATGAGCATGATT
>ENA-UPTB01003000-UPTB01003000.1-human-gut-metagenome-genome-assembly--contig:-NODE-3000-length-10642-cov-20.829531_pt1 | contig 10642 bp, 9 predicted proteins | sample MGYA00250046_ERZ773369 | MGnify/ENA primary metagenome ERZ773369 (study PRJEB29103, sample SAMN06111938) | human gut metagenome | biome: human gut; feature: ankylosing spondylitis patient; material...
TCGGCATCCTTGCGGGGATAGGTGCGCAGGATCTGCAGGCAGAACTCATCCACATCCTCGGTCAGCAGCAGGACGTCATAGCCCTTATCCATGACCAGCTCAGCGGCGGGCAGCTTTGCCAGACGGTCGGTAGAATCACCGGCAGCAAAGTAGATATACTTCTGCTCAGCGGGCATCTTGTCCACATACTCCTGCAGAGTGACCATCTTCTGCTCCTTGGCAGACCAGAACAGCAGCAGGTCGCGAAGCAGCTCGGCGTGCATGCCGTAGTCGGAGTAAGCACCGAACTTGATCTGACGGCCGAACTCTTTCCAGAATTCCTCGTACTTCTCGCGGTCATTGGCCAGCATGGCGTGCAGCTCGTTCTTGATCTTTTTCTCCAGAGCGTTGTGGATCAGCTTGAGCTGGTTGTCCTTCTGCAGCATCTCGCGGCTGATGTTCAGGCTCAGATCCTGACTGTCCACAATGCCCTTGACGAAGCTGAAGTAATCGGGCAGCAGGTCGGCGCACTTCTCCATAATGAGCACGCCGGATGCGTACAGGGCCAGACCCTTTTCATAATCCTTGGTGTAGAAGTCGTAGGGACGGTGGCTGGGCACGAACAGCAGGGCATTATAATTTGCAGTGCCCTCGGTGCGGCTGACGATGACGCGGGCGGGGTCAGTATAATCGCCAAACTTTTCCTTATAGAAGTTCGCGTACTCCTCGTCGGTCACTTCGCTCTTCTGCTTTTTCCAGATGGGCACCATGCTGTTCAGCGTTTCCAGCTCGGTGTAAGTCTCCCACTCGGGCTTATAGTCCTCCGGCTTGGGATCGGGTTCCGGCTTCTGGCGCTCGTGCTGGCGCTCCATCTGGATGGGATAGCGCACATAGTCGCTGTACTTCTTCACGATGGCCACGATGCCGTACTCATCGAGGAAGTTGTCGTAGTGGTCCGTCTCAGTATCCGGCTTGATGTGCAGGATGATCTGGGTGCCTGCGGTGTCCTTCTGGGCGGGGGTCATTTCGTAGCCGTCCACACCGGAGGACTCCCACTGCCATGCTTCATCCGAGCCATAAGCCTTGGAAATGACGGTGACTTTATCGGCTACCATGAAGGAAGAGTAGAAGCCGACACCAAACTGGCCGATGATATCGATGTTCTCGTCCTTGTTATCCTTCTTGAAATCCAGAGAACCGGAGTGAGCAATGGTGCCCAGATTCTGCTCAAGTTCCTCTTTGGTCATGCCGATGCCGTTATCCTCAATGGTCAGGATGCGGTTCTCCTGATCGCGGGTGATGAGGATGCGGAAATCGCCCTTGTTCATGCCCACAGAAGGATCGGTCAGGCTCTTATAATAGAGCTTATCGATGGCATCCGATGCGTTGGAGATCAGCTCGCGCAGGAAAATTTCCTTATTGGTGTAGATGGAGTTGATCATCATATCCATCAGCTTTTTGCTTTCAGCCTGAAATTCTTTCTTAGCCATAATGCAAAACCTCTTTTTATCTGTATTCGATACCAAGCACTCGGAAGAGAATATTACTTTTGAATGCTTAGCACTCGTAACTTTCGAGTGCTAATATACACCGACAAAAAGCAAAAATCAAGAGCTTTCATAAAAAGTTTAAAAAATGGTTCGTTTTGTGCTATAATGAACCGCAAAGGATGCTGTAAAAGGAGGAAATATCATGCAGCTGAAACAGCTGGAACTGGCCGGCGGTGGGACGCTGACCGTTTATCTGCGTGATTGCTGTGAGCGGATGCCGAATGTGATTGATCGGCCATTGGTGCTGGTGGTGCCCGGCGGCGGCTATACCCATGTGAGTGCCCGCGAGGGCGACCCGGTGGCGCTACAGTTTGCGGCGGCGGGGTACCACACCGCTGTGCTGGACTACGCCATCTGCGAAAAGGCAAAGGACTACATGCCGCTGCGCCAGCTGGCCGAGGCTATCGGTCTTGTGCGGCAGCACGCGGCCCAGTGGCATATCCTGCCGGAAAAAATTGCCGTGTGCGGCTTTTCAGCGGGCGGCCACCTGGCCCTTTCCGGTGCTGTGCTGGACATTCCCGGCGGAGCGGCCCAGCCCCGGCCCAATGCGGTCATTCTGGGCTATCCGGTGGTCACGGCAGGGCAGTATGCCCACTGCGGCAGCTTTGTGCAGCTGGCGGGCAGCACTGACCCGGCGGCACAGCAGGTGTTCGGGCTGGAGGATAAGATCACGCCGCAGATGCCGCCGGTGTTCGTATGGACCACCATGGAGGATGCCGCCGTTCCGGTGGAGAACACCCTGATGCTGGTGAACGCTCTGCACCGGGCGGGTGTGCCCTGCGAGGCGCATCTGTTTGAAAAGGGGGTGCACGGTACCAGCATCAGCACGGCAGAGGTGGACCAGCCCAGCCGCCACCGGCATCACTGGGTGGAACTGGCAGTGGAATGGCTGGGAGACACTTTTGCCTTTTCCGTCTGTTAAGTCTGGATATATTTGAACGAACCTACAAAAAATTCACAATTAAACTGTTGACTTGCATAAGCCTTTGACGTATACTGGTCAGCAGGGACAAACTAAAGGAAGAAGGAAATACCTATGGTTATGGACCCGACCCTGCCGCGCATCTCTGTGCGCGACCTGATGATGCAGGCTTTTCTCACCGGATGGGAGCTTTCGGACAAGACGGTCTCGCAGGACGAATACCTGCAAAGCTCTATTCAGGTGATCGAAATGCTGCAGGTGGAACCGGAAAACCTTTATGCCGAAGAAGGCCTTGGCCTGCCGGACGGCGAAGAGGTGGATCATCTGGACGACTGGCTGCGTGCCGACGGCCAGTGGCTGTACTACGGTGTAGAGGAAGAAAATTTCTTCCTGATCCAGTGGTACCCGGACGAAGCCGCCGCAAAGGCAAAACTGGCCCAGCTGGAAGAACTGGGCGACGGCAAGCAGTATCTGGTAGATTTTTCCCTCAAGCGGGAGAACCCTTCCAGTGCAGAGAACTTCGGTAATTCCAATCCGGTCCAGCTCCGCTCCTGAAAACATCACCTTAAAGCGAAAGGAAATTTTGCAGCATGCAGCTTTCTGAGATCGAGCGCGAACAGCTTTATGCCATCGTTGAAAAATACGATCATCACCCGGATGTGCAGCGGATGCGGGAGTACATCCAGCACGGCTCTGTCACCACCTACCAGCATTGCAAGAATGTGGCGCTGGTGAGCTTCTGGCTCAACCGCCGTCTGCATCTGCACGCTGACGAGACCTCGCTGGCAGTGGGTGCCCTGCTGCATGATTTTTATCTGTACGACTGGCACACCACCGGTACCTTTCACGGCCTGCGCCGCCTGTTTGAGATGCACGGCTTCTCCCATCCGGGTTATGCCTGCGTCAATGCAAAGCGGGTGTTCAGCATTACCACAAAGGAACAGAGCATCATTGCAAGCCACATGTGGCCGCTGACCTTCCGTCATGTGCCCACCTGCCGCGAAGCAGTCATCGTCTGTCTGGCCGATAAGTACTGCGCCGTGGTGGAAAGCATGTTCCAGCGTTCCCGCGCCGGTGCCGTGGTGGACGGCAGCGTGGACATCGACGGCGAAGAGTGGTAAGCCTGTTTTTACCTTTATCATTTTATCAATGGACAAAAAAGAACTCCGCACCTCACAGGGCGCGGAGTTCTTTTGTATCTTACAGCTTTTTATAGCCTTCCGGTTCATTGGCGGCAGCGCGGTATTCCATTAAGAATGTGTCCAGCCAGCGGCCGTGACAGTCGCGGGCAATGCGTTCCCGGCGGCCCACTAAGCGAAAGCCGCATTTTGTGTGCAGGGCGCGGCTGGCAGCGTTGTCCTGCAGCACGGTGGACTGCAGTGTCCAGTAGCCGGCCTTTTCTGCCTGATGGCACAGCTCGGTCAGCAGGTGATAGCCAAGGCCATGGCCCCGGAACTGCTCACCCACGTAAATACTCACCTCGGCAACGCCGCGGTAGCACCAGCGCGGGTCCACCCGGCGCAACGCCGTCCACCCGGCGATCACGCCGTCGGCCAGCAGTACCAGTCGGCATTCTTTTGCGTGGGAAGCATCCCACGCAGAATACGGCGGACAGGTGGTCTGAAAAGTGGCATGTTCTGTAGCAATGCCCTCCAAATAAATTCTGGAAACAGCGCTCCAGTCTTCCGGCTCCATGGGCCGGATCTCGATTTTGCTCATATTTCGATCCCGGCAGAAAGTGCATGGCTTTCCGCGCCCTCAACTCTCAAAAAATATCCGGCTCCAGTATAGCAGAATTTGCGGTGCGGTACAAGCGCCGTACTGCACAGAAATTTCTTTGACAAGCGGAAGGTTTGTGATACAATAAATCATAACAAAGAAAAGCGCGGCAGGATACGCCGCTGCAGAACGGAGGATGTCCCAAAATGAAGTGGATCAGAACGGTGGTGTGCGCGCTGGGAATGCTGGCGTGCGTATCGCTTTCGGCATTTGCTGCAGAGTACGGCGAGCCGAACATCACAACAAAGACGACCATGAAAGAGCTGCGGGAGAACCCCAGCATCAAAGGCTCCGGCTACTATACCTACTGCAACGAATGGATCGAGGGCAGCACGCAGTACGATGATACGCCCATTGAGGGCTATGTAAGCTACGCGGCTGCCGAGGATGCCGCCGAAGGCATGAACCTTGTGATCGAAAACTACAACAGGGGCGTACAGATCACCTGGCAGGTGTATACCCCGGAAGAAATTGCGGAAAATCCTTCTCTGGGCATGGTGCAGCTGTATTATTTCCCGGCTAAAACAGCCAACGCAAAGTACGCCATCGTGGTGCCCGGCAACGGCGGCAACACCACCGCAGAGCTGAACGAGGGCGCATCCATTGCCAACCAGCTGCACGAGCTGGGCTATGCGGCTTTTGTGCTGCGGTACCGCTCTTTCCTGAATGCATCCGACAATGCGCCACTGTACGATATTGCCAATGCCGTAAAGTACCTGACCGAAAATGCAGATCAGTTTGGCGTTCAGCGCGAAAACTATGCGCTGGTGGGCTTTTCTTCCGGCGGACACATCGTGGGCCTGATCGGCTCGGACAACGAAAAGTTCGGCTATAAGGCATTTGGCCTCCCACAGCCTGCAGCGCTGCTGCTGGGCTACCCCATCAACGATTTCTTTGAGGTGAAGCCGTTGTATCAGCTGGCCATTGACCCGCTGGTGCTTGGCTGGCGCTACTACTGGACCGATATTTCGGATGTGGTGAACGAAAACTTTACCCCTACCTATTTCTTCTACGGCAAAAATGATCTTTATATGCAGCGCATGTGCTACTCCCAGCAGGGGCCGCTGCTGGAGCGCAGGCTCCGGGAGAGCGGGGCTGTTTATGAGTGCCATGTGTACGAGAACGCACCCCACGCCATTGGTCCGGGCCGCCACACCGATGCGGACGGCTGGATCCGGCAGGCAACGGCATTCTGGGAAAAACAGTGCAAATAAAGAGATAAACGGGGGATTGCTGTGAGAAAACGATTGAGCACGGTGATGTTTGGTATTGGCCTGATGATCCTGCTGGCACAGCCGGCGTTTGCGGAGGAGCTTGGTCAGGCCAACATCACACCGCACACCAAAATGGCAGAGATCCGCTCCAACCCCAGCATTGTGGGTGCGGGCATCTACACCTACTCGCTGGATCAGGACCGTGTGCTGGACCGGATGTACTGGGACGCGCAGCCGCTGAGCCGCCTTTCCAATCACTGGACGGCACAGGATGCGGCGGATGGACTGAACTATCTGATCCGCACCTATAACGCTGGGCAGCGGGTGACCTTCCCGCTTTATACGGCGGAGGAGATCGCGCAGGATACCAGCCGGGACGGTGTGGAACTGTATTATCTGCCGGCAGAAGGGGCGCAGGCGAACCAGAAATATGCGCTGGTGATCGGCGGTAATGCGATCGTGGTCAGTGCGGAGATCCGCGAGGGCATTTCCACTGCATGGAACCTGCACGAAATGGGCTACCCGGTGTTCGTGCTGCGCTACCGCATCGGCATGAAGGCTTCCAACAATGCGCCGCTGCAGGATGTGGTCCGCGCGGTGCAATATATCACGGAACATGCAGGACAGTTTGGCGTGCAGGCGGAGGATTATGCCATTGTAAGCTATTCCTCAGGCGGGCAGATCGCCGGACTGTTCGGCACCGACGCGGTGGGCTACAAAAATTACGGCCTGCCAAAGCCCGGTGCCATGCTGCTGGGCTACCCGGTAAACACCTTTCTGGAGTTCAAACCGGTCTATAATATCCTGCTGGACCCCGGCGTGTGCAAGCAGCGGTATTATAAAATGACATTGTCTGATTACATCACACCGGATTACCCGCCTACCTATCACTGGTACGGCAAAAACGACATGACCCTTATGACCATGTGCTGGTCGGCGCAGGGGCCTGTGCTGGAAAAGGCACTGGCCCGCAACCATGTGACGCATATCTACCATGTGTATGATGATGCTCCCCATGCAGTGGCCGCAGGCAAGGACACCGATGCAGAGGGCTGGCTGAATGAAGCAGTTGCCTTCTGGGAGGAACAGGTCGGCTGAAAAGGAGATGTTGAGTTGAAACACAGGATGTGCACCGCAGCAGCCTGTATCTGTCTGCTGCTGATGATGGCGCTGCCCGCATTTGCAGCAGAGTATGGTGAGCCGGATATCACGCCGCAGACCACCATGGGCGAGATCCGCTCGAACCCCAGCATCCTTGGCGCAGGCGTTTGGACCTATTCCAAGGAGCAGAACCTGCCCGGCACTGAGGACTGGTGCAATGACCAGACGCTGGAAAAATATGTGAGCAGCTATGTGGCACAGGATTGTGCCGATGGTCTGAACCTGCTCATCCGCAATTACAATGCGGGCGTGCAGATCACCTATAAGCTCTACTCGGAGCAGGAGATCGCCGAGGACAGCTCCCGCAACAATGTGGAGTTCTATTACTACCCGGCCAGCACGCCGGATGCAAAGTATGCGCTGGTGCTCTCCGGCAACATCCTCAACCGCACGGCGGAGTTAAAGGAGTGCATCTCCACAGCTTACCAGCTGCACCAGAAAGGCTATGCGGTGTTCGTGATGCGCTACCGCGCCTACCCGGATAACGACAACAACGGCCCCATGGAGGACATTGCACGGGCGGTGAAGTATATCACCGGCCACGCACAGCAGTTCGGCGTGCAGACGGAAAGTTATGCCCTGATCGGCTATTCTTCCGGCGGACATCTGGCGGGCCTGTTTGCATCGGACGCTCTGGGCTATAAAAACTATGGCCTGCCCAAGCCCGGCGCAGTGATCCTGGCGTATCCCATCGTGCAGTTTGCCGAGATCACACCGATCTACCGTGTGGGCACCGACCCCTTTGTGTGCGGCCGGTTCTACTATGAATACAGCCTTGCCGACCTGATCACAGAGGACTATCCGCCGGTGTATTTCTGGTATGGCAGGGATGACCTGACCTTGAACCTGCTGTGCTGGCCGCTGCAGGGGCCAGCCCTCAGCAAGGCACTGGCCGCGCATGGCGTACCTTACAAAGAAGTGGTATATGACCACGCAGCCCATGGCATCAGCCTTGGCCGCGGCACGGCTGCGGATGGATGGCTGGATGAAGCCGCTGCCTTCTGGGAAGAGCAGACAAAATAATATAAAGTACGCAGATCCGGGCTTTGCAGCTGCACAGCCCGGATTTTGCAATAGGAGGCATTATGGATTTTTTAGCGTTTCTTTACACGGTGCTTCTGGTGGCCATCTGCCTGATGATGGCCCTGCTGCTGTACCGCTCGGCAAAGCCTGCCGCAAACCGGGACGATGCAGAACGGAAGGAATGGCTGCGTCAGCAGCTGGAAGCGCAGAACCGCCAGATGGACGCGAAGCTGGCAGAGATGGCACAGCAGAACCTTGCCGCTATGGGCCACATCAGTGAAACACTGCAGGCTTCGGTGCAGAGTATGAGCACCGCCCTTGCCGCAGGGCAGGGCACCCAGCAGCAGACCATGGAGCAGCGCCTGCAGGGGCTGGAAGCCTCCAACGCCCGCAAGCTGGAAGAGATGCGCCGCACCCTTGCCGAGGGCATGACTGCCCTGCAGGCCCAGAACGCCCAGAAGCTGGACGAGATCCGCCATACGGTGGACGAGCAGCTGCAGGATGCCCTGCAAAAGCGGGTGACCGAAAGCTTCAAGGCGGTGAACGACCAGCTGGAACAGGTGTACAAGGGTCTTGGCGAAATGCAGAACCTTGCCGCTGATGTGGGCGGACTGAAACAGGTGCTTTCCGGTGTGAAGACCCGCGGTATTCTGGGCGAGATCCAGCTTGGAGCCATTCTGGAAGAGATCCTTGCCCCGGAACAGTACGACACCAACGTGGCCACCATTCCGGGCAGTACCCAGCGGGTAGAGTACGCCATCCGGATGCCCGGCGCGGACGGCGGCACGGTGTGGCTGCCCATCGACTCCAAGTTCCCCGGCGACACCTATGCCCATTTACAGGATGCGCAGGCATCCGGCGACGCGCAGGCTGTGGAGAACGCCCACCACGCACTGGAACTGGTGCTGCGGGCCGAGGCCAAGGACATCCGGGAAAAATATGTGGAGCCGCCCTATACCACGGCCTTCGGCATCCTGTTCCTGCCCTTCGAGGGTTTGTATGCCGAGGTGGTGAACGCAGGCCTGCTGGAAGTGCTGCAGCGGGACTATCAGGTGAACATTGCAGGCCCCAGCACCATGGCAGCGCTGCTCAACAGCCTGCAGATGGGTTTCAAGACCCTTGCCATCCAGAAGCGTTCCGGTGAGGTATGGCAGCTGCTGGGCGCAGTAAAAACAGAGTTCGACAAGTTTGGGCAGGGACTTTCCAAGATGCAGCAGCGTCTGCGCCAGACCGACGAAGAGCTGGATAATCTCATTGGCGTGCGCAGCCGTGCCATCAGCCGCAAGCTGCGCGCGGTGCAGACCATGGACGAAAGCGCTGCTGCCGCTCTGCTGGAACTGGATGCTGAGCCGGGCAGGCCGGTAACGGCAAAGCTGCCGGAAAATGGAGAAGAATAATATCTCTTGCGAAATTTCTAACAATGTGCTATAATAGGAAATATTCTTAGAAATAATTGCTGCGTTCTGCGGCATATCATAAAAAGGAGACGGAAAGCTATGAGCATGAAGAAGATCAGTGAAGCCATTTTGGGTGTGGGCGTGGATGATACCACCATTGACCTGTTCGAGAGCCAGTATCCGGTGCCCACCGGCGTGAGCTATAATTCCTATGTCATTCTGGACGAAAAGACCGCCGTTCTGGATACGGTGGATGCCCGCGCTACCGAGCCGTGGCTGGAAAACCTGTCCGAAGCTCTGGCAGGCCGTAAGCCGGATTATCTGGTAGTCTCCCACATGGAGCCGGACCACGGCGCCAACATTGCAAAGCTGGCGGCACTCTACCCTGAGATGCAGGTGGTGGGCAACGCCAAGACTTTCCTGTATATGGATCAGTTCTTTGGCGCTGATGCTGTGGCAAAGGAGCGCCGTGTGGTGGTGAAGGACGGCGAGAGCCTTTCTCTCGGTGCACATACCCTGACCTTTGTGTTTGCCCCCATGGTGCACTGGCCGGAGGTCATGGTCAGCTATGAATCCACCGAAAAGGTGCTGTTCTCCGCGGATGGCTTCGGCCGCTTTGGCGCTGTGGCAAAGTTTGACGAAAAGGCCGACTGGGCCAGCGAAGCCCGCCGCTACTACCTGAACATCGTGGGGAAATACGGCCCGCAGGTGCAGGCGCTGCTGAAAAAGGCCGCGGCTCTGGACATCCAGACCATTTGCCCGCTGCACGGCCCGGTGCTGACCGGAGATCTGGGCAAGTACCTGAACTACTACGACATCTGGTCCAGCTACAAGCCCGAGGAGCCGGAAAAGATCCTTGTGGCAAGTGCTTCCATCCACGGCCACACCCGTGCAGCAGCCCACCTCATGGCCGAAAAGCTGCGTGCAAAGGGCGCAAAGGTCGTGGAGATGGACCTGACCCGCACGGATGTGTCCTATGCCGTCACCGAAGCCTTCCGCTGCGGAAAGATCGTGCTGGCCTGCGCCACCTACGACGGCTTCCTCTTCCCGCCGATGGAAAATCTGCTGACCCACCTCAAGACCAAGAACTTCCAGAACCGCACGGTGGGTCTGATGGAGAATGGCACATGGGCACCCATGGCCGCAAAGCTCATGCGCGCCGAGCTGGAAGGCATGAAGAACATCACGGTCTGCGAGAATGTGGTCACCATCCGCAGTGCTGCCAATGCTGCTGCCGAAGCGCAGATGGATGCACTGGCTGCAGAAATCGTGGCAAAATAAAGCACTCTGGAAAAAATACGCAAGATCCTCTGCCGACTGCCCGGCAGGGGATTTTTTTATTGAACTATGTGGAAGAGTTTGATATACTGAAAAGCAGAAGTTTATGGATGGAGGAATATCATGTCTGTAAAAATAAAAGCGGATATCAGACACTGGCTGCGGGAGTTGGATAAGAAATATTTCTGTGTGATGCTGGGCTTTGCGGTGATGGTCTATTTTCCGCTGATCAGCTTGAAGCTGACGAACACAGTGGATGGTCTGTGGACAACGGCTGAGTACATGGCGGGAGCATGGGAGCTTTCCAATGGGCGATGGTTCTGGCTGGTGACCAGTTTT
>ENA-UPTB01003006-UPTB01003006.1-human-gut-metagenome-genome-assembly--contig:-NODE-3006-length-10614-cov-6.786562_pt1 | contig 10614 bp, 9 predicted proteins | sample MGYA00250046_ERZ773369 | MGnify/ENA primary metagenome ERZ773369 (study PRJEB29103, sample SAMN06111938) | human gut metagenome | biome: human gut; feature: ankylosing spondylitis patient; material...
AACCAGCTGGGCGGCGCCAACGGCATCGGCCTGCTGGACATCGTTGAGAACCGTCTGGTCGGCATGAAGAGCCGCGGTGTGTATGAGACCCCCGGCGGTGCCATCCTGTACAAGGCCCACAATGTGCTGGAGACCATCACCATTGACAAAGAGGCTTTCCACTTCAAAGAGAGCATTGCCCAGAAGATGGGCGAACTGGTCTACAACGGCCAGTGGTTCACCCCGCTGCGTGAGGCCCTGAGTGCCTTCACCGACGACCTGCAGAAAACTGTTACCGGCGATGTTACCCTGAAGCTGTACAAGGGCAACATGATCAATGCCGGTGTCACCAGCCCGTACACCCTGTACGATGAGCAGACCGCTTCCTTCGGCGAGGATGACGATTACAACCAGGCCGATGCGAACGGGTTCATCAACCTGTTTGGCCTGCCCATTGCAGAGCGTGCCAAGCTGGCCCAGAACTGGCCCGCTCAGGACTAATCTGTCCAACGCTATAAGCACCGCCAGGAGGGCACGCGCCCCCTTGGCGGTTTTCTATACACTGTGCGTGCCGGGCGGCTGCACCGCCCCGCATGCACGCTATAACAAACAAAACAGAATTGGAGGAACCGTATGCCGCAACTTTGGCAGGGCCGTGCAAGCAAGGCCGTAGACAGCCGCGTAAACGACTTTAACTCATCCATCCGCTTTGATGCGCGGATGATTGAGCAGGATATCCAGGGCAGCCTGGTACACTCGGCCATGCTGGGCCGTCAGGGCATTATCTCCCAGCAGGATGTGGACGATATTCACAAGGGGCTGCACTCTATTCTGGAGGATCTGCACAGCGGCGCACTGGAAATTGACCCCAACGCCGAGGATGTACACACCTTTGTGGAGCAGACCCTGACTGCCCGCGTGGGTGATGCCGGTAAGCGGCTGCACACCGGCCGCAGCCGCAACGACCAGGTGGCACTGGACATCCGCCTGAATCTGCGGGAAGCTAGCAAGCATATCCAAGGCCAGATTAAAGAACTGATTACCGTGCTGTGTGACCAGGCCGAAAAAGGGGCCGGTTACGTCATGCCCGGCTATACTCATCTGCAGCGTGCCCAGCCCGTTACTTTTGGCCACCAGCTGATGGCCTACGCCTGGATGTTGCTGCGCGACCTGGGCCGCCTGCAGGACGCCACCGCCCGTATGGACGCCGAGTGCCCGCTGGGCTCCGGTGCTCTGGCCGGTACTACCTACCCGCTGGACCGCTTTTATACGGCTGAGCAGCTGGGCTTTGCCGCCCCCTGCGGGAACTCCATCGACGGTGTATCGGACCGCGACTTCTGCATCGAGCTGTGCAGTGCTATGGCCACCTGCATGATGCACCTTTCCCGCCTGAGCGAGGAAATTATTTTGTGGTGCAGCTGGGAGTTCAAGTTCATTGAGCTGGACGACGCCTTTACCACCGGCTCGTCCATCATGCCCCAGAAGAAGAACCCCGACGTCACCGAGCTGATCCGCGGTAAGACCGGCCGCGTCTACGGCGACCTGAACACGCTGCTGGTCATGATGAAGGGCATCCCCCTGGCCTACGATAAGGATATGCAGGAGGATAAAGAGGCCATTTTTGACGCGGTGGACACGCTGGAGCTGTGCCTGCGCACCGTGACCCCCATGCTGGCCACCATGACTCCGCTGCCCGCCAATATGCGCCGCGCCGCTGCTAAGGGTTTTATCAATGCCACCGACTGCGCCGACTATCTGACTAAGAAAGGTATGCCCTTCCGCGATGCCTACAAGTGCACCGGCACGATGGTAGCCGCCTGCATCCGCGAGGGCAAGACGCTGGAGGAACTGACGCTGGACGAATTCAAGCAGTACAGCGACCTGTTTGCGGAGGACGTGTATACCGCCATTGACCTGACTACCTGTTGCGAGGGCCGCACCAGCTACGGCGGCCCCACCAAGGCCAGCGTGCTGAAGCAGATCGAATTGGTAAAAGAGAAACTTGCCTAAAGGGATATTTGCGGCTCTGTAGGGGGCGATGCTTGCATCGACCCGCGGACGGATGCAAGCATCCGCCCCTACAAACTGTGTGCTTGCCTACATGATAGGGGTGTAAAAATGGGAAAGTATAAAATCTTTGTTGATGGCAGTTCCGGTACAACCGGGCTGCGCATTGCGGACCGCTTGGCCGAACGGTCGGAGTTCACGATTCTGCATATTTCCGAGGCCGAACGCAAGGACGTACACGCCCGCGCGGCGATCATCAATGAGAGCGACCTCTCCTTCCTCTGCCTGCCGGACGATGCCGCCCGCGAGGTGGTGCCGCTGCTGCGGCCCGATGTCCGCGTGCTGGATACCTCCACCGCACACCGCACGGCTCCCGGCTGGACCTATGGTCTGCCGGAACTGCACGACACCCGCAAGGCGCTGAAAACCGCCACCCGCGTAGCCGTGCCCGGCTGCCACGCCACCGGCTTTATTGCCCCGGTGGCCCCGCTGGTGGAACTGGGCCTGGTGCCCAAAACCGCGCTGCTGCACTGCACCAGCCTGACCGGCTACTCTGGCGGCGGCAAAAAGATGATCGCCCAGTATGAGGCCGAACGCACCGATCCCGCGCTTGACGCGCCCCGCCCCTACGGCCTGGCACTGCACCACAAGCACCTGCCCGAGATGGCCGCCATCACCGGCCTGACTACCCCGCCGACTTTCGTGCCGGTGGTGGCCGATTACTACGCCGGTATGGAGACGATGATCCCGCTGGATCTGCCCGCTCTGGGCCTGACCGCCCAGCAGGTGGCCGATGCCCTGGCCGAGTATTACGCAGGGCAAAAGATGATCTCGGTCCATCCGCTGAACGAGGGTACCGACGGCGGCTTCCTGACTGCCAACAAGTTGGCCGGGCTGGACCGGCTGGAGATCTTCTGCCTGGCGAACCCCGACGGCACCCAGATGGAGCTCATCAGCCTGTTCGATAACCTGGGCAAAGGCTCCTCGGGCGCGGCTGTGCAATGTATGAACCTGATGCTGGGCCTGGACGAGACCGCCGGTCTGGCACTGTAAAAAGAACAGGGTAAACGAAAAGGGTAATTAGAGAATTAGAGGGAGACAATTATGGAAAACTTCAAGCTGATCCCCGGCGGCATCTGTGCACCCGCCGGTTTCTCCGCCGCCGGTGTGCATTGCGGCATCCGGCATAACCATTCCAAACTGGACCTGGCACTTATCAAGGCGGACGTCCGCTGCGCCGGTGCCGGCTGCTACACCACCAACAAGGTCTACGGTGCGCCCATCACGGTGGATCGCGAGCATCTAAAGGACGGCTACGCCCAGGCTATCGTGGTCAACAGCGGCAACGCTAATACCTGCGCCCCCAACGGCATTGAGTTGGCCAAGGAGACCTGCGAGATCGTCGCCAAGGAGCTGGGCATCAGCGCCGACGACGTGCTGCCCTCCTCCACCGGCGTCATCGGTCAGGCCATGAGCATTGAGCCGTTCGCCAAGGGCATCCCTGAGGCCGCCGCCAAGCTGGCCGCCACCGAGGCTGGCAGCCACGACGCTGCCACCGCCATTATGACCACCGACACCCATTCTAAAGAGGTGTCCATCGAATTCACCATCGGCGGCAAGACCTGCCGCATGGGCGCCATCGCCAAGGGCTCCGGCATGATCCACCCCAACATGGCCACCATGCTGCTCTTCATCACCACCGACGCCAAGGTCGAGCCCGCTGTGCTGCAGGCTGCCCTGTCCAGCGTGGTGCCCGCCACCTTCAACCAGATCTCTGTGGACGGCGACACCTCCACCAACGACACCGTGCTGATGCTGGCCAGCGGCCTGTCCGGCGCCGAGGTCCAGCCCGGCACCGCTGACTATGACACCTTTGTTGCAGCCCTGACCCAGGTAGCCGAGCAACTCAGCCGTGAACTGGCCGGTGACGGCGAAGGCGCTACCAAGCTGCTAGAGTGCATCGTGACCGGCGCGCCCGATCTGCTGACCGCCCGCGCTGTCTCCAAGAGCGTCATCCACTCCGCCCTGTTCAAGGCCGCCATGTTTGGCGAGGATGCCAACTGGGGCCGTGTGCTCTGTGCCATCGGCTACACCCCCGGCGACTTCGACATCAGCAAGACGGCCGTTCGCCTCAAGAGCAAGGCCGGTGAGGTCTTTGTCTGCGAGAACGCCGCCTACCACCCCTACAGCGAGGACGAGGCCGCCAAAGTGCTGAAAGAGGACGAGATCCAGATCCTGGTCGACCTGGGCAGCGGCGACTTTACCGCTAAGGCCTGGGGCTGCGACCTGACCTACGATTACGTAAAGATCAACGGCGACTACCGCACCTGATACAGGCCGGGGACGGGGGAGAATGTGCAATGAAAAATGAAGAGATGGCGCTGCTTTTCAGCGAAGCTACGCCCTATATCCAAAAATACCACGGCAAAACGCTTGTCATCAAGTACGGCGGCAACGCTATGGTCAACGATGAGCTGAAACTGGCCGTCATGAACGACCTGGTCACTCTGACCCTGCTGGGCGTGCGGGTGGTGCTGGTCCACGGCGGCGGCCCGGCCATCAACAAGATGCTGGCCCGCGTGGGCAAGGAGTCCAAGTTTGTGGGCGGCCTGCGCTACACCGATGAGGAGACCATGGGCATTGTACAGCAGGTGCTGGCGGGCCAGGTCAACAAGGACCTCGTGGCCCTGCTGAAAGGCCGCGGTGTCGGCCTGTGCGGCATGGACGGCCACACCATCACCTGCAGCCGCAAGTCCGATGTGGACCTGGGCTATGTGGGCGAAATCGAAAAGGTGGATACCACGCTGATCGAGCATCTGCTGGCCGACAGCTTCATCCCGGTCATTGCCACTGTCGGCATGGACGACAACGGCATCCCCTACAACATCAACGCCGACACGGCTGCGGCGGAGATCGCCATCGCCCTGCATGCCGAAAAACTCGTCAGCATGACGGATATTGTCGGTCTGCTCTATGACAAGAACGATGAATCCACCCTGATCCCCGAGGTCGAAGTCTCCGAGATCGAGGGCTACAAGGCGGCCGGTGTCATTGCCGGCGGCATGCTGCCCAAAATCGAAGGTATGGCCGACGCCATTTATGAAGGCGTACACGAGGCCGTTATCATCGACGGCCGTGTGCCCCATTCCATCCTGCTGGAAATGTTCAGTGACCGCGGCGCCGGTACCATGTTCTACCGCCGCGGCAACCATTAAGGAGGGTACGCCATGCAAACCGAAAAAGTCATCAAACGCGATAACAAGTACGTTCTGCACACCTACGCCCGCAGCCGGGTCGTGCTGGCCGAGGGCCACGGCATGACCGCCGCCGACCCCGAGGGCAAGTGCTATCTGGATTTCACCTCCGGCATCGGCGTCAACTCGCTGGGCTACTGTCACCCTGCCTGGGTGCAGGCCGTCTGCGGCCAGGCCGCCACCCTGCAGCACACCTCCAACCTGTACTACACGGCCCCCTGCGGCAAGCTGGCTAAAAAGCTATGCTGCCGCACCGGCATGGATGCCGTTTTCTTTGGCAACTCCGGTGCCGAGGCCAACGAGGGTGCCATCAAGGCCGCCCGCAAATATTCTACTGATACTTATGGTGCTGCCCGCAACAAGGTCATCACGCTGGTAAACTCTTTCCACGGCCGCACGCTGGCCACCCTGACCGCCACCGGCCAGGATGTGTTCCACCAGTATTTCGGACCGTTCCCCGGCAACTTTGCCTATGTACCCGCCGGTGATTTTTCCGCCCTGCGGGATGCTGCCGACGACACCGTCTGCGCCGTCATGCTGGAGTTGGTCCAGGGAGAAGGCGGCGTGGTGGCGCTGGATGCCGACTACGTGGCCAAGGTGGCCGAGTTCTGCAAAAAGCGCGACCTGGTGCTCATCGTGGACGAGGTACAGACCGGCGTAGGCCGCACCGGCAAGTTCCTGGCCTGTGAGCATTTTGACCTGCACCCGGACATCGTCACACTGGCCAAGGGCCTGGGCGGCGGCCTGCCCATCGGCGCCGTGCTGATGACCGCCAAGGTTGCCGAGCATATGGGCCCCGGCACCCACGGTTCCACTTTCGGCGGCAACCCGGTGGTCTGCGCCGGTGCGCTGGCTGTGCTGGATGCCATGGACGAAGCCTTTATGGATAACGTGCTGACCCAGGCCGCCCGCCTGCGCACAGGCCTCAAGACCCTGCCCCATGTTACCGAGGTCAGCGGCCTGGGCCTGATGGTGGGCATCGCCTTTGAGGACGGCATCAAGGCCGCCGATGTCCGCGCCGCCTGCGAGAAAGAGGGCCTGCTGGTGCTGACGGCCAAGACCCGCCTGCGCCTGCTGCCGCCGCTGATTTTGACCGAGACCGATGTTGACACCGCGCTGGACACCCTGCGTACTGTTCTGGAGAAGTTCTGATGAAACATCTGTTGAAATTGAGCGCCCTGACCCCCAAAGAGATCCTGCACATTCTGGATGTAGCCGACGAGTACAAGCGCCTGCACAAACAGGGCGTCGACCCCAAGGACCTGCAGGGCAAGGCGGTGGCGCTGATCTTTGCCAAAAATTCCACCCGCACCCGCACCAGTTTAGAGGTGGGGATCTACCAGATGGGCGGCCTGGGCACCTACCTGAGCGCCAACGACCTGCAGACCGCCCGCGGCGAGCCTGTGCAGGACACCGCCCGCGCCCTGGGCCGGTACTATGATGCCATCGTCTGCCGTACCTACAAGCAGACCACGCTGGACGCCATGGCCCAGTACAGCGGCGTGCCGGTGATCTCCGGCATGACGGATTACGCCCACCCGCTGCAAGTCTTGACCGACCTGATGACCGTGCGGGAACGCAAGGGCAGGCTGGCCGGGCTGCGCGCCGGGTTCATAGGTGATGGCTACAACATGGCCAACAGCATGATCGTGGGTTGCCTGGCCGTGGGCATAACGGTGACGGTGGCCTGCCCGCCCCACTACCGCCCCGCCGCCGATGTGTTGATGCTGGCGAAAACCTACGGTGATAAGTTCAAGCTGGTCACCGATCCGGACGAGGCCGCCCGCGATGCCGATGTGCTGTTCACCGATGTGTGGGTCAGTATGGGCATGGAGCGCGAGGTGGAGCAGCGCCGCCGGGATTTCCACGGGTTTACGCTGGATGCCGCCCGCATGGCGCTGGCCAAGCCGGACTGCATGATCCAGCATCCGCTGCCCGCCCACCGCGGCGAGGAGATCACCGCCGAAGTTCTGGAAGCCCACGCCAACGAAATTTTCGACGAAGCCGAGAACCGCATCTACGTAGAAAAGGCTGTGCTGGCGATTTTACTGGCCGGGAAATAAGCTGATCTTCTTTCTTTTCAAAGAAAGAAGCAAAGAAACTTTCAATAAAAATAAATAAGTTATCAACAAAACGGCCTTGCCAAGTGGAAAACCACCGGCAGAGCCATTTTATATTTTCCTTATATCTTCTTTACGGCGAGCCAAATTAAAGTTTCTTTGGTAACTTTCTTTTCCAAAGAAAGTTACGCGCAGATCTTTTCAAAGCGCTGGGCGAGGTTGCGGGAGAAGCAGAGGACCATGCCCATCACAGCGCCGATGCCAGCCTGCAAAATTTCAAACGGCAGCTTGATGATGGCGTACTCCGGCGTGCTGTAGACAAAGGCACGGCCCAGCGTGTAGCCAATGACCATGATAATAGCCCCCAGCACCACACCGATGCCCGCGCCCAGGGCCTTTTTCTCTTTGAACAGGTTGTGGGCGCATAGCGAAACAACGACAGCCTCCAGACCATGGGACGCCAGTGAGACGAACATCGGGGCAGGGTAGAAGAAGAAATCCCCCAGGAACGCGCCGACACCGCCCACGATAAACGCGCCCAGCGGGTCCAGCAGGATGGCCGCCGTGCAGATGACGATGTCGTTCAGGTAGAGATGCCCGCCCGGCACCGGGATGCTGAAGGAGCTGAGTACCACATTCATGGCCATCAGCACCGCTACCATCGTCAGCCACAGTACAGGCTTCTTTTTGATCAGGTTGTATCCGTTCATTTTCCTATATCCCCTCTCGTTTTGTGGTATAGGCACATCATACGCCCTTTACTGGCACCATCAAAGTGCCAAATTACATCTTTTTTATAGGACCAGTTTGGCAAATTGCGTGCAAAAAAGGCACCCCCCGTTTTTGGGGATGCCTTGGGATAGGTTCTTAGTTCAGTTTCAGATACTTGCGCACCGGCAGGGTGACGGCACTGGCCACCACGCCGCAGATCAGCCACTCGATGACGGCCTGCACGCCCACCAGCAGCACGATGAACATAAAGGCGTTGGTAGCGCCCAGGGTCTGGGCCAGGTTCTGCACGTAATCGCAGTTATAAAAGAACAGTACCAGGAAGCCCATGAAGAACACAGTGTTCAGCACCGGGGTGCAGATGGCACCAATGACGCAGCAGAGCTTTTCCTTTTTCGGCATGGCCTTGCGCAGGGCGTTGAAGATCAGCGCAGCGCACAGGCCTTCCAGCACGCGGGCCACAAAGCTGACCACGAAGGCGCCGAAGGGATTGACGCTGAACAGAGCAGCGCCCATGGCGCTTTTTCCCTCGACCATCTGGATAAAGCTGGTGGCGCCAAAAATTCCACCCAGGATGGCACCGGCCAGGGGGCCCATCGTCATAGCGCCGATGGCCACCGGTACTGTCAGCAGCGAAGCCGACAGCGGCCCGAGCTGCAGATAGCCCAGCGGGGTGTAGTTCATCACCAGCAAAATGGCCGCCAGCAGTGCAAGCTGGGTCAGCCAACGGACGTTGGTACGGTTTTTCATATTCAATTTTCCTCCTGCTGCCGTCTCCTACATCTCGGGAGTACAGCGCAAATGTACGGGCCGGGCGGCCCGCCGTGCAACAGTATACCGCAAAAGTCCTTCGTTTACAAGGGTTTTGGGGGAAGCCTGATAAATTTTTGACTGCTTTTTGACTTTTTTAGGCTGCTATGTTATACTGGTGGCACTTTGTATGTGAGGTGACTATGCAGTCGTTCAAAAAAATTGTTTCCGATTTCACGCTGAAACGGTTGTTCTGGCTGGTGCTGGGCACGGCCATTTTGTCCTTCGGCATCCACAACATCCACCAGCGCGCCGCCATTACCGAAGGCGGCGTCATCGGCCTGGTGCTGCTGATGAACCACTGGCTGGGCATCCCGGCATCTATCGCCTCGCCGCTGCTGGATTTTATTTGTTATGCGCTGGCGTTCAAGTTCCTGGGGCTGGATTTCATCCTGACCGCCGCCGTGGCCAGCGTGAGTCTGGCCGGGTTCTACCGCTTGTGGGAGAGTTTCCCGCCCATGCTGCCCGACCTGACGCCCTGGCCGCTGGCAGCGGCGCTGCTGGGCGGCGTGTTTGTGGGCATCGGCGTGGGGATCATCGTGCGGCAGGGCGGCTCCAGCGGCGGCGACGATGCCCTGGCGCTGGTCATCCACCAACTGACCGGGTGGAAGCTGGCGCGGTCGTACCTGTTTACCGATCTGGTCGTGCTGGGCGCATCGCTCTCTTACATCCCGGCGCGGCGCATTGCGTTTTCGCTGGTGACGGTAACGGTCTCCAGCCTGCTCATCGATTGGGTGCAGGGGTTAGGCCATGATGAAAAAATCCATGGCAATGACGCCGCAAAAGAGATTGAATAGTGGCATACCATAAATTGATTTAGGGAGGTCCTCTACCATGTATCAAGCTGACCAAAGCCGTTACACTGTCCTGCCCTACCGCCGCTGCGGCAGCAGCGGACTGTTGCTGCCTGCCGTCTCGCTGGGGTTGTGGCACAATTTTGGCGATACTGCGCCCTACGAGAACATGCGGGCGCTCTGCCGTACCGCCTTTGACCACGGCATCACCCACTTTGACCTGGCCAACAACTACGGCCCGGAACCGGGCGCGGCCGAGACCAACTTTGGCAAAATTTTGCGGGACGACCTGATGCCCTACCGCGACGAGCTGATCATCTCCACCAAGGCGGGATACACGATGTGGGACGGCCCCTACGGCGATTGGGGCAGCCGCAAGTACCTGCTGGCCAGCCTGGATCAAAGCCTGCGCCGCATGGGGCTGGACTACGTGGATATTTTCTACCACCACCGCATGGACCCCAAGACCCCGTTGGAGGAGACGATGGGCGCACTGGCCCAGGCCGTGCGCAGCGGCAAGGCACTGTATGCAGGCTTATCCAATTATGACGGCCCCACGCTGGAAAAGGCCGCCGCCATTCTGGACGAGCTGCATGTGCCGTTTGTCATCAACCAGAATCGCTACTCCATCCTGGACCGCACGGTGGAGAAAAACGGCCTGAAAGAGACTGCCGCCAAACTGGGCAAGGGCATCATCACCTTCAGCCCGCTGGCCCAGGGCCGCCTGACCGACCGCTACCTGCATGGCATCCCGGCTGACAGCCGCGTGCATACCGACGGCCGCTTTTTAAAGGAAAGCGACCTGACGCCCGAACTGCTGGGCCGCATTGCCAAGCTGAACGACCTGGCCGCTGCCCGCGGCCAGACGTTGGCCGAGATGGCGCTGGCCTGGCTGCTGGCAAAAGAGGAGATCACCAGCGTGCTGGTCGGCGCCTCCCGCCCGAGCCAGATCTTGGACAACATCAAGGCCGTGGAAAACAC
>ENA-UPTB01003008-UPTB01003008.1-human-gut-metagenome-genome-assembly--contig:-NODE-3008-length-10600-cov-692.529982_pt1 | contig 10600 bp, 7 predicted proteins | sample MGYA00250046_ERZ773369 | MGnify/ENA primary metagenome ERZ773369 (study PRJEB29103, sample SAMN06111938) | human gut metagenome | biome: human gut; feature: ankylosing spondylitis patient; material...
CTTCCCGCAAGAAGCAACGGATGGCTGCGAGGTGACCGATGTAGAGGAAATTGCAGGACAAGGTATCCGTGCCAAAGTGAACGGCAAGGTGGTTTGCGTGGGCAACAAGAAGATGATGGAAAACATCGGCGCCCAATGGCACGACTGCAACCAGGTGGGAACCATCATCCACGTCGCCATTGATGGCAAGTATGCGGGACATATTGTGATCAACGACACCCTTAAGGAAGGAAGCGCCCATGCCATCAGAGAGCTGAAAGAACTTGGAGTAGAGAAAACGGTAATGCTGACGGGCGACCGCAGAGAAGTGGGAGAAGATGTTGCCCACAAACTGGGACTGGACGAGTGCCGCGCAGAACTGCTGCCAACTGACAAGGTTTCGCATGTAGAACAACTGCTGAAGACGAAAACAGCAGGCAAGACGCTCGCTTACGTAGGCGATGGCATCAACGATGCCCCTGTATTGAAGCGTGCCGATGTGGGCATTGCCATGGGTGGACTGGGTAGCGATGCAGCCATCGAAGCTGCCGATGTAGTACTGATGGATGATGACCCTAGAAAGATTGCCCTTGCCGTAAAGATAGCCAGAAGAACCATTCATATCGCTCACGAGAACGTGATATTTGCCATCGGAGTGAAGGTTGCCGTACTGATTCTCGCCACCATTGGTCTCGGCACCATGTGGATGGCAGTCTTTGCCGATGTAGGTGTTACGGTACTGGCTGTATTGAACGCCATGAGAAGTTTGGGTAAAAATCGTCTTTTTTATCGTTAAATACCAAAATAAGTTGTATCTTTGCAACCGAATTTTAATATACAATACTGAATGGTTATGTATAAAAAAGACATTTTGACTATGAATAAGATTATCAAACTCATCTTCGTGCTCTGCTGCTTCTGCGGCATTGCACAGGCTCAGCCTCAACGCCCTAAGCTCGTTGTAGGCATCGTTATCGACCAGATGCGATGGGATTATCTCTATCGCTACTACGCCCGCTACGGCGAAGGCGGATTCAAGAGAATGCTCGGAGAAGGATTCAGCGTAGAAAACTGCAAGATTCCTTACATCCCTTCGGTTACAGCCATCGGCCACTCTTCTATCTGGACCGGTTCCGTTCCTTCCATCCACGGAATTGCAGGAAATAACTTCGTGAAAGATGGAAAGGTAGTGAATTGTACTGCCGACGATACCGTCAACCCGGTAGGTTCAGACAGCAAGGCTGGCAAGATGTCGCCTCGCAATCTGTGGGTAACCACCATCGGCGATGAACTCCGTCTGGCTACCAATAACCGCTCTAAGGTGATTGGTGTGGCATTGAAAGACAGAGCTTCCATCCTCCCTGCGGGCCATCACGCCAATGGCGCTTTCTGGTTTGATGACAAATCGGGCAAGTTCATCACCAGTACTTTCTATATGGATAAGTTGCCTGAGTGGGTGAACAAGTTCAACAAGCAGAAACTCCCAAACAAGTATCTTTCCAAGAAATGGGAGACGCTCTACCCTATCGATTCCTATAAGGAAAGCACCAGCGATGACAACAACTACGAGAATGGAATTGTTGAAGGCGAAAAGGCAGTATTGCCACTCGATCTGCCTACCTTATATAAAAAGCATGGTTACAAGATTCTCCGCAGTACCCCATTCGGCTGCAACCTGACTTTCGATATTGCCAAGGCTGCCATTGAGGGAGAAAATCTGGGTAGAAACACAGATACTGATTTGCTGACCATCAGCTGCTCCAGCACCGATTACATCGGTCATCAGGTGGGCGTGAATGCCATCGAAACAGAAGATTGCTATCTCAGATTAGATAAGGCATTGGCAGATTTCTTCGCTTATCTCGACCAGACCGTAGGCAAGGGAAATTATCTCACCTTCCTCACCGCCGACCATGGAGGCGTGAACAACGCTACCTTCCTGCAGGATCAACGAATCCCTGCCGGCATCTGGAACAAGAAGGGAATGATGGAAGAACTGAACCAGATATTGAAGACGAAGTTCAATACCGATAAGGACCTCGTGAAGACCATCATGAACAATCAGGTATTCTTCAATACAGACATCATCGAAGAACTCGGTTTGGATTATACAGCCATCAAGCAGGTGGTAGTAGACAGACTGAAGAAAGACAAGGACGTGCACTATGCCTTCGACATGGAGAAGACCTCTATCGAGAGCATCCCTGAAGAGCTGAAGTTCCGCGCCATTAACGGTTATAACCGCGAGCGCAGCGGAGGTGTTCAGATTGTACTGAAACCAGGTCACTACGATTATTACAGCAGCAAGGGAACTACCCACGGAGCATGGAATCCATACGATATCCATATTCCTTGCCTGTTTATGGGTTGGGACATCCAGCACGGCGAGAGTGCCCAGCCTCACTATATGACAGATATTGCCGCTACCGTTTGTGCGATGCTGCATATTCAGGCACCTAACGGCTGCATCGGCACACCGATATTCTAATAAAAAGCAAAAAGCCAGATAATAACAAAGGCTAGGTTCACGATTCCGGAAACCTAGCCTTTATTTTTTATTCAAAAGAAGATGTTCTTCTATTCCGAGAAGAACATCTCTTATTCTTCGTTCATAATCTTCATATATTCCTCGTAAGAAATATATCTGCCACCCATCGATTTGAGATGAGGAGTCTCCAACTGACAATCTATCATCTTGCCACCGTGCTCCTGCAAGTATCTGGCAAGGAAGATGAGGGCAATCTTAGAAGCTGACGGAACCCTGGAGAACATGCTTTCTCCGATAAAAACCTTGCCGATGGTGACACCATAAAGTCCACCCACCAGTTCATCAGTTTCATTATCCCATACCTCTACGCTCGCCGCAAAGCCCTGCTTATGGAGGGCAGTAAATGCCTGGATGATGTTCTCGCCCAGCCATGCGCCATCTTCCCAATACCGTCCGTTGGTCTTGCTGCATCCCCATATCACGCCATCGAAATCTTCGTTGATTCCTACGCTGTATCGGTTCTTCCTCATCAGGGTACGCATAGAATGACTGATGTGGATTTCATCAGGGAAGATAACGAAACGTTTCATCGGACAGAACCAGAGAATCTCAGGCTGGTCACGGAAACTATACCAGGGAAAGATGCCATTGCTATAAGCCAGCAACAGGCGGTCGATACTCAAATCGCCACCAATCGCAAAGCATCCATCCTCATCGCCATAATGCGGATCGGGAAAGTAAATCTCGTCCGCAGTATCATCTATCTGTAATATCATACGCTTATCTTTTATCAAGAATATTCTTGACTAGACTTTCATTCTAATAATTAATCACCAGTTCCTTTCCGTCAAAGTCGACATGCGCCTTGCCACCCTTCTTGAGTTTGCCGAAGAGCAGCGCCTTCATCAGGATCGGTTTCAGGCGGTTACCGATGACACGGTCCATCTCGCGGGCACCATATTCCTTGGTAAAGCCCCATTTCAGCAACTGTTCACGCGCAGCATCGGTTAACGTTACGGTAACTCCCTTTGCTGCCAGTTTCGCATCGAGTTGACGAAGTTTCTTGGCAAGAATCAGCTCTGCCATGTGCTTATCCATATCGTTGAACACCACCATGTCGGAAAGTCGGTTGATAAACTCAGGCTTGAAAGTCTTCTTCACCTGTGCCAGCATCGCTTCGCCACGACTTACGTTTCCATTGAAACCTACGCTAGCCCGTGAAGCATATTGTGCTCCGGCATTTGAGGTCATGATGAGAATCACGTTACGGAAATCAGCCTTCTGGCCCTTGTTATCAGTCAGACGGGCATAGTCCATTACCTGGAGCAGGATGTTGTAGATATCGCTATGCGCCTTCTCTATCTCATCGAGCAGAAGTACACAGTTTGGCGTCTTGCGGATGGCATCGGTCAGAAGTCCTCCATCCTCATAACCCACGTATCCGGCTGGCGAACCGATGAGTTTTGCCACGGTATGCTTCTCGGTATATTCACTCATATCGAAGCGTACCAGTTCGATGCCGAGTTCCTTGGCCAACTGTCGTGCCACCTCGGTTTTTCCTACTCCGGTAGGTCCCACGAAGAGGAGCGAAGCCAATGGTTTGTCATCATCTGTCAATCCCGCCTTTGCCATCATCACAGCCTCAACCACCTTGTCTACAGCCTTGTCCTGACCGTAAATCTTGTCGAGAATGCGCTGGCGGAGCGTAGCCAAAGCATCGTTATTCTCATCTTTCATCGCAGCCGCATCAATCTTGCAGACTTTAATCAGAATCTGCTGGATGATAGACTTGGTAACATAAGAGCGCTGGCGACATTCCACAGGATGCACTTCCAGATAAGCACCCGCCTCATCCATCAGGTCGATGGCCTTATCAGGCAGACAGCGGTTGCTGATATATTTGGCGCTGGCACGGACAGCATATTCCAGGGCGTCCTTGCGATAGGTTACATTGTGGAACTTGTTGTATTTATACTGCAAGCCCTCCAATATCTTGATAGCCTCCTCCTCGGTAGGTTCCTTGATATCTATCTGCTGGAACCGGCGCACGATGCCCTTGCTCTGAGCCATGTAACGGTTATATTCCTCGTAGGTGGTAGAGCCGATGAAACGGATATCACCTGCCTCCAGATATTGCTTCAGCATATTGGATGCATCAGGTCCGCCATCTGAGCCACGACCGGCACCTATCATATTATGAATCTCATCGATGTAGATAATGGTATTGCCTTCCTTCACGGCTCCCTCCATCACCATCTTGATGCGTTTCTCGAAGTCGCCGCGATATTGGGCACCGGCAAGCATCTGTCCCATATCCATGCCGTAGATGCGAGCCCCCTTGAGGCGTTCAGGAACCTGGTTTTCGTTGATGAGTTTGGCGAGACCATAGACCAGAGCTGTCTTGCCGACTCCGGCTTCTCCGATGTGGAGCGGATTGTTCTTCTCGGCACGGCAGAGCACCTGGATGGTTCTGTCCAGTTCCTGTTCTCTTCCGATGAGCGGATTGTGCTCTTCTACCTTGTCAGAAATACAGGTAACCAGCTGATGCCAATCCTGTACAACCTGTCTTCTGCCTTCTTCCTCGTCGTCGTCATACTCGTTGGCGTAATCGTCATCATCAAAGTCTGCTCCCATGCCCATGCCAGCCTCTCCAGTATCTTCTCCAATAGGATAATAACTGTCAACGCTCGCCAGGAACTCGCCCTGCCGGTCGCCCACATTCTTGCACAGCAGGAAAGCGGCTTCTGAATTCTGCAAGCCAAACATCGCCTGCACAAAATGGGGTACATTCACCAGTTGTCTGTCGGCAGCAGCAGCCAGGGCGCACGCCGTTCCAAACATGGTTTTGAAGAGCGATGACGGCTCTGGCAGATACTTGATGGTTTCAGGCACACGCTCCTGCTTGGCGAGCCATCCCACCAAGTCTTCGTGCATCTTGAGGCTGTCTACGCCTTCTTCCTGCAGCGCCTGACAGAATGCATACTGCCTGAGCAATGCCAGCAGCATGTGCTCGGGCATCACGAACTCGTGGTCGAAGAACCGGGCTTGCTTCATGGCATCGTCCATCAGAACACTCATATATCGGGTTAATCCCATATTATCCATTCTATTCTTTCCTTTCTTTTTCTTAGCATATATTGGGGATATTTCCCCGAAATCAACGCCTATTCCGGCATATAAGTGAGTTTCAGCGGAAACTTCTGCGTACGGGCTTTCTCCATCGCTTTCTCTACTTTACTCTTGGCGATGTCATAGCTGTAGGTGCCCACCACGGCTTTCTCTTCGTGATGAACCTTGAGCATGATTGCTTCAGCCTCAGCCTGCGACTTGAAGAAGATGGATTCGAGGATTTCTACCACGAAGTCCATCGGCGTGAAGTCGTCGTTGAACATCATTACCACGTAACGCCCCGGCTCCTTGAACCTGGTTTTCTGGCGTTCACGAATTGCTGTTTGTTCTTGAGCCATATTTTAATTCTTATTTTTTATAAGCATTGGTAATCTCCACAACATAAACATCGTGGAATCCACCCTTGGCACCATACCACTGGAGCAGGTCCTTGTCGAGGAACTTCTCGGCGGTCATACTGTCCTTATAAAGTTTGCGGCATTCCAGGGTGAGTCGTGACTGCTCGAAGGCGATGCTGCCGTTATCAGTTTCTACAGGAATCAGTCCTGTTTCCTTCGCCTTATCCAAATCGCGTCCGCTCTTGGAGCCGCAGAAGTTATAAATCTTCCGAGCCTCCTCGCTGTTGCCGAGGAAAGAGAGAGTCATGAATTCATTCTCCTCGATGATGCCGTGGGTGAAACGCTCCGGACGGATAAAGACCACAGCCACCGGCTTGTTCCAAAGCCATCCCAGACAGCCCCAAGAGGCGGTCATCATATTGAAATGATCCTTGTTGCCGGCACATACCAGCATCCACTCCTTACCAATAGTCTCGAAGACGTTGTCATTCAGTTCTTTTACGTTGATCTTTTCCATCTTATCTGTTCCTTTCTTTTTAATTTCTAATTACCATAAAATTGCGACAGCAGTATTCTGATTGCTGAATGCTGCCCATATCAACTGCAAAGATACAAGAATAATCTGAAAAAGCGAATGTTTCTTTAAGAAAATCGCATCACCCTATTGAGGATTATGCCTAATTAATACTTTTTTATGCCACAAGAAGGCTGAATTGAATACGATTTGTGAGGTAGGAAACCGACCTTGATTTACATTAACTTTGCATCAGCAGTTGAAAAAATAATTCACATTTTATTTTGTCAGTTGCCCAAAAGGCAGTACCTTTGCACCCCGAATGCCGAAAGTCGGGAAGGCGGAAGGCTTCGATTTATTATTCATTTATAAACATTTAATTTAATGTACAAAACAATTTTCAACAAGCGCAACAGCTTGAAGTTCAACCGATTCTCTAACAAGAGCTACTCACTCTTCGCAGTTTTGGGAAGAGAGGTACTTGTTGGTGCACTCAGCGTTGCTACCCTGAGCCATGCTAAGGCAGCAGGCGTAAGCACAGAAGGAGCCAAGGTTGATTCTACCCTCTACAAGGGCGGAAAGGCTTACGAGCTGGATGCGGTGAGCGTTACCGGATCTCGTGCGCCGATGACTGTAGAGCAGTCACCTAAGATTGTGTCTGTCATTACCCGCGACGATATTCATCGTGCGGCTGCGCAGACTATCAACGATGTATTGAAATTAGCTACCGGCGTGGATGTCCGTCAGCGTGGTGGCTTTGGTGTTCAGACGGATATCTCCATCAATGGTGGAACCTTCGACCAGATTACCATTCTCTTGAATGGCGTCAACATTTCCAATCCTCAGACTGGTCACAATGCTTCTGATTTTCCTGTAGCTCTTGCTGACATCGACCACATCGAAGTGCTCGAGGGGGCAGCATCGCGCTTATTCGGAACTTCAGCCTTCAATGGTGCCATCAATATCGTGACCAAGAAGGCTAAGAGTGAGGGGGTATCTGCAAGTGTAGAAGGCGGAAGCTTTGGAAGCTTCGGAGCACAGGGACGCATTCAAACAGCTTTTGAAACGGGCAAGTGGACCCAGGCTTATTCCGTAAGCGGAGGTTACAAGCGCTCGGATGGCGGCACGGAGAATAGCGACTTCGAGAAGGGACAGGGCTACGGCAATCTCTCTTTCTCTTACGACCAGCGTTTCGACATCAACGCCCAGTTGGGTATTGCTAGCCAGAGCTATGGTGCCAATACTTTCTACAGCGCCAAATACAACAACCAATATGAGAAGACAGACCACGGTCTGGCTTCGCTCAACCTGAGTCTGCACAACCAGGAGAAGACCTGGGAGATTGCGCCTCAATTCTATTATAACAAATTCAAGGATCACTATCAGCTGATTCGTGGAAAGGCTGGAGCTGCAGCAGGCGAGAACTATCACGACCTAGATGTTTATGGTGGTGGACTGAATGCCAACGTGGCTTGGGCCTTGGGTAAGACCGCAGTGGGTTTCGATATCAGCAAGGAGTGCATCTACTCTACTGCATTGGGCGAGGAACTCGCAGAGAAAGACTATAAGGATATCTCGGGTTCTGACCGTCAATATACCCGAAAGGGCGAGCGCACCAATACCAACATCATGCTGGAGCACAACTTCATCTTCGGCGGTTTCACCTTGTCGGCTGGTGTCTTGGCTAACAAGAATACAGGTCTTGACAACGACTTCCGTTTCTATCCTGGTGTGGATATGAGTTATCGTCCTAACGACAACTGGAAGTTCTACGCTTCCTGGAACAAGGCATTGAGAATGCCTACCTACACCGACTTATACATAAATAATGTGGTGCAGCAGGGCGACATCAGCCTAAACCCGGAGAAGAACTCAACCTTCAAGGTGGGAACTCAATATCGCCAGACTGGTCTTGCCGCAACCGTTAGCGGATTCTACGCACACGGCACCAATATGATTGACTGGGTTCAGACATCCGTGACCGAGCAGAATGACAGCAAGTATCACGTGATGAACATCGGAAAGCTCAACAACATGGGCTACAACGTAGATGCTACTATCTACATGAGAGAATTGGTACCAAACAGTTTCATTACTCGCATCAAGTTGGGTTATGCTTACATCTATCAGGATCATAAGACCGAGACAAACATTCTGAAATCACTCTATGCATTGGAGTATCTCAAGCACAAGGCTGTATTCGGTCTGGATCATCAGATTTGGAACAAGCTTTCAGCTTCCTGGAGCGTAAGATGGCAGCAGAGAATGAATGGCTATCATCCATACACCAAGGTAGATTGCAAGTTGATGTGGGACGAGAAGAAATACAATATCTTCGTAAAGGCCGACAACATCACTTGCCACCGCTACTACGACCTCACAGCTGTTAAGCAGCCAGGTTTGTGGATTATGGCAGGAGCCAGCGTAAATCTCGGCCGATAATATAATCAGATAATAATCATCCCAAAAGATGATAAATATCCGAAACACGATTCGGATATCAAATAAAAAACGAGCCTTGATGGAGGTTTCTTCCTTCCGTCAAGGCTCGTTTCCTTTTATTCCGGCTATTTCCTTTTATTTCAGTTATTCCGGTTTCTGATATTTTCCGTTCACTTTTATCGGTTCGAGATGGATTCCCACATGGGTATCTGCACCGAAGTGTTGCTTCAGTTTTGTTTCTATATGAGTAGCATGCTCATGTGCCTCATAAAGCGAAAGAGAACCCGGCATACGGACGTGCATTTCTATCGCAATCTTGTTTCCGATGCGACGGGTACGCAGGTTATGAATCTCTCCCACTCCCTGCTCTTCGTTCGCAATCTTCAGGATTTCATCTTCCTCAGTTTCCGGAAGACTAGCATCCGTCAGTTCTTTCACAGATTGCATCACCAGTCCCCAGGCAGCCTTGATGATGAAGGCACTCACGATGATGGCTGCAAGCGGATCGAGCACCGCCCATTTTTCTCCCAGGATGATGGCGCCACCAATACCGAACATCGTTCCGATACTCGATAAAGCATCGCTGCGATGATGCCAGGCATTCGCCACTACAGCCTCGGAATGATATTTCTTTCCGGCTTTTACCGTAAACTGATAAGCCCACTCCTTCATCACGACACTTACGATGGCAGCAATCAAGGCTACAACGCCCGGCTGCTGCAATGTCTCGCCGCAGATGGCACGATAGGTCTTGGTAACACCAGAATAACAGATCATCACACCCACCACGAAGAGCGAAATGCCGATGATGGCTGTGGCAAGCGTCTCGTATTTGCCATGCCCATAATCATGGTCCTTATCCATCGGCTTATTGCCCAGTTTAACGAATACCAGTACCACCACATCGGTAGCGAAATCGGTGAGCGAGTGGATGGCATCCGCTATCATTGCTGCCGAATGTCCAAGAATACCTGCAGCAAACTTCAGTACGAGCAGCACCACATTGATGATGCTTCCCGCTATCGTCACCTTATATACTTCCTTTACTCTATCCGCATCAGCGGAATGATTCTTTTTCGTTTCAGCGGGCATCTCTTGCTCGTTATATATTCTCTCATTCTTGTCCATACTATAAAATATAACAGAAGTCCTTTGCTTCCTTAATAATGTTTTTGTATAACCAAATTCCTGTCTTTCATGAATTGAGCGGCAAAAATACATTTTTTTTCTGAAATCGGATAAAAAGAGAGATTAAAAAAGTATAACGAATCGGGAATAATGTGATGGCGAAGAGAGAAAAGCATGGAATTTTGTGATAAAACGCCTTAAAACAATAGGAATTTTGTGATTTTCAGTCCGAATTCCTTTGGAATTTTGTGATAAAGTTGTACTTTTGCACCCGATTATCAGGTATTATATTATTCTGTGACAAGAACATTATCACAATAAAAGCGGTTGAAAAAACCGCAAGATGAAACAATTATGGTTTTAAATTACATTTGGATAGCATTTTTCGTGATTGCGTTCATCTTCGCACTCATCGGATTGGCAATGGGAGATACGACTATCTTCCAGAAGATTGTAGATTCCACCTTCGACTCATCCAAGAATGCCTTCGAGATTTCTCTCGGACTTACGGGCGTGCTCGCCCTCTGGCTTGGCATCATGAAGATTGGAGAGAAGGCGGGAGTTGTGAATGTGTTGGCCAGA
>ENA-UPTB01003009-UPTB01003009.1-human-gut-metagenome-genome-assembly--contig:-NODE-3009-length-10599-cov-3.324653_pt1 | contig 10599 bp, 10 predicted proteins | sample MGYA00250046_ERZ773369 | MGnify/ENA primary metagenome ERZ773369 (study PRJEB29103, sample SAMN06111938) | human gut metagenome | biome: human gut; feature: ankylosing spondylitis patient; material...
AGATCCGCGCGGGTCTTCTCGACTTCGCGCACGCGGGCGACGACTACACGGTCGTTCTCATGCAGGGCTCGGGCACCTTCGGCGTCGAGTCCGTCCTCTCGAGCGTTCCGGGCGCAAAGGACTGCGTCCTCGTTCTCGTGAACGGCGCCTATTCCGAACGCATGGTGAAGATTCTCGACCGTCACGGCATCGCGCACGCCCGTCTTGACTTCGCCTGGGACGAAATCCCCGACGCCGCCGGGGTCGAGGCCTTCCTCGCCGAACATCCCGAAGTGACGATCGTTTCGATGGTTCACAACGAAACGACGACGGGGATTCTGAACGACATTGAAGCCGTGGGCCGCGTCGTGAAGGCCGCGGGCCGCACCTTCATCGTCGACGCCATGAGCTCCTTCGGGGCCGTCGACATCCGCGTCGCCGACATCGGCATCGACTATCTCGTCTCGAGCGCCAACAAGTGCATCCAGGGCGTTCCGGGTTTCTCCTACATCATCGCGCGCCGCGAAGCGCTCGAAGCGACCGAGGGGAATGCGCGAACGGTGTCGCTCGACCTCTACGACCAGTGGAAGGGCCTTGAAGAAGGCCACGGCAAGTGGCGCTTCACGTCGCCCACGCACGTGGTCGCCGCCTTTCACCGCGCGATGCAGGAACTGCGCGAAGAAGGGGGCGTCGAAAAGCGCGGCGAGCGCTATACGCGCTTGAACCGGCGCCTTCGCGAAGGCATGGCCGCCCTCGGGTTTGAGGCCTATGTAGAAGAAGCCCATCAGGGGCCGATCATCACGACCTTCTTCTATCCCCGCGAAGGCTTCTCGTTTGCGAAGATGTACGCCTACCTGAAGGAAAACGGCTACGTGATCTATCCCGGAAAGCTCACCGACCGCGACACCTTCCGTCTCGGGAACATCGGCGACCTGAACGACGAAGACGCCGAACGCATTCTCAAAATCTTCGCCGACTTTTGCGCTTTGGAGGACAAGAATGGCGCGCATTGAAGCCGTAATTTTTGACTGGGCGGGCACGACCGTCGACTTCGGTTCGCTCTCTCCCGTCGGGGCCTTCATGGAAGCCTTCCGCCGCGCCGGCGTGGAAGTGACCGAAGAGGAAACCCGCAAGCCCATGGGTATGCTCAAGATCGATCACATCCGCACGATGCTTGCCATGGACCGCATTCGAGCGGCTTGGATCGAAAAGCACGGCGCGGCGCCGACCGACGCCGACGCGCAGCGCATCTACGACGATTTCGAACCCGCTCTGATGAGCGTGCTCGACGAGCGATCGAAGTTGAAGCCCCACGTTCTCGAATGCGTCGCCGCGCTTCGCGAACGCGGTCTGAGCGTCGGCAGCACGACGGGCTACACGTCCTTGATGATGGACGTCGTCCGTCCGGCCGCCGCGCGTCAGGGCTACGCTCCCGACACCTGCGTCACGGCCGACGACACGGGCGGCTTCGGCCGTCCCTGGCCCTTCATGATCTTTGAAAACATGCGTCTTTTGAAGGTTTCGGCCGTTTCGGCCGTCGTGAAGGTGGGCGACACCGTGAGCGACATCCGCGAAGCCAACGCCGCGGGCGTGGTCGCCGTCGGGGTCACCGACGGTTCGAGCGTCGCGGGCTGCTCCGAAGCCGAGTGGAACGCTCTGTCGGAAGACGACAAGAACGTCGTGCGCGAAAAGGCGAAGAAGGTCTTTCTCGACGCCGGCGCCGACTACGTGATCCGGGATCTCTCGGAACTCCCCGGTCTCGTCGACCGCATCGAAGCCGAATAACTCTCTCCGGAGTTGGAAAGGGACGACGCACGGCACCGAAAGGCACCGTGCGTCGTATTTTTTAGAGCATTTAACAATATCTGAATTCTTGATTAAAATTGCTTATAATATATAATTATGAGCAAGATACTGCGCATTCAAGAGTTCGCTAAATTAGTTGGACGCACTCCCCAAACCATCCGACGATGGGAGAAAGAGGGAAAGTTGGTGGCCAAACGACTCCCTTCGGGGCACCGCTACTTCCTTGAGTCGGACGTTCAGATTGTCAGGGACATTCCCTTTGCTTCCGAACCCGTCGACAGAAGAACCGTCGTTTATTGTCGAGTCAGCAGTGCTTCCCAAAAGAAGGACCTGGCATCTCAAGTTCGGGCCATGGAAACTTTTTGTCTGGGTGCCGGGATTGCAGTTGACGACTGGATCCAAGAGATCGGCAGCGGCATGAATTTCAAGCGAAAGAAATTTCTTGAATTGCTTGATGCTGTCCTGCAAGGGAAAGTAAAACGATGTTATCGTTGCTCACAAGGACCGCTTGATGCGGTTCGGCTTCGATCTGTTCGAACATTTGGCGACCGAGCGAGACTGCAAGATCACCGTGGTCAACCAGGAGAGCCTTTCTCCTCAGCGGGAAATGGTGGAGGACCTGATGGCGATCGTGCATGCGTTCAGTCGCCGTTTGTACGGATTGAGGAAGTACCGCAAGCAGCTTCGAGAGGAATTTCGAAGTGCGCAGCCCGATAAAGAGACCGAATCCCGATGATTGTCACCCGTCAACTGCAAGTGTTTGCCGCGCAGCCGGATTATGAACGTCTTCGAGCCATTTGCGAGAAGGTGGGGCACATGCGTACGTACCTGTGGCAAAGATTCGGAGGTTTGGCGACATTCAGACAGACGGTCGGTGAAATCCGGCAGGACATCACAAAGGACCGTCCTTTCGAACGGTTGGAGCTTGACGGAACGGTCCGTGCGGAAAACACCAAAGACATCATCAACGACATCGTCGCCTATCGGGAGGCGGCCAAGCGCAAGACTTCGCAGGACATCTATCGTCGTTATCCGGACGAGCAAACTCGACGGGAACTCTGCGGGTTGCTCAAAAGCGACGCATTTCTCAAGCACTCCTACGTCCACCGCCGCATGCGTCTTCACTTCAAGCACGGCAGGGGTAAAAGCCGCCGCGGCTTTGTCATGCGCTCCGACAAATTTCGAATCGAAACCGATGCCGCGGGCATGATGAGCGTGGTTCTTCATTTCCCCCGAAAGGCCGGAGGAGACATCGTTCTGACGACTCGAGTCAAGACCGACAAGACGCCGATTCAGAATAAGAATCTGTTTGTTCGGGTGGAGGACGGCAAGCTTTTCATTCATTATGCGTATGAAAAGAAGGCAAAGCGTCCCTGCGGGACCGGAGTGGTGGCGGCGGACAAGGGCTTTACCGAGGTCTTTGCCACGTCTTCCGGGAAGTTCTTTGGAGAAGGACTGGGAAAGCTGATCATCGAATACTGTGAACTTACGACGAAGACCAATCGACAGCGGTCAAAGTTGTGGGCTTACGTGCGCAAACTCGAGGAGAACGGCGACTTCGAAAAGGCGGAACGTATTCGCAAGAACAATCTGGGATCCCTGAAACGGAATTCTCGGCAGAAACGTTTCGAGGAGAAGGCGGCCGATCTCATTTACAAGGCGGTGCACCGGCTTGTGGATGAGGGCGAAGACATCGTGGTGGAAGACTTGACCGCGGTCTTCCAGCAGAAAAAGGAACTTCCCGCCAAGGTGAAGCGTTGGCTTTCGACCTGGGTGAAAGGGAAGATTCGTGAAGCATTGGACAGTGTGGCCGAGCTGCGGGGCGCCCGAGTGCACCCCGTGAATGCGGCGTATACCTCGCAAACCGATTCCTCTACCGGTGTTCTTTCCGGACGCCGGCAGGGGGATCGGTTTTACCGCGAAAGCGGGGAGAATGTACACGCAGACACCAACGCAGCCCGCGCGATACTGTTGCGATTTTATGACCCTGAAATAACGCTCTACACTCCGTACACCGAGGTCAAAGCGATTCTCGAGCGGAGGACGAGGGAGTATGAGTCAGAGATCGCTTCCGGGGGTAACTGGCCCTCAAAAGGCTCCAGTTGGATGGCTCCTGTTCTGAACGGGTGGTCAAACACGAAGTGCGGAAAGAAACATGATCAAGTTTGAACAACTTTTTCATGACAGGGGTACGGCGTTCTGACGGTGGCGGGCCGGCATCTGCGCGCCCGCATGGGCAAGCAAAATCCGCCGAGCGTAGGCGAAGCCGCCTACCTCGTCGTGCGTCCGGAAAATCTGCGCCCCGACGCCGGGTCCGAACGCTTCTGCGTGAAGATCGTCAACCGCCTTTTTGAAGGTGTCCGCATCGACTATCACGCCGAGATTCCCGGCTCGAACCAGACGAAACCCTTCAGCATGTCGGTTCCCTTCCTCCCCGGAACGGAATTGATCGACGTGGGCGCCGAAATCGAGGCCTCTTTCACCCGCTCGCGGGCGTGCTGATCAAAAAGTAAGCGGCGATTTCGCACAAACCCTTTGAGACGGCGCGGGCCCGACCGCGCCGTCTCTTTTTGTGAAGACAAATTTTCGGCGTATACTTTGGGGTTTTCCCATACCAAAACGACGACGCCCGGGCAAGAATCCCGACGGCGCGCGCGGACCCTTTCAGGGTCCTTCTTTTTTTCCAAAACCTTCAGGAGATCCCCGCCATATGAAAAACAAGGCCGTTCGCTTTCTCATTTTCTTTCTCGGCCTCTCGGCCCTTTCGCTCGGCATCGCCCTCGTCACCCGCGCGGGCGAGGGAACGAGCACGGTGAGTTCCTTTGCGTACGTGATGCAGCGGCTCACGCACCTCTCCATGGGCCTTTGGGTCGTCATCACGAACGGCCTCTTTTTCCTCGCACAGCTTTTCATCTCGCGCGAACGCTGGTGGCAGAAGTTCGTGGGCCAAATGTCGGCCGCGACGCTCTTCGGCTTTACGATCGACATCGCCATGGGTGCGACCGCGAACATCCATCCCACCAACTTTCTCTGGGCGCTTCTCGAAGCGGCGGGCGGCTCCGCCGTCGTGGGCTTCGGCGTCTCGGCCCTCGTCTTCGCGCGCCTCATCGTTCTTCCCGTCGAAGGGGCGGTTCTCGCCCTCATGAGCCGCTTCGGAGGCTCCTTCGGACACCTGCGCACGGGCGCCGACGTCGTGATCGTCACCTGCGCCGCCGTCGCCTCCTGGATCGCCTTCGGGGATTTCGAAGGGCTCGGCTTCGGAACCCTCATCGCCGCGCTCCTCTCGGGAACCTTCGCCAAATTCTTCCTGCGCGGTTGGGGACGCGTCTTCCCGGAACACCGCATCATCCCCTAATCACGGTATGGAGGATGGCGCAACCTCATTGATCCGAATCAAAATTTCGACGATTCCTGAATTTTCTTTCCGCCTCAATCTGCTAAGGTGATTCGAAAGCGCGCCGAGATCCGGCGCGCAAAGGAAGAAAGGTTACGCCATGCAACACAACAATCGACGATTGCGAGCCCTACCCGCCCAAGCGATTTCCTTCTGCAACGTTCGCCCGTTCGTTGCGCTTTCGGCCGTCCTCACTTCCTCCTCCCGCTCCTCCTCTACATCCTCCCGTTCTTGATCTGAACGGGCGGGACCTCTTGCCGTCATCCCCGACTCCCGGACGGCGTCTCTCCAACCCTCTTATTCATTGATTGATCCGGTTTGTCGCCGGCGCACCGTTTTTCGGGCCGCATTGTATCCGTGCCCTCCGTGCGACCGACCGCGACCGGTTCAGCACCCCGCATAGGAGCCCTCTCATGGACCTCATCAAAAACTGGAAGCTGCACCTTCTGGCCGTTCTCATCGTCTGCGTGGCGGAGTGGATCGGCATGCAAAAGTTCGGACTCGTCGTCCTCTTGCCTCTCCTCTACGCCCTCGTTTTGGGCGGCATCGTCTCCTGGCCGCGTCTTGGCATCCTGAACGCCGCCCAGATGGAGCGCGCCTCGCACTTCATGCCGATCGCCATGCTCATGCTCATCGCCAAGATCGGCCTCGACATCGGTCCGAACCTCTCGATGCTCCTCAATTCGGGGCTCGCCCTCATCATGCAGGAATTCGGCCACTTCTTCGGTACGCTCATCTTCGGTCTGCCTGTCGCGCTTCTTCTCGGCATGCGCCGCGAAGCGATCGGCGCCTGCTACTCGATCGACCGCGAAGCCAACGTCGCCATCATCGGCGAGAAGTTCGGGATGGACTCGCCCGAAGGCCGCGGCGTCATGGGCATGTACATCTGCGGGACGGTCTTCGGCGCCCTCTGGGTGTCGGTGCTCGCGGGCGTCGTCGCGCAGCTCGGCTGGTTCCACCCGCACGCCCTGGCGATGGGCGCCGGCATCGGTTCGGCGAGCATGATGGCCGCCGCCACGGGCTCGATCATCGCGGCCTATCCCGGAGAAGCCGAACTCGTCTCGGCCTACGCCGCGGCCGCCAACCTGATGACCTCGGTCCTCGGCATCTACTTCGCGCTCTTCGTGTCGCTGCCCGTCACGATCAAGATCTACGAATTCTTCATGGAACGGCGCAACCGCAAGCACGCCTGACCCCGTAACCCACACACAGGAAAAGAATCATGCAGAACCTCGCCAAAATGAAGGACATCCTCTTCATCCTCCTCGTTACGGGCGTCTTCACCCTGATTTCGAATCTCGCGGGCGGCCACATCAAGACGATCGGCGAACCCTCGATCGGCGTCCTCATCCTCGTCGCGATCTCCGCGCTCGGCGCCCTTCTCTCGATGCTCCCGGGCTTCAAGAAGCTCCCCATGGTCTTCTGGGTGTCGCTCATCGCCGTCGTCGTGTCGCTGCCGCAGTTCCCGGGCTCGGACGTTCTCCTCTCCTACACGAAGCAGGTGAACTTCCTCGCCATCACGACCCCGATCCTCGCCTACGGCGGTTTGTGCCTCGGCAAGGACCTCGAAGCCTTCCGCCAGCTCTCCTGGCGCATCGTCCCGGTGGCGCTCGCCGTCGCGGCGGGCAGCTTCCTCTGCGCCACCTTCCTCGCGGAAATCATGCTGCACCTCGAAGGGATTTTCTGATTTCGTTCGTTTGACACTTTGACTTCAAAGAGATTTTCACCATGACCAAGGAAGAACTGAAGGCTGCGCTTTGCGCCGCCATTGAACAGCGTCTCGATGACATCCGTGCGATCGGCATGTCGATCGCCGAAGAGCCCGAACTCGGCTACAAGGAAGTAAAGACGAGCGCGAAGGTGCGGGAAGCCTTCGACCGTCTCGGCATCGCCTACGAAACGGGCTTCGGCGTCACGGGCGTCAAAGCCCGCCTCGCGGGCGCCGGCCACCGCCGAACGGTGGCGCTTTTGGGCGAACTCGACGCCATCGTCTGCCGCGAACATCCGATGAGCGACCCCGTCACCGGGGCGGCCCACTGCTGCGGGCACAACGTGCAGATCGCCAACCTCGTCGCCGTCGCGATGGCGATGAAGGACGTCGACGCCATGAAGTACCTCGGAGGCGACCTCGTGCTCTTCGCGGTCCCGGCCGAAGAGTACGTGGAGATCGAATACCGCAACAAGCTGCGCGAAGAAAAGAAGATCGAATTCTTGGGCGGCAAGGCACAGATCATTGCCGAAGGCGGGTTTGACGACGTCGACATGGCGCTGCAGATGCACGTCGATCCTGCGACGCACCCTGAAGGAAACTTCCAGGTGGGCAACACCTCGAACGGCTTTATCGGCAAGCTCATCACGTACCGCGGCAAGGCTGCACACGCTGCGGGCGCGCCCGACAAGGGCGTCAACGCCCTCAACGCCGCCATGATGGGCGTCATGGGCGTGAACGCCATCCGCGAAACCTTCCGCGAAGACGACTGCGTGCGCTTCCACCCGATCATCAACGCCGGGGGCGACCTCGTGAACGTCATTCCCGACTACGTGAAGATGGAAAGCTACGTGCGCGCCTCGAACCTTCCCGCCATGAAGGACGTCAACGCCCGCATCAACCGCGCCCTCGAAGCTGGCGCCATGGCGCTCGGCGCCGAGTGCGACATCCACGACCTCGCGGGCTACCTCCCGATGAAGCCCGACGAAAACTTCCGCGCGGTGCTCCGCGCAAACGCCGAAAAGATCTTCGGCGCCGAATTCGTGACGGAAGGCGAACACGCCGCGGGCTCCACCGACATGGGCGACGTCTCGCACCTCATGCCGGTCGTCCATCCCTGGGTCGGCTGCGTCTCGGGCGTTCTCCACGGCGCCAACTACCGTCTCACCGACGAAAAGACGGCCTTCACGAAGACCCCGCAGGTGCTCGCCGGAACGATCGTCGACCTTCTCTGGGACGACGCCGCCGAAGCCGAACGAATCTGCGCGGCCCACAAGCCCGAACTCACGAAGGCCGAATACCTCGAATACATGCGCTCCTTCGCCTGACCGAAGACGCATTTCCCCCTCACGCATCCCCGTGTGAAGAGGTCCCGTCCCCGCCCTCGGGGCGGGACCTCGCCTTCTTGGAAAACCCTCCTCTGACGCCTCTCGCAGTAAGCAATTCCCGCTCTATTGTCGACAATTGTCCACCGATAGCGGTTTCTCTCGACTTAGCGCAAAGAACCTTCATTTAACTTCGCGCACGCGCGGTAAACCCGCGGGGCTTTCCGTATGATGAGCGAACACTCTCGGATCGGTCCCGGCCCTCCGGGGCCTCTTGCGGGACACTTGACCAAAACTCAGCCAAAAGGAACTCCCGATGAATCTGCGCAAAGTCCTCCTCGCCCTCGGCACCGCCGCCCTCTGCACGACCGCCTTCACGAACGCCGTCGCGCGCGACGTGCTGCGCGTCGGCACGGAACCGACCTTCGCTCCGTTCGAATATCTCGACTCCGCCACGAAGACCTACGCGGGCTACGACATGGACCTCATCCGCGCCGTCGCCGACAAGGCGGGCTACGACGTCGAAATCATCAACATGGGCTTCGACGCTCTGATTCCGGCCCTGAGTTCCGGCACGATCGACGTGATCGCCGCGGGCGTCTCCATCACGGAAGAGCGCGCCAAGCGCGTCGACTTCACGACGCCCTACTACACGACGGGCCTCTCGATTCTCGTGCAGAAGAAGAACGCGGGCACGTTGAAGACCATGAAGGACCTCGAAGGCAAGCGCATCGCCGTGCAGATCGGCACGACGGGCGCCGAAAAGGCCAAGTCCATCAAGGGCGCCGACGTGGTGAGCTTCAACACGACGAGCGACGCCTTCATGGACCTTGCCCAGGGCGGCTGCGACGCCGTGATTCTCGACCGTCCCGTCATCGCCTACTTCCTGAAGAACCAGCCCCGCGCCGCCAAACGCGTACAGCTGCAGCCCGGCGTCGATGACGCCGCCGATTTCGGCTTCGCCGTGAAGAAGGGCAACGCCGAACTGCTGCAGAAGCTCAACGCCGGCCTCAAGGCCGTGAACGATTCGGGCGAAGGCAAGAAGATCTTCGAGAAGTACTTCGCCGAATAATCTCCGAAACCGCCGAGCCGTCCTGCGGGACGGCCGCGGACCGAAGGGAGCCCGAGAGCTCCCGTTTTTCCACCCTCACTTTCGATCCCGTCCCCGACGCTGAACCATGGAATTCGATTTCGCCCTCGTCACCCAATGTCTGCCGCTTCTGATCAAGGGAGCGGGCCTCACGCTGCAGATTACGGCGCTCGCCGTCGGCATCGGCCTCATTCTCGGCCTCATCCTCGGCATGGCGCAGCTCTCGCGCCACTGGTTCCTGCACATGCCCGCGAAGATCTACGTGGACTTCATCCGCGGCACGCCGCTCCTCATTCAGATCTTCATCATCTACTTCGCGCTCCCGAACATCCTCGGCACCCGCATCGATCCCTTCGTCGCGGCGGTGACGGCCTGCTCGATGAATTCGGGCGCCTACATCGCGGAAATCTTCCGCGGCGGCATTCAGTCGATCTCGCAGGGCCAGATGCGCGCGGGGCTCTCACTCGGCATGACCTACGGTCAGACGATGCGCTACATCATCCTCCCGCAGGCCTTCAAGCGCATCATTCCGCCGCTCGGCAACGAATTCATCGCCATGCTGAAGGACTCGTCCCTCGTTTCCGTGATCGGTTTTGAAGAACTCACCCGCTCGGGTCAGCTCGTCATCGCGGAAACTTACGCGACGATTGAAATCTGGACCTGCGTGGCGCTCATCTACCTCATCCTCACGCTCTCGATTTCGCAGCTCGTACGTCTCCTCGAACGCCGCTATCGTCTCTCGCACGAGCGCTGAGCGCAAAGCTTCGGCTCCCAGGGATTTCGGCCGCCCCCCGCTTCGGGAGGGCGGCCTTTCCATGTTTGCCGTCCCGTCCTGCGCGGTCCTTTGCAAAGAAAGCCGCAGGGGCGAAAAATTCCCGTCATTTCCCGCACACATCGCTGAAAAGACGGGTACAATCACGCATTCCACGGCTCGAGTCTCAACGCTCGTGTCCGCAAGTTCACCTTATTTCTTACGTTTTAGGAAATCAAATGTCCGTTGAAATGAACAAGTCTGAGATCGTTGCGAAGTTCCAGCGCGCCGAAGGCGACACCGGATCGCCCGAAGTGCAGGTCGCTCTTCTGACCGCCCGCATCAACCACCTCACGGAACACTTCAAGGTTCACGCCAAGGATCACCACTCCCGCCGCGGCCTTCTCCGCATGGTTTCGCGTCGCCGCAAGCTCCTTGACTACCTCAAGCGCACCGACCTCAACGCTTACCGCAGATCGGAAGAGCACACGTCTGAACTCCAGTCACAGTCAACAATCTCGTATGCCGTCTTCTGCTTGAAAAAAA
>ENA-UPTB01003011-UPTB01003011.1-human-gut-metagenome-genome-assembly--contig:-NODE-3011-length-10593-cov-35.380753_pt1 | contig 10593 bp, 15 predicted proteins | sample MGYA00250046_ERZ773369 | MGnify/ENA primary metagenome ERZ773369 (study PRJEB29103, sample SAMN06111938) | human gut metagenome | biome: human gut; feature: ankylosing spondylitis patient; material...
CAATTACTTTCATCAGCAAACCATCCAGACAATTGCCTGACAATCGAAAGACGGTCATCTATCTGGTTGTCAGAACATTACAACGAAAAACCAGACAATCTGACAGTTTTTTTTGAAATTCTTGTTTTTACTTAAAATCAGCGTTATGAACAACTTTTACTCATATCGATTGAATTAATTCCACCAACGGGCTGAGCTTATATCTCAAGCCATAGATGTGGCCTTGCTGTCTCGCCTTTATGATGATGAGAAATATGTGGACAAACTCGTCTCAGTTTTCACAGAACTTGCCAATATGTATAACACCGTCACAGCAAACTGCAATAAAAATGCAAAGGCTCTTAATCGCAATATCCAACTGACGGAAAAGCGATATGCAGCAATGATGGAACTTATGCAAGCAAAGAAATCCAAGACAATAGAGCCCCCATACCGCAAACCATAAAAGCCTTGCCACGATTTATATTCATGACATATCCCTGGTATTGGATAAAGAGGATGTATCGAAGTGAGCACTTTCGTCAGTTCCTGGTTATCTGCATGGCGTACCTCCATGCATTGTCTATATTTCTGACGATATTCTTGGCTTATGATAATGCGCAGTTGAGAAGATTTTAGCTTTTACCAGATTTCGATAAGATGATGAATGATGTTGAAAACGAGGTCGAGGAGCAGCAAGCCGAGGACGGATCTGTAAATCGTGTTCCTGAATTAAAGCAGTTGAGTGAGGACATTGACAAGGCTACAAACACCTTCATCAATGCCACACTTGAACTGAAATCTGCCATTCAGCAGTATCAACGGGCAGAAACCAAATTAGGTGGTGCTGTGACTACTATCAGCAAAAAGGTTAATACCATCAATCAGCACATAGACAAAGTCTTGGAAAATGCTCCCACAAAATTTAAGGTGTCTGTAAATGTCAATGATGCTGACTGGCAGAAGATTCAAGAACTGTTTGCCAAAGAACGCCAATGGATGGTCTCACAGATGCATATCCGTGAGGTCAATTCCATGTTTGCTGATGAACGGAAGAAAGTCCGTGAACGATACAAGGAATATAATGGTTGCTACCTCGGTCACTATGCCCAGTGATTCTTCTGGTTCTTCTTCGTTCTTGGCTTGGTCATTTTCGGCTTGGCTATCTTCTTGATACTCGACAGCCACTACCACTGGACGAAGTAATCTAGTGTTCCCAACATGGCTTGTGGAATTCATTTTGGAAAGAACAAGCCCACTGACAATCGGCATTTCTGCTGAAAATCAATGGGGCTGCATATTAGATTGTCAATCTTGATAAGATGAATTATCAATTTTATAGTGATGATCAGCCAAGTGTTCTTCATCATCAGTAGTAGCATTATACATTACCGATGCTAGTTGAATTTCAGGACGTTCGTTACCTATAAACAACAGTTGAACAGCCAACCAAGGAGGATAATGGCGAAGGCAACTGTGCTGAAGAAAATCCCGATGAGACGCGTGTTCATTACTTTCTTTAACATGGTAGCCTCTGGCAAAGATATACCTACTACCGACATCATGAAGGCAAGTGCGGTGCCGAGGCTCACGCCTTTTGCCACAAAGACTTCGACAACGGGGACAATACCGGCAGCGTTGGCGTACATCGGTACTGCAAGAAAGACGGCAAGAGGCACGGCATACCAGTGCTCTCCACTGAGGTAGGTCTCGAAGAATCCTTCGGGCACATAGCCATGCATAGTAGCTCCGATGGCGATGCCTATGATGACGTAAAGGATGACTCCGCGAACGATGCCGAATGCTTCTCTCAGAATCTGTGGCAGACGCTGTGGCAGGGAGAAATGCTCGTTCGGTGTGTCTTGACTGGTTCCTGTCTGTTGCTGAATCTGTCGCACCCAATCGCTAAGATTCTTCTCAAGTCGCATTTTTCCTAAGATGTAGCCTCCTATGGTGCCTAAGAGAATGCCGCTTATGACATAAATGGCGGTCACTTGCCAACCGAATGTGCCGGCAAACATCGCCACGGCAACCTCGTTGACTAAAGGAGATGTAATGAGGAATGCGAAGGTTACGCCCAACGGAATGCCTCCCTTGACAAACCCGATGAAGAGCGGTATGCTGGAGCAGGAGCAGAAGGGCGTGATGGCTCCGAAGAGGCTCGCCAGCAGGTATTGTAAACCATAGAGCCGTCGTGAGGTAAGGAAATTGCGAAGTCGCTCAACAGGAAAATAGGCGTTTACTACCCCCATCACGACACTGATGAGGAATAGCAGCAGTACAATCTTCAGCGTGTCATAGACGAAAAAGTTGAGTGCTTCGCCAAGGTGTGTTGTGGCATCTACACCTATGAGGTTATAGACAAGCCAATCAGCAAATTGTTGAATCATAATAGTTTAATCATTATAGTTTTCTGATGTACAACATTCTATCTTGATATCCTTTATTTCTGTCAAATAGAAATTGTGCATTTTTTGTTTAATCTCATCGCGCACACGTCGGAACTCAGTCAGCACCTCTTCCTCCGTACCCTTGAAAGCATCTGGATCGTCAAAGCCAATGTGCAGACGTTTTCCCACTTTGCCTATGAACACCGGACACGATTCGTTCGCTCCCCCACAGACAGTAATCACATAATCCCATGGATCACCCAGATAAGAGTCAATGTGCTTCGGATAATGTTCGGCGATGTCAACGCCTATCTCTGCCATCACCTTGACAGCTAGAGGATGAACTTTTGATGCCGGACGAATGCCAGAAGAATGAACTTCTAAATCAGGGTCAAGGCTTTGGAGAATGCCCTGAACCATCTGACTGCGGCAACGATTGCCTGTACATAGAACTAAAATTCGTTTCATACGTTGATTGTTACGATGTAATACATTCCCACGATGATAAACAGCAGTGCCACGATGCGGTTGAGCCATCGCTGAAAAGCGGTTATTCGTCCCATCACCTTGCCGAGCGACTGCATACTGTAGGCAAGAATCCATGCCACAAGAAGGACGGGAAGTGCCGTTGCGATGGCGAAAACGAGCGGAAGGAGATAACCTGCGGTGGTTTCGGCGGACATAGGGATGAGCATACCGAAGTAGAACAATCCGCTGGTGGGACAGAATGCCAAGGCAAAGAGGATGCCGAGGACGAAACTGTCCCATGCGCCTTTCATCATACCATTGATGTTACCGTTGAAGCCGAACTTGGGCAGGTGGAGCTTATCACCAAAGAGCATGAAGAAGCCAATAAGGATAAGTGATGGACCAAGGATGAGTTCGCCCCATTCGCTCACCACCTGCTGAAGTCCGAAAGTGTCTTTGCCTATTCTTATTATATAAATGAGGATGACTCCGAGAAGGGTGTAGGCAAAAGTTCGACCAAGGGTATAGAGCACGCCACTCCACAAGATTCCACGACGAGCCCTTTGCTGGTCATCATCGCACGCCATACAGCCACGAGTAATGTAACCGACTGCCGTGACGTTGGTGGCTAACGGACAAGGACTCAGTGCAGTGAGCAAACCGAGGAGAAAAGCAGTAAATACTGGCACCTGGCTGCTGTCAAGGAGATGGTTGAGAAAGTCCATAGCCAGTTATTTTACGGCCTTCATGACCTTGTTTTTTAGTTGAGAACAGAACTCCTTAGCATTGCTTCGGGCATTGGCAAAGGCGAAGCGGGTGAGGTCTTCTGCACCATTCGGCGTAACGACGAAGAGTGAAGAGAACGTCACCTTGTATTTCTTAGCGAGCTTTTTGCCATCGGGTGTGGTGATGTCGATGATGCGAAAAGTTACCTTGCCTTTTTTGACGAGCGAGGAGAGTTCGCCCTCAACGAGTGCTTTCGTCTCGTTCTCGATGGCGATGCACGTAATGCAACGCTGTTTGCCGTGGAAATACAGGATCTCTACAGGTTGCTGAACCTTAACTGCATTTTCTGTCTTTACTTCGGCAGATTTGTGGTTAGCATTGCAAGAGCTTACACTAACGGCTGAAAATAATGCAGCCAGAATGATGATTGATAATGGTCTCATATGATCTTTGTCTAATGGTTGTTACTTCAAGATTGCCAGCAGTTCTGCTTCGTTCTTCTGCCCACGGGCAACAACCTCGCCATCGACCACGAGAGCAGGAAGCGACATCACGTTGTACTGCATTACCTTCATGATGTCATCCACCTTTTCGATGGTTGCGTCAATCTGGTTGTTCTTTACTACCGCCTCTACTAGAGACACATACTTCTGATTGCAAGCACATGAGCTTACAAGTACTTTAATCTGTTTCATAACTTATATAATTAATTATTGTTTATAATTCGCAGAACAACGAACATTTTAATTCTAAATATACCCTCGAAGCGAACCGCGAGGGTATATTTAGGTCAAAGAGTGTCTGTTGCAAGTGGGTGGTTATCGGCAACAACCATCATTCTTCTCGCTGAGTTCCATATTGAAGAACTCCGAGAAGAGTTGGTGTGCATACTGCAAGTTCTCGCGATTGATGCAATACTTCACCTTAGGGGGTTCTATCTCACCTTGTATGAGTCCTGCTTCTTTCAAAGCTGTAAGATGCTGACTTACTGTAGCCTTTGCTATAGGTAACTCCTCGTGAATATCACCAAAATAACAAGTGTCCTGTTTCGCAAGGAACTTCATGATGGCTATGCGTGCCGGATGTCCGAGGGCCTTAGCAAAACCTGCCAAAGTTTCCGTCTTGATGCAATATTTCTTTTCTTCCATGCTTAGATGTATCTTGAATTTGTTCGTAAAAATACAAACAATGTTTTGATCTACCAAGGATTGTTCGTAATTTAACAAATGATTAACATTTTTGTAGGGCTAAATCAGTCTGTGTTTATCAAAAAGTATTAAAAAGTGCTCCTAATTGCGAGGATAACTTGCCATTTAGAGCATTCCATATAGTCAGGCATAAAATGTCAGCTGTCCAACAATTAACAATAGGGCTCATTTTCTCACTTTTAATAGCAATCGAAACAGTAATCAAATGACAACATCGGAAAATTTCCGTCCATTTCCATGTTAAGATTTGTTAAGCAGATGTTTTCATTTTCGGATAAAAGTAATTCTTGTTTCTAATTTGTTTCTTTTGCAAATTTTCGGCTTTAGTTAGTATTGATAATCAGTACTTTACAAGAAATCAGCAGATTATCAAGAATAAACAAAATGCCAATAAACTGAAGAGTATTTTCATAAGCAACAATTCTTTTTATTTACTTCAACTCAAAGGTTGCCATGAAAGGCACCTTCTCACCATCTATGCTATCCTCATAAAAAAAGCGGTAAACGCCTGGTTTGTTGGGAAGAATATCGGGAAAAAGATGGGCAGTAATGGTGCCGCTTTGACCATCGTTTAAAACATGACCGATGGCCGTGAACAAGCAATCGGTGGGCACAACAAACCAATTGCCATCCGCTCCTTGGGCTGTGATGCTATAGGCATCGCCATACACAAATTCCTCGCCACTATGGTTGGTAATCGTGAATCTGATTTCCGTGGTGCCCAATGGATAGGAAGGCTTCTCCGCCTTGAGGGAGATGCCTTGGTAGGTGCTCACGCCTTCCCTGTTGTCGATGATAGGGTCCAACTTGCCCTCAAACCTGATGGCGGGCGAGTTGTAAATCTGCCTACGAAACTCCAGCTGCTTCTCCTTCGTGTTCCAACGGAGCGCAACATCAATGGAGTTGGATCCCATTCCAAATCCAACAACATTTCGCAAGGCCGGGGTCTTGTCTTCCGACAGGAACTTCCGCTCAAGTATCCGCATAATGGCGTTCAGTTCCCTATGCGAATATTTACGCGCCGAAGCCTTGCGATAGGTTCTCTTCTTGCTCTTGACAACTCTCTTTTTGCTAATGGCAACCCTCTTTTTGCCAACAGTTGCCACTTTCTTTTGCTGAATGGCCATTGATGGGTTGCAAGCAGCACAAGTGGTTTGCATTGAAAGGAACATTGTCAATCCTAATATTATTGCATTGAGGAGTTTTGGCTTCAGTCTCATAGTTATCAGCAATTAATAATTTAACATGTAGAGAGATATGAACTCTTATAGTATATTTCTTTTCTTATGAGAAAAGTTCAATTTATTTTGCAAATACTATATTTTAGTTTATCCACAAAATGATGCTATGATATTATTTTGTCTCTCATAATCTCTTCAATCATTGCGTTCCTTTTTGTCCGTGATAAGTTCTTTCATATCCACAGACAAGAACTGTGCAATTTCAAGAAGCGTTGTAAGGTTGGGTTGAGAACGGTTGCATACGTAAGCATTGACCGTACTGAAACTCCTTCCTAACTTCTTTGCAAGCCATGTTTGGCTTATCCCTTTGTCCTCTAAGACTGCTCTTATGCGATTTAACTTCATGTTTTTATCGTTTTTACGCTACAAAAATAATATTTTATCGTGATAATCCATCCAAATCCCTTGAATATCTGCTGTATTCCGTCGTAATTTAGACAAAATAGAAATATAATCTGCAAAAATGGGACTAAGCAATTGATTTCCCAACATGGCAAGATACATATATGCGTTCATAAATATTTGTTCTATTTGCCATGTTCTTAAAATGTCAAAATCGGAAATTTATCATTGTTTTCAGTGTTAATTTATGTTTTCTCATGCTTTCATTTTGGGGTTTCTTGATTTTGTTGTTCCTAATTTGTTTCTTTCGTCATTTTACCATTCCAATTAGTATTGATTATCAGTACATTACGAGCAATCAGTAAGATTTCAAGAATAAGATTATGAAGGATGTAAGTGCATTTATTTTATGGTGGTCTCGTGCTAACTTATCTATTATTCTCTGATCTTATCAAGCTAACTTTTCGTCCCTGGCATCTTCTTATACACGAATCCTTCACCACCAGGGAAGTAAGCTTCGAAAACCGTACAGAGGAACTGGGCGATATCCTTACGCTTCTTGCCAATCTTGAAGAATGCGGAACTGGCATATGCCATGAGGTCGGCCTGGCAGCACTTGGCACAGCCATCAACGACAGCGCAGCACCAACATACATAAACCTAATCTTTGCCTTGTCGCTTATGGGCGATATGCCCACAAACAAGGCAAGGACGAGCGACAATGCGCAGAAGCAGAGTGCCAGTAATGCTGTTCCCATATTCTATTCTGTTTTTTCAATCTTTCAAACAAGAAAGCGGTATGACTTTTACTCCGTCTGGGCGTGTGTAAGCCATGCTGCCACCTGTCATGACAATCATCAAGTCGGGTTCGCGCAGCGGCACCTGCTTTTCTGTCTCATTATGCACTTGAATGAGTCGTTTGATTTTCAAAAGATGTTTGGCTCCTTCTTCTATCTCACGGCTGCCAAGTTTGCACTCTATCAGAGCATAGCGTCCATCGTCAAGATGAAGCACAAGGTCGGCTTCCAGTCCGTAGCGGTCGCGGTAATATGACAGATGATTGCCAAACCCTGGAGTATAAGCCCGAAGGTCTCGTGCACACATCTGCTCAAATATGAAACCAAAGGTCTTAAGTTGTGTTTCCAAAGCTTCTGCATTCGACTTTTGTTTAAACCACAAAACTATTCGGTATTTTTGTGGTAATCCATTCGGTATTTTTGTGGTAATTCATTCGGCGTTTTTGTGGTGAGTCATTCGGCATTTTTGTGATTGACTTATTTTGGTTCTAAAGAAAATGTTCATTTCTTTAAGGCATTTACAAGTAAAAATACTACCTTTACAGCAGTTGAGTGCGTGTTTGCTTATCATTGTTTATTTCCATATTTGACCAAGGTCAAACTCGGCTGCACTCGGAAAAGAAAGCAAGTTTTCTTTTCTCTCGTTAGCACGAGTTTTGCAGCACATTTGCAGCACGCTCACGCAAATAGCTTGTTTATAGACAGTGTGCATTTCGAGGAGGTAAAATAATAACTTAGTGCGATTTGAGTGAGAAATGCAACATCCCAATAAGGTGTCAACTTCATCTAAAGATATGAGGCTCAAATCATACCAATCTATTTTTTCACCGTCACTAAAACAATTGTTTTCTTCTTGGTGTTAGAAATAGTGTGTATATTTGCATGACAAAGTTACTACAAAAAAGTGAAATGCGGAAGAATATGGTAATGGATTTGATTTACAGGGGTTTCATTTACGCTGCCAATTATTCCGAGAGCCATTACAATCCACACCGAAGCCAAATCAAGACGGAGCTACGTTACTTGTTCGTAACCACGCCCAATAGGTGACGAAATGGACACGAATAACGAAACAAGGCTTTAAGGATTAGTGAGTTACTGACAACTCACGCAAAAAATCCGGTAACGAAAAAAGATTGCGCCGTTCTTCCGCAATTTGCGTATCAGAGGAGGGCTCTTCACCAACTAATTTTGAACAAAAAAAATTAAGGACGATGAAGAGTACATTTTCAGTTATTTACTACCTCAAACGTCAGGTAGTGAAAAAAGACGGGACGGTTCCCGTCATGGGACGCATCACGGTGGACGGCAGCCAGACGCAATTCAGTTGCAAACTGACCATCGATCCCAAGTTGTGGGACACCAAAGGGGGACGTGTCACGGGCAGAAGCACGGCGGCACTCGAAACGAACCGCATGCTTGACAAGATGCGGGTGCGCATCAACAAGCACTATCAGGAAATCATGGAGCGTGACAATTTCGTCACGGCAGAGAAGGTGAAGAACGCCTTTCTCGGACTGGAACACCGCTATCACACGCTGATGCAGGTGTTCCAGCAACACAACGAGGACTATGCCAAGCAGGTGGAAGCAGGCATGAAAGCCAAAGGCACGCTTTTGAAGTACAAGACCGTTTACAAGCACCTGCAAGAGTTTCTCAACATCCGTTACCACGTGAAGGACATCGCGTTGAAAGAGCTTACCCCCGCTTTCATTTCCGACTTCGAGATGTTTCTGCGCACGGACAAACACTGCTGCACCAATACCGTGTGGCTGTATGTATGCCCACTTCGGACGATGGTGTTTATCGCCATCAACAACGAATGGCTCACACGCGACCCGTTCAGGGAGTATGAAATCAAGAAGGAGGAAACGACACGCAGTTTCCTGACCAAAGACGAAATCCGCCTGCTGATGGAAGGTAAACTGAAGAACGCCAAACAGGAACTATACCGCGACCTCTACCTGTTCTGCGCCTTCACGGGCTTGTCATTCGCCGATATGCGCAATTTGACGGAAGAGAACATCCGCACCTACTTCGATGAACACGAGTGGATAAACATCAACCGCCAGAAGACGGGCGTGGTGTCTAACATCCGCCTGCTTGACATTGCGAAACAAATCATCGACAAATACCGCGGGCTGTGCGAAAACGGCAGGATTTTCCCTGTTCCCCACTACAACACGTGCCTTGCCGGAATCCGTGCCGTCGCCAAGCGTTGCGGCATCACCAAGCATATCACGTGGCATCAGAGCCGCCATACGGCAGCCACGACGGTGTTCCTCTCCAACGGTGTACCCATCGAAACAGTCAGTTCCATGCTGGGACACAAGAGTATAAAGACAACGCAGATATACGCGAAGATAACCAAAGAGAAGCTCAACCAAGACATGGAGAACCTTGCCGCAAGATTGAACCAAATAGAGGAATTTGCAGGATGTACCATCTAAAACAGAGACGCCATGAAACGTGACATAATCATTATAGAGGACAAGACGGTCAGCGTAACCGGTAACGAGGTATGGATGACCGCCGGGGAAATCGCCGAAGAGTTCCATGCCACCGTCCCGGCAGTGAACGCCGCCATCAAAGCCGTCCGCAAGTCGGACGTGCTGAACGACTACGAGGTATGCCGCTACATACAGCTTGAAAACGGCCTGTACGCGGATGTTTACTCGCTTGAAATCATCATTCCAGTAGCCTTCCGGCTGAATACCTACTATACACACGTGTTCCGCATGTGGCTGGTGGAAAAGGCACTCTCAAAGGAAAAGAGGCAGGCATACGTGATGTTCATACAGAACGGGAAAACCGGATATTGCTGAACACGCATACAGATAACGAAAAAGGAAACGGACAACGCCATCGGGTGCCGTCCGTTTCCTTTTTTTCATGCAACCGCCTTATTCCTGCGGCTTGAGGTAATTCGCCTCCAACAGTTCACGCAGTCCCGATTCGGGATAAAGCACCTTACCTGCCAGAAGGATAAAGGGCAGCATCCTGTTGTTGCGATACTCCTGCAAGGTGCGGCGGCTTACCCGGAGCATTTCCGCCACCTCCTTGTCCGTCAGGTAATGTTCCCCGTCCAGTGGCGGACGGTAACTTTCCAAAAATGCGGAGAGCCATTTGGAGCCTTTGAGCATATTCTGTATCGCGGTGGCAACCGGCTCGTCCTCCATTGTGAAAACCTCGTTGTTCTCGTTCATCATAACATCGGATTAAGTGGTTAATAAAAACAGAGTCATTTTCCATCGGGATAGATCGTGCCGATAAGCGGAATCAGCCGCCTGACCTCCTCCGGCCTGTAATAGAACCTGCGGTTTATCTGCGAGTAGCCGATAAGCCGCCTGTCACGCAATGACTGCAACGTGCGCGGGCTGATTCTCAACTGCCCGCAGACCTCCTCGCCCGTGAGCCACCTTTCCAGCCGCCCGCCGTCGCT
>ENA-UPTB01003016-UPTB01003016.1-human-gut-metagenome-genome-assembly--contig:-NODE-3016-length-10581-cov-8.586062_pt1 | contig 10581 bp, 7 predicted proteins | sample MGYA00250046_ERZ773369 | MGnify/ENA primary metagenome ERZ773369 (study PRJEB29103, sample SAMN06111938) | human gut metagenome | biome: human gut; feature: ankylosing spondylitis patient; material...
TTGTCCTTGCCCTCGCTCTCGCCGAACAGCTGCTTATACCACTCGTTCATCAGGGTGAAGTTGGGCTCGTAGCACTCGAGGATCTCCACGCTCTTGCCCTTGCGGTACAGGATGTTGCGGATGGCAGCATACTTGTAAGCGTCGTTGTCCGGGCTCAGGACGGAGAAGCGTTCCATGGCATCGGCAGCGCCTTTCATCAGGTCGTCGATGCTGATACCGGCAGCCGCGATGGGCAGCAGGCCGACCGCGGAGAGGACGGAGTAGCGGCCGCCGACATCATCGGGGACCACGAACGTGGGCCAGCCCTGCGCGTCGGCCAGCTGCTTGAGGGTGCCCTTGGCACGGTCAGTGGTCGCATAAATGCGCTTGTTGGCCTCTTCCACGCCCATCTCATCTTCCAGCAGCTTGCGCAGCACGCGGAATGCCAGGCTGGTCTCGGTGGTGGTGCCGGACTTGGAAATGACATTGATGGAGAAGCGCTTACCCTTGCACAGCGCGATGATATCATTCAGATAAGTGGGGCTGATGCTGTTGCCGCAGAAGTAGATTTTGAGGCCGCTGTCCAGCTCATTGTGGAACTGGCCCTTGACGGCTTCGACCACAGCGCGGGCACCCAGATAGCTGCCGCCGATGCCGGCGACGACCAGCACGTCGGAATCCTCACGGATCTTGGCGGCTGCTTCCTTGATGCGGGCGAACTCGTCCTTATCGTACTCACGGGGCAGATACATCCAGCCCAGGAAATCGTTGCCGGGGCCGTTCTTGGCTTCCAGCATCTTGTGGGCGGCTTCCACCTGCGGGTAGATGGCCTGATACTCTTCTTCCTTAATAAAGGAGGAAAGGTGTTTCGTGTTCAGTGCGAGACTCATATTTTATCAAAACCTCCAGACATTTTTGGGGCACTTGCCCTGCGAGGGTTTTTCTTGGTATAAGTGTACCGTTCCCATCGGGCAAAGTCAAGGCCAAAATCCTTGGTTTTCATACAATTTTAATAGTGTTGTTTTGTATGCTCTTACATCTTTTGTTCAGGCGGACAAGGCTTTTGTTGCGTGAACAAACCGCTTTTGGGCGGTCCTGTGTCCGTTTTGGTCAGGACACGCCGGTCAGGCTCTCCCACAGCAGGTGCAGCGCGTCCGGCAGGGTCAGTTTTGCGGCATCGACGGCGGCGCGGACTTCATACTCACTCAACAGGTTTTCGCCCTGATAAACGCTTACTTTGCCCACGGCCTGCCCCCGTTCCACCGGGGCTTCCAGGGTCTCGGGCAGGGTCAGCTCCCCGCGGAGGGCGGCCCCGGCCCCTTTTTCCAATAAGATCGTCTCGGGCAGGGCGCTGTAATCCAGCGGGACGCTCTCCTCGGCGCTACCTTTGACCGCCAGCTGCAGCGGCTGGCTGGGCAGTGCGGGCAGCGGCGCGGCCTCATAGGCCCCAAAACCGTAGTCCAGAAGCGTCGTGGCGGCGTTGAAGCGGTCGGCGCTGCTGGGTGCCCCCAAAATAACGGCGATGAGCTTGAGCCCATCCCGGGTGGCGCTGGCCGAGATGCAGACCCCTGCCCCGCTGGTGGTGCCGGTCTTGAGCCCGGTGATGCCGCTGTACCGCTTGAGCAGCTTGTTGGTGTTGACGAGCTGGGTCTGCCCGTTGCGGAGGCTGTCCGTCCAGATGCCGGAGTAATGCAGCACCTCCGGGCAGTGGGTCAAAATCTCCCGGCTCATGATGGCCACATCCCGGGCGGTGGAGAGGTGGCCCTCCGTATCCAGCCCGCAGGCGTTGCAGAACGTGGTCTGCTCCATCCCCAGCTGGGCCGCCCGGGCGTTCATCTGCTCCACAAAAGCGGGCTCGCTGCCACCAACCAGCTCGGCCACCGCCACGGCGGCGTCATTGGCGGAGGAAACGCAGATGGCCCGGAGCATCTCATCCAGCGTGAACTGCTCCCCCGGCTCCAGCCAGATCTGGCTGCCGCCCATGTGGTAGGCGTGTTCGCTCACCGGCACAAGGGTATCCAGCGTCAGCCTGCCGTCATGGATGGCCTCAAAGGTCAGCAGCAGGGTCATCACCTTTGTAATCGACGCGATGGGCATTTTCTCCTCGGCATTTTTCTCGTACAGCACCCGGCCGCTGTCCTGCTCGATCAGGATGGCGGCGCGGCAGTTGAGGGAGAGTGCCGGAGCCGCTGCCGCCGGGAGGGCAGGTTCCACCCACACGGCCTGCGCGGAGGCTGTTTTTGCCTCCCGCCGGGCCACAAGATGCAGCCCCACCCCCTGTGCCGTGCCAAAGGCCAGCGCAAACAGCCAGAAGCAGAGCACCGCCGCGCACAGCGCCGCAAAATTTCTCCGTTCCATTCTCGTACCTCCCCCGCGGTCTGTTTCGATTGCTCTGATTGCATTCTATGCAAAAAAAGAGCAGCAAATGCTCTTTCCCCGCCGGGAAAAATCTGCTATAATAGGATGGTTTATTTTGTTTTTCTGTGGAAAGGATACCTCGCATGAGAGTTTGTTTTTATACCCTTGGCTGCAAAGTCAATCTGAACGAGACCGGGGCGCTGGAACAGATGTTCCGCTCCGCCGGGTTCACCATCGTCCCGGAGGGGGAAGAGGCCGATGTGTTTGTGGTCAACAGCTGCACCGTGACCAACTTTGGCGACCAGAAGAGCCGCAAGTGGCTCCGCCGGGCCAAGCGGGAGAACCCCGGTGCCGTCACCGTGCTGACCGGCTGCTACCCCCAGGCGTTCCCCGAGGAGGCCGCCCGGTTTCTGGAGGCCGATCTGGTCTGCGGCAACGGCGACCGGAAAGCCATCCTTGAAAATGTCATGAAGCTGCTGGACGGCCATGAACGGATCGTGGCCATTGCGCCCCACGCCCGGGGCGAGCGGTTCGAGGAGCTGCCCGTGGAGCGGTTTGAGACCCACACCCGCGCCTTTATCAAGGTGGAGGACGGCTGCAACCGCCAGTGCGCCTACTGCGTCATCCCCCGTGCCCGTGGCCCGGTGCGCAGCCGTGCCGAGGAGAGCATCCTGAACGAGCTGCACCAGCTGGCCGCAGCCGGATACCGCGAGGTGGTGCTCAGTGCTATCTCCCTGCCCAGCTACGGCCTGGACACCGGGACGAACCTGGTGGAGCTGGTGGAGCACTGCGCCCAGGTGGAGGGCATCGAGCGCATCCGTCTGGGCAGCCTGGACCCCGACATGCTCACGCCGGAGTACATCGCCCGGCTGGCCGCGGTGGATAAGCTCTGCCCGCAGTTCCACCTGAGCCTCCAAAGCGGCTGCACCGCCACCCTGCGCCGGATGCGCCGGGTGTACACCGCGGAGCAGTACGCGGAAGTGGTGGAAAACATCCGCTCTGCCTACGGCGACCGTCCCGTCAGCTTTACCACCGACTGCATCTGCGGCTTCCCCGGGGAGACCGAGGCCGACTTTGAGGAGAGCCGCGCGTTCCTGAAAAAGATCGGATTTTTGAAAGTACATGTCTTCCCCTACTCCCGCCGCAGCGGCACCCCGGCCTACGATTTCCCGGACCAAATTCACGAGCGTGCCAAGCAGGAGCGCAGCCGCGCCATGAACGCCGCCGCTGAAGCCATCCGCAAAGAGGTGCTGGCGGGCTATGAGGGCATGGAGGATGACGTGCTGCTGGAGACCCCTCTCTCCGAAACACTCTTTACCGGCTATACCCGGCTGTATGTGCCGGTAGTGGTCTCCGCCCCGGGCCATGCCAGCGGCGAGATCGTCCGGGTCAGACTGGGCGCTTACGACGGAGAACGGGTGCGGGCCGCGCTGGTCTGAGCGACGGTTTCCGCTCCGGCTGAGGTTTGGCAGATTGCAAAGAAATTTTGCCAGTTCTTTGTGCAAACCTCACCAGTCGTGAAAATCATAACGAATTTTGAGTTTTGGTCTTTTCATCCAAATTCGTTTATGCTACAATAAAAGTGGATATTCCGGGGCAGCCTGCCGATTGCAGCGGCGGGCGTGCCAATGCACCCGGAGACAGGCTGTTTTTTCCGTACCAGAATGGCGGTCGTTTTTGTGCCCAGCCTCTGTACCAGAGAGCCGCGGCGCGTCACTTCTCCATCCGCGAAAAGGGTCTGTGATCTGTTGTATGTAAAACAAGGAGAGATTGGAATGAGTTTTAGAGGAATCAACACGACGGTCATCCAGATTCGCCGCCAGGTGTTTACCGAGGTTGCACGGATGGCCTACGCCAACGTCAAGGGCGAAGCCGCCAACCACCTGATGCGTAAGATCCCTTACACCATCATCCCCGGTGAGGAAGGCAAGCTGCGCAAGGACATCTTCCTGGAGCGCGCCATCGTTGAGGAGCGCGTCCGCCTGGCCATGGGCCTGCCCACCCGCCGCATGGACGAGCACAACAGCGTCGTTTCCGGTCTGGAGGACGCTTCCATTGCCGATAAGTATTATGATCCCCCGCTGGTAAACGTGATCAAGTTTGCCTGCAACCGCTGCCCCGAGAAGCTGGTCAAGGTCTCCGACCTGTGCCAGGGCTGCCTGGCTCACCCTTGCATGGAGGTCTGCCCCAAGAAAGCCATCACCTGGGAGAGCGGCCGTTCTATCATTGATCAGGAGAAGTGCATCAAGTGCGGCCGCTGCGTCGGCGTCTGCCCCTACAACGCCATCGTCAAGACCGAGCGCCCCTGTGCCGCTGCCTGCGGCATGGGTGCCATCCACTCCGACGAGTTGGGCCGCGCGGAAATTGATTACAGCAAGTGCGTTTCCTGCGGCCAGTGCCTGGTCAACTGCCCGTTTGGCGCCATTGCCGATAAGGGCCAGATCTACCAGCTGATCCAGGGCTTCAACCGCGGTGACCGCATCTATGCGCTGGTTGCCCCCGCGTTCGTCAACCAGTTCCCCGGCCTGGCATCCACCGGCAAACTGAAAGCTGCCCTGAAAGCCGTCGGCTTCCACGACGTGGTCGAGGTCGCCATTGGTGCTGACCTGTGCACAGTGGACGAGGCCCACGACTTCCTGGAAGAAGTGCCCAACAAGCTGAACTTTATGGCAACCTCCTGCTGCCCGGCCTGGAGCATGATGGCAAAGACCGCGTTCCCCGACCTGGCCAAAAACATCTCCATGACCATGACCCCCATGGTCTTCACCGCCCGCATGATGAAGCAGGCCGACCCCGAAGCCCGTATGTGCTTCATCGGACCCTGCGCCGCCAAGAAGCTGGAAGCTTCCCGCCGCACCGTCCGCTCCGACGTGGACTTCGTGCTGACCTTTGAGGAGCTGGCCGGCATCATTGAGGCCAAGGGTATCGACCCGGCTGCACTGGAAGTCGATCCCGACGAGATCGATCTGGTCCACGCTTCCGGTGCCGGCCGCGGCTTTGCTCAGTCCGGCGGCGTTGCCAAGGCCGTTGCCGACAAGATCAAGGAATGGCACCCTGACATGGAAGTCAAGATCGCGTCGGCTCAGGGCCTGGCCGAGTGCAAGAAGCTGCTGATGCTGGCCAAGGCCGGCAAGTACAACGGCTATCTTCTGGAAGGCATGGGCTGCCCCGGCGGCTGCATCGGCGGTGCCGGCACCATTGCGGACCCTGCCAAGACTGCCATCCTGCTGAACAAGTATGTCAAGGAAGCTCCGTTTGCGGACCCCGAGGAGAGCCCGTTCATGAGCAGCATCCACATGCTGAAAGACGACCCCAACTTTGAGGTCTAAGCACCTGCCTTTCTGCCGCCTCCCGTTTGCCGGGAGGCGGCTTTTTTGCTGTCACGTTTTCCACATTTCTTACTTTCCATGTCGAAAGTGCAACGTTTTTGTGAAACACTGCCAAAGCAGATTGACTTTTTTGCTTGATTATGCTATTTTTGCGGTATAAAAGGGCTGTCTGACCCATTCCCGCACCATTTCCCGCGTGTGTGACAGCCCGTGCCGCGCTGCGGCAGGAAGAAAGGTTGATAACATGAAAACAGCTTGGAAACGCACCGGGGCGGTGCTGGTCTCGTGGCTGCTGCTCTGCCTGCTGGCCCTGAGCGCCAGTGCCGTGGGCCCTTTGGAGGTCGGCGTGGCGTTCTGGAAAGACAGCAAAGGCGAACAGACCTCGCTGGCCAACGATGGCATCGACACGGACCGTGCCGCCACTCTTACCCGGCAGGCCAATGGCACCTATACGCTGGAGCTCCCTCTGAAAAAGCTTTCCCGCATCAACATCACCGGACGGCTGTCCGGGCTGACCATCGGCGATGTGACCTATGACGGCACCCTGAGCGGCAGCTTTGACGATGACACCGCACTGCTCACCATCAAAAACCTGCCCGCTTCCGTCCTGACCGGAAATGACGCCGGAAAAGCGCTGGCCGTGACCTGCAATCTGGACATGGATGTCAAGCTCCTGGGGGAGATCACCACTCCCGCGCGGCTCTGCATCTGGGCCGAAAAGTAAAACACAGTTTCCTACAACAAAACGCCCCGCAGGGCTGGTGAAAATTCTCACCGCCCTGCGGGGCGTTTGCGTTTTTATGGTTTTGCAGGGGAAGCTTACTCCACGATGATGCTCTTGCCCGTCATCTCAGCAGGGACCGGCAGGCCGATATAGGGCAGCATGGTGGGTGCGATGTCGGCCAGGCAGCCGCCCTCACGCAGCTTCACATCGCCGCAGCCGATGGCCACAAAGGGCACGACATTGGTGGTGTGGGCGGTGAACGGAGTGCCGTCCGGGTTCATCATCTTCTCGGCATTGCCATGGTCCGCGGTCAGGAACGCGCAGCCGCCGGCAGCCAGGACAGCTTCAACGACTTCCTTGACAGCAGCATCGACGGCTTCCACAGCCTTGACTGCTGCATCAAACACGCCGGTGTGACCGACCATATCGCAGTTGGCGAAGTTGAGGATGATGACATCGTACTTGCCGCTCTCGATCCGCTTCTTGCACTCAGCAGCCACTTCCGGAGCACTCATCTCGGGCTTCAGGTCGTAGGTAGCCACTTTCGGGCTGGGGATGACACAGCGGTCCTCGCCCTCGTAGGGAGCCTCGACGCCGCCGTTGAAGAAGAAGGTGACGTGGGCGTACTTCTCAGTCTCAGCGATGCGGAGCTGGGTCTTGCCATGAGCAGAGAGGTACTCGCCCAGAACGTTCTTGAGCTCCACGGGAGGATATGCCACTTCGCAGTTGGGCATGGTGGCGTCATACTCGGCCATGCAGACATAGTGGACCTGCTTGCGGCCGCCGCGGCGCTCAAAGCCCGTGAACGCGTCGTCGCAGAAGATGCGGGTCATCTGGCGGGCACGGTCGGGACGGAAGTTCATGAAAATGACAGTGTCGCCATCCTGCACACGGCCGCCCTCGCAGGTGACGCAGGGCAGAACGAACTCATCCGTCTTGTCCGCGGCATAGGATGCCTCAATGGCCTCCTGTGCGTTGGCAGCGTGGTTGCCCTCGCCATAAACGAACGCGGCGTAAGCCTTTTCTTCGCGGTCCCAGTTGTTGTCACGATCCATGGCGTAGTAACGGCCGGAAACGCTGGCGATCTTGCCGATGCCCAGCTCATCCAGCTTAGCCTGCAGGTCGGCCAGGAAGCCCTTGCCAGAGTGGGGGTCCGTGTCACGGCCATCGGTGATGCAGTGGAGGTAGACCTCCTTGGCACCCATGTGCTTGGCCATTTCCAGCACGCCGAACCAGTGGTCTGCGTGGCTGTGGACGCCACCGGTGCCCACCAGGCCCATCAGGTGGATGGCCTTGCCGGCGTCAATGGCAGCTTTCATGTTCTTGACCAGGACCGGGTTCTTGAGCATCTCGCCATCCCGGATGGATTTGGTGATGAGGGTGAGCTGCTGGTACACGATGCGGCCTGCACCCATGTTGGTGTGGCCGACTTCCGAGTTGCCCATCTGACCATCGGGCAGGCCAACAGCCATGCCGGAAGCTTCAATGGTGGTCATGGGGTACTTTGCCATCAGTGCATCGAGGTAGGGCTTTTTGGCTGCGACCACGGCGTTGCCATAGGTCTCGTTGGGGGTCCAGCCAAAGCCATCCATAATGCAAAGCAGGACAGGTTTCTTGGACATATGTTTTATCTCCTTGTTGTGTTTACTTAAAAAGCGCCCGGCACAGCGCTGGAAACGCGGCGCGGCCGGGCGCTGGGAAAACTTTGGTTGCGAAAGTCAGCGCTTAGCCCTTGGTGGCTGCGTTGACGATCACGGCAAAGTCCGGAGCCTTGAGGGACGCGCCGCCAATCAGGCCGCCGTCCACGTCTTTCTTGCTCAGCAGCTCCTCGCAGTTCTTGGCGTTCATGCTGCCGCCGTACTGGACGGTAGTAGCCTCGGCGATCGCCTCGCCATACAGCTCGCCCACCACCTTGCGGATCTGAGCGCAGACTTCCTCCGCCTGGTCCGCGGTAGCGGTCTTGCCGGTGCCGATAGCCCAGACCGGCTCGTAAGCGATGACGACATTTGCCATCTGCTCGGCGGTGACACCCAGCAGAGCGATTTTAGTCTGCATCCGGACCAGCTCCTCGGTAACGCCCTCTTCCCGCTGCTCCAGGCTCTCGCCCACGCAGAGGATGACCTTGAGGCCGGCGTTCAGAGCAGCCAGCGCGCGCTTGTTGACGGTCTGGTCCGTCTCTGCAAAGTACTGGCGGCGCTCAGAGTGGCCCACGATGACGTACTCCACGCCCAGATCCAGCAGCATGTCCGCGCTGATCTCGCCGGTGAACGCACCGGACTTCTCAAAGTGAACGTTCTCTGCGCCCACATGGATGTTGGTGCCCTTGGTCTTCTCCACAGCCGTGACCAGATCGGTGTACGGAGTGCAGATGACGACCTCGCAGCTAGCGTCCTTGACGGCGGGGATCAGCTCATCCACCAGCTTGGCAGCCTCGGTGGCGGTCTTGTTCATCTTCCAGTTGCCTGCAATGATTGCCTTACGCTTTGCCTTATCCATGGTTCTATCTCCTTATATTTACTTTTTCTTCTTTACCCAAATAAAAAGGCGCGGCGGCGCACGGCCGCCGCACCTCTCATGATGCTGTTACGTTTTCTGCGATCAGGCGTTCTGGATCACAGCGATGCCGGGCAGCTCCTTGCCCTCCAGGTACTCCAGAGAAGCGCCGCCGCCGGTGGAGATGTGGGTCATCTTGTCGCCCAGGCCCATCTGCTGGACAGCTGCCGCGCTGTCGCCGCCGCCAATGACGGTGGTAGCGTCGCTCTCAGCCATCGCCTTGGCAACGGCCAGAGTGCCGGCAGCCAGAGTCGGGTTCTCGAACACGCCCATGGGGCCGTTCCAGACGACGGTCTTGGAAGCCTTGACAGCCTCTGCGAAGATCTTCATGGTCTCGGGGCCGACGTCGCAGCCCTCCATGTCAGCCGGGATGGCGGTGACAGGAACAATGGTGACATCGACGGGTGCGTCGATGGGATCGGGGAAGTCCTTGATGCAGGCTGCATCCACGGGCAGCAGCAGCTTAACGCCCTTGGCCTCTGCCTTTGCCATCATCTCCTTGCAGTAGTCCAGCTTGGAGTCATCGCACAGGCTCTTGCCGACCTCATAGCCCTGTGCCTTGATAAAGGTATAGGCCATGCCGCCGCCGATGATCAGGGTGTCCACTTTCTCCAGCAGGTTGGAGATGACGTTCAGCTTGTCAGCAACCTTTGCGCCGCCCAAGATTGCGGTAAAGGGACGCTCGGGATCGTTGACTGCGTTGCCCAGGTACTTGATCTCTTTCTCCATCAGGTAACCGACAGCGGTATCCTTGATATAATCAGTGACGCCTGCGGTGGAGCAGTGTGCACGGTGGCAGCTGCCGAACGCGTCGTCCACATAGGCATCGGCCAGAGAAGCCAGATCCTGGCTGAACTCGGGCATGTTCTTGGTCTCTTCCTTGCGGAAACGGGTGTTCTGCAGCAGGACAACGTCGCCGTTGTTCATGGCAGCCACAGCAGCCTTTGCGTTCTCGCCCACGACGGTGTCGTCGTCAGCAAACACAACGTTCTTGCCCAGCTTTGCGCTCAGAGCCACAGCAACGGGTGCCAGGCTGAACTTTGCCTCGGGGCCATTCTTGGGTTTGCCCAGGTGGCTGCACAGGATGACCTTTGCGCCATCGTTGATCAGCTTCTGGATGGTGGGCAGAGCCGCGTTGATGCGGTTCTCGTTGGTGATGACACCATCTTTCATCGGAACGTTGAAATCGCAGCGGACAAGCACTTTCTTGCCGCAGTAATTCTCATCGTCGATCGTCTTCTTACCTAAACCCATGGTAATAAACTCCTCTCAAATTCTTTTCATTTCGGAATCGAATTTTCTTTCGCTCGCTCTCAGGGTCATTGACCCTACGCTACTATTATAAACAAAAACCATGTGCATTGCAAGGACAGGAGATGGATAATTTATTAACAAACTTTTCTGGTACATCCTTTGAAATGTGGTGATTTTGACAGGGAGAACGATAAAAAGCACCCCGTCTCCCGCATAAAATGCAGAAGACGGGGTGCCAAAGTTCACGGATCTCCCTGCAACGCTTTTATCAGCGTTACAGTTCAAGCACTTTTGAGCGCAAGAACGCGATTAGCAGTTCTCAGCGAAGTACTTAATGGTACGGACCATCTGAGAGGTGTAGGAGTTCTCGTTGTCGTACCAAGA
>ENA-UPTB01003021-UPTB01003021.1-human-gut-metagenome-genome-assembly--contig:-NODE-3021-length-10560-cov-20.960317_pt1 | contig 10560 bp, 6 predicted proteins | sample MGYA00250046_ERZ773369 | MGnify/ENA primary metagenome ERZ773369 (study PRJEB29103, sample SAMN06111938) | human gut metagenome | biome: human gut; feature: ankylosing spondylitis patient; material...
TTTTTTTTTTTTTTAATGATACGGCGACCACCGAGATCTACACTCTTTCCCTACACGACGCTCTTCCGATCTGTAGCCGTATGTTTGTGAGTAGCGTTCGCCTTGCAGGTGTCCATGTACGTTTACGTTCAGGCGGTAGAAGCTCCAGGTATGTTCCCACTGGCCGTTGATGTTTCCCATGTGTCTGATGCTTTTGTCTATGGGAGACACTTTGTAACTGCCGTCGGCTTGCAACTGCTTGGCTTCGGTGTTCATATACGTGTATCCGCCGCCTGCCCTGAAGCCTGCACCCAGATTCAGGCTCGCATTCAGACTGAGGCCTTTGGTCTTGGCTTTGTCCACGTTGTCGCGCTGGCGTATCTCGTCGAAAGCGGCGTGCTTGTCGTCCAGCCCCATGTCGTGTATCTCTTGGTCGGAGAGAGTGCGATAGTTTATCATGTCGCGGATGTCGTTAATGAATCCGGTGACGGACACGGAAATCCAGCGGTAGTTGTATTCCGCATTCAGTGAGTAGAAGTTGTTCTTTTCAGGCTTCAAGTCGGCGTTGCCCGTGGTGTAGCGGTTGCTGGTCTTGGATTCGTCGGTGGCGTAAAGTTGCGACAAGGTAGGCGTGCGGAAGCCTGCCGCGTAGGCGGCGCGCAGGTTTAGTCCGCCTAGTTTGTACATCAGCGATACATTTGGGGTGGCGTAGTTCTTGAAGTTCTCGTTGTAGATGTAGCGTATGCCCAGTACGGCTTGTAGGTTTAGGGGCAACTTTATTTCATCCTGTGCGTAGAAAGCGAGGGTGTACATGTGGCGGGAGTCGATGTTGTCCGATTCGCTCTCCAGCCCCTCGTTTACGTATTCTACGCCGGCAGACAGTTTGTTGCGGCTGCCCAGGCGGAAGATACCTTTGATGTTTCCGTTGTAGTATCGCACTTGTTTGCGGGTCACCCGGTCGCCCGGCAGATAGCTGCCCGATTTCTTGAAGTACATATAGTCCGACGAGAAATTGTCCGAGTAGAATTCCGCGTCGATGTAGGCCGAACGGTTTATCATGTACTTCATGCCGGCGCCATAAGTATAGGTCTCGTGTTTCAGATTGTAGGTATAGGCGTCTTTCTGCACGAACTGGCCTTTGCTTTTGGCATAGTAGGTGGCGTCCTGCGGACGGCGGGTTTTGTTATCATAATAAGTACCGCGCGCGTAGAACGACAGTTTGTCTGTGGCATTGAACACGAAACGCTGGTTTACGGTGTTGGAGTAGAAGCCTACGGAAGTAGGGCGTCCCGTTTCGTAGCCGTTCTCGTCAATGTTGTTGTTCTGCCAGCTTCCTGCCTGACGGCGCTGGTAGGAAGTATAAGAGGCGAACTTGCCTGCATTGACATCGGCATTGACGCTCTCCGTCAGTCGTCCCTCACCGGAGTAGTGAGTATAGCTGGATACGTTCACGGTGTTCCGGGCATCGTCCGTGATGATGTTGATAACACCGCCTATGGCATCGCTTCCGTATAGGGCGGATGCCGCGCCGTTCAGTATCTCGATGCGCTTGATGTTGGCCACGTTGATGCGCGTGTAGCGGTCTTCACCAGCCAGACGTCTGCCGTTTTCCAATATCAGTATGTAGTCCTCGTTGATGCCGTTCAGGCTCATGGTAGTGCCCATGCCGTTGGTGTAGGAAGAGATATTGGGCGTCAGCTTCACCAGCGCTTCTTCCAGCGTAGATACGTTGGCGCTGCCTATTTCTTTGGCTGTGATTACGGATACGGGAACGGGGCTGTCTGTCATGCGGCGGTGCGTACCGGTTCCGGTCACTACCACCTGGCTGAGGTTGCTGTAACTCTCCTCCAGCTTTACAAGGATGTTTTCTTCTTGTCCGTCCGCAGTGTATTTTTGGGGGGTGAAGCCGATGTAGGAGAAGCGCAGCGTGTGTTGTCCGTCGGGCAGATTGTCGATGATAAATTCTCCTTTTCCGTTGGTGGTGCATCCCGTCAGACTGTTGTCTACGCGGATATTTACCCCTGCAAGAGGCTCGTTCGTGTCGGCGCTTACCACCTTTCCGCTCAATGCGGTTTGGGCATGGAGCAGGGGTGTCAGGCAGCACAGTATGGCTGCCAATAAATAGTTGGTTTTCATTTATTGAAAAATGTAAGATTAATACTTGTCTTCCTGACCCCGGGAAGGCGTTGACTGTGTAATTGCCCAGGCAGGTTTCCTGACTCAGCCCTACGGAAAACCACACCTTCCCATCCCCGGTCTGCGATGGCTCAAACTGATGTTCGCTCTCACCAACAGCCGTCTGTAAGACAGTGGCATTGTTTTGAAGAATGTTTTCCGTATGCTCCGTTGCTGCAATAAGCAGGCGGAGCAAAGTGGCTTTACAGTAGCGGGCACTGTTCCGGTTTCGCACCGGATTCCCTTTTATACAACTCGTTGGAATAACGGAGTGTATCACCTAAGCGGTGACAAATATAAGTATTATCTCTGGAAAAATCAATTAGGAATGAATAAATGATGATGGCGTAACTAGTGGCCAATGACTTATGAGGATGGATTGTACCTGTCTGAAAAAAATAAAATTCTTACACTGTTTTGTTGTGTAATAGAGTAGTTTCTTTTTACGAAGAATAGTAGGTTATGATTAAAATGAGTTAATAAAAACCAATTTTGGATTCTACGGCAGAATTTTTAGTATATTTATTAAAAATTTTCAGTTGTGATATAAATGACCTTGACTATTTTTTCAATGGTGCTGATTTATATGTGGAAGAATTGTTGAATGACAACGACTGTACTACCTAGTATCGTGGCATTGTTTGCATTATTTAATGCTGGTTTAAAACCAATATTAAAGACTATAAAGATAACAGGACCGGATGCCCTTTTATTGTGATAGATGCTTACAATGAGGAAAGGGTGTTGAAATACAATGAGAGACAATTTAAAAAAATAGCAAAAATTATGATATACATGAAGCTTGTTAAATATCTGTTTTATATACTTATGCTATTGGGAGTAACGGGTGTATGGGCACAAAAGAGCGACATACGCTTGGGAAAATTACTCAATAATGGCGATTGGTTTACGCTGGAAGAGGAATATTCTATGATTAAAGATAACGTGCAAACTCCTATGCTCAGATTAATGTCTGAAGCCTTATTGGGATATTATTTCAATCGCCCGGACGAAACAATAACGTGTGTAGACTCGTTGTTGCAACATTATCAAGCTGAACTCGGACTTGGAAATATAGCCTCTATGTTGCTTGTAAAATCTATTGTAGAGGCAAATAGGGGTAATTATGCCGTGGCTGCCGATATATTGAAGGATTTTACATCGCAGCTAAGGGAACAAGGTGTGGCAATGGATTACACTCAAATAGATGAAGCAGTCCAGTTTTACGACCGCTTCCGTAATTGCCCACCAATGAGCATAGAACTCCCTCAAAAAAATACTGTGATAGCAATGAGTAACGACAGCATCAGACTGAATATAAAAAACGATACAGTACAGAGGGGAACTAGCATGTATGTGTCGATAACAGTGAACAGTAAACAGTATAAAGCAATATTTGACACAGGTGCAAGTACCACTTTCATGTCGGAAGCATTTGCTAAAAAGACAGGTGTGAGATTGATTGCAGATTCTTTACAGATACATGGTGGTATAACGGTTTACGGACAATCGGGTATCTTGGACAGCATGCAGATAGGTGATATCATAGTAAGGAATATTCCTATAACGATAAATAAGGACACAACACTGAACAAGGTAGAAGATATTGACTTTCTTATTGGGGCAGATGTAATGGCATTGCTGGGAGAGATACAAATATTTCCTCACAATGGGAAAATAGTAATTCCCACATTGTTGACGGAAAAACCTGCAAGTGGCAGCAATATATACATGGACAATCGCTCTCTTATACTAAAAGGGGAAAGCTGTGGAAAATCATACAATTTCTTCTTCGATACAGGTAATGGCCTTGCCGCTCTATCTCATAATTTTTACGAAAGTAATAAAACAGAAATTGATGCAAAAAGTAAACGTGTTAGGAGACTTACGGGCGGAATTGGTGTTGTAGAGGAACGCGACATGTTAATTTTGCCCGAATGGTCGTTTCAATTTGGTGGAAGAAATGTAGTGCTCAAGAATATTGCAGTGGGGCTTGAAAATAACAGACTTGTGCCCTACGCAGGTAATATTGGAATATCAACCAATTTGACAAGGTGACTATTAATTTTGATAAGTGTTTTGTGATTTTTGAGTAAGATGTACTTATCTTGTTTGGCTTGTGGAAAAATGTTGTCTTTTAGCGTTTGGGTAATTTCTTTTATGTAGCCAAAGAGGAGCAATATTCTTTAAGGCTTTGATTTAATAGTTTGATTATTAATATAATATGCGGGTGCTCCTCTGTAGATGAGAAATACCCGCATATTTTTTCTGTCTCAGCCTTTCCTCTCCTTTTTTTCCCTTATTGAATTAAGAAAATGGAGGACAAATGTTATGCTTCCGGCTGATACCCTTCACCGTTTTCCCAGGCATCGGCATCCCATTGCTCTTTCAGGTGATTCACCCAGATTGTGCGGATTTCGGGATAGCTGCCCAGAGCCTTGATACCGCAGCCGTCTTTGATACCGTGATCGGCATCGGCTTGGCCTACGGGATGGGCTTCAAATGTTCTGTCTACCTTGAAACCTGCTTTCTCCAGACGTTCGCGCCAACTGTACTCGTTGGTATTGAGTTCCACTTTATCCAAGCCTTTGTTTTCGGCTATCGCTTCGATGCCCCATAGGTCGTTGTGGGCATGGTCGCCGGCGATGGACATGAAAGGAGCGAGGTGTACGTTTACTTCATTTGGCTCCAGGTTATTGTCCTGGCAGTACTTCATCACTTGCGAATAGATGCAGCCGGGATAGTTGGCTATCATTTGGGCGGCAGGTACTACCGGGATGCGATCTGCAGCTTTCTCTTCCTCTTCTTTCGGCCAGAAAAGCATTTCTCCATAGTCTACAGTACCTACGAAGATATTTTTGTTTGTGGCAAGAGTATGCAAGGCGGTTTGGACTTCGGAGTATTTGGTGTTGGCATTGTAGTTCACATCAGGGTTACCGTGTCCCATCAGGAGAACGATGTTTTTCTTTTCGGCCAGTTTGTCTTTGTAGTGGTTGTAAAGCACCTGTGCCACTTCGTCCGTATCATCATCGGTAGAGAGCAGGTTGGCGCCTTTCAGCACGTCGATGTGCGGATACCAGTCAATCATAAAGTTTTTCTTGATATCGGTATTCATTAGAGAGAGGTATTCCTCGCCGGGAATGACGTGAAGCGACTGTACGGCTACGCGTGTATATCCTGCATCGCCGATGGCTTTCAGCCATTGGTCCAGTTTGTAGCGCGCTTCGCCGGTAGAAGCCTCTGCACGGCCGATGCAGGTACGTGAGGTGAAAGACATATAGATGTCTGTTTGAGGGAACTGCTTCCGGAAGTCGGCGATGATTTCGTTGTAAACGTCCAATGACTCATTATAAGTGCTTCCGAAAGTACAGAGTAGGATGGCGGTGTCATACTTCTTGGTTTCGGCTACTACCCTGGTTGCAGGGTTTACGGTACTTTCTGCATCGTCGTCATCGCTACAGGAGGTGAATCCTGTGCAAGTTGTGGCTGCTACGAGAGCCGCCATCAGATAAAACTTGAAATTTTTCATACTTTGTTTGTAAATTGATTAATAAAAAAGATGTTTTTCTCTATTTTGCCCCGCCCCTGTTCTTGAACTTTATAAGCGCCGATGCGTAGAAATTCCTTCCCGGCGTGCTGGTAGCCCGGTTACGTCCGAAAGGAGTGCGGTCTACGTAGTTGAAGAGGTTGTCTACACCTATGTTCATTGTCAGCGTCCAGTGCCGCATCTTCATTAGGGTATGGGCGGTGTTGATGCGCCATGTCTGGAAGCCGTCGGCATCGTTGTCGTTGACGTAGTGGCGGGTCGACTGGTATCGGCCGTACACTCCCAAGCCGAGGCGGTAACAGCGCCACGTGTGCTGCCAGGTGGCGTTGAGCGTGGCATTATGGTTGGATGTGGCGTCGATGTAGAGGTACTTCATGTAGTTATCGCCCGTATCGGCGGCATACTGCGCTTTCGGATCGGCATAGCTGTACCCACCGCCCAGCATGATGTCTTTCGTGGGGCGGTAGTTGAAGGTGAAGTCCATGCCATAGATGCGGGCTTTCGTGAGGGTGGTGTATTTCTTGCTTTTCTCTATTTCGAGGAGCTTTTCTTCGGGGGTGACTTTTATCTCTACCAGCTCTATCATGTTGCGGATGAAGTTGGCATATCCGGTCAGGCTCGCCTGGAACTTGCTTCCTGCATACTCCACGCTGATGGAAGTGTATTGTGAGGTTTGCGCCTTGAGGTCTGTATTGCCATGATAGGCGGTGAGGGAACTGCCGCCGATGCTGCCTGTGTGTTCATAATAAAGCTCTTTGATGGTAGGCGCCTTGAAGCCCATGGCATAGGAAGCGCGCAGGTTGAAGTTACCGGCTTTGTAGAGTGCGGATACTTTGGGGCTGAGGTTCAGTCCGGTTTCCTTGTGTTGTGTGCCGCGTACGCCGGCAGTCAGTATAAGGTTGCTTGTGGCAGTCCACTCTTCCTGCGCATAGCCGGCGAGCGTATAGACGGAAGCGATGTCGCCTGCTATGTGGTGAGGCGATTCCAGACGGTTGTACTGGTACTCTATGCCGGTATTGAGGATGTGCCGGTCGCCGAAGTAAAAGATACCTTTTACCTGCGCCAGCACTTGTTGCTGTATGCTCTGCTTGATACGCTGGCCGGGGTAGTAGGTGATGCGGTCGCTGTCTTTGAAGTAGTCGGTGATGTCTTTCAGCTTATAGTCGTAGAAGTAACCGTAGCGACCGTAAGAGAGGTCGGCGGTGAGGTAGTTGCGTCCGTTCAGCTTGTACCTGCTTCCGGCGGCAAAAGTATAGTTGCGGTAGTAGAAGTCGTTGGGCAGGTACTTCCACGGGCCGTTGCCCACCAATCGTGTCCAGCGGGTCAAGACAGGGGATGAATTGCAGATCATGGCGTCCCAACGCGCAGAGGCTTTTGAAGGCTCGTTGCGGCTTTCTTGCCAACTGTCCGGTCACAACACAGAGCAGATTTGTTTCAACTCCATACGCATCCAGCAATGCGATCGCACGCGTTACTTTATCCCATGTTCCCCGCCCAGCGGCATCCAGCCGGTACAGATCATGGTTCTCCTGCGTGCCGTCCAGAGAGATACCCACGAGAAAAGAATTCGTTTTAAAAAAAGAAGCCCATTCTTCATCCAGACAGATCCCATTGGTCTGGATACTGTGGAATACGGAGATATTGCGTTGCATGGAACGCTCCGTTTCCAGAAAGAACCGGAAAAAATCCAGTCCGGCAAGGGTCGGTTCGCCGCCCTGAAACAGAAAATGGATACTGCCACCGTCCTCTGTGGCGGCAAAGGCTTTTTCAATCAGCTCTTTTGCCATTTCATGGGAAAGCAGGCCCATATTCTTGCACGCCCTGCTGTTGGAAACATCATCGTAAAAGCAGTACCGGCAACGCAGATTGCACAGGCTGGACGCTGGCTTGACGAGAAATGTATTATGTTTCATAGAGATTCCCTCCGTGCTTCGCAGTTCTTAAAACAAGGATACCGGAAAATACGGGCTTTCGCAAGCAGTAACAGTTAAAAGCTGTTTGAAATAGTAAGAAAACAAATATAGTTGTCCGAAAATCAAAAAAGGGGAAGAAAACTTGTATGGATGAAAATAAAACATACGGTACACGGTTAGCACGGCTTTGGAAGCTGTTTTTGAGTACGCTGTACATTAGCAGCTTTACCTTCGGCGGCGGCTTTGTCATCGTGACCTTTATGAAGAAAAAATTTGTAGATGAGCTGCACTGGATCGATGAACAGGAAATGCTGGATATGACAGCGTTGGCGCAGTCCTCTCCGGGCGCAATCGCGGTCAATGCTGCAATTCTGGTAGGCTGGCAGGTAGAAGGCTTGATTGGAATGATCGTGGCAGTGTTGGGCACCATCATCCCACCTATGGTCATTCTTTCAGTCATTTCTGTGTTCTACAATGCTTTTGCCACCAATCGCTATATCGCGTTGTTACTCAAGGGAATGCAGGCTGGTGTGGCGGCGGTCATTCTGGATGTTGTATTCGACCTCGGCGGAAAGGTGCTGAAGACCCGCTCATGGGTGTATATTGTCCTGATGGTCGCAGCGTTTGTCGCAAATACGGTGTTTGATGTCAATGTGGTGGTGGTCATCCTTGCCGCTGCAGTATTCGGCGTGGTGCTGGCTCTGGTCCAGTGGAAAAAAGGTGGTGCAAAATGATCTACTTACAGCTTTTTCTCAGCTTTTTGCAGGTGGGTATGTTCAGCGTAGGCGGCGGCTATGCGGCCATGCCGCTGATCCAGAGCCAAGTGGTGGAACAACATGGCTGGCTGACGATGCAGGAGTTTACTGACCTCATCACGATTGCAGAAATGACCCCTGGTCCCATTGCGGTCAACTCGGCAACTTTTGTTGGTTTGCGTATCGCGCAGGTACCCGGAGCCATCATTGCAACACTAGGTTGCATTACACCGGCGCTGTTCTTTGTTTCACTTCTATCCTACATCTATCGTAAATACAAGGATATTTCTCTGCTGCAAAGTGTTCTGGCCTGCCTGCGTCCGGTCATTGTAGCACTTATCTTTGGTGCAGGTCTTTCTATACTGTCTATGGTGGTGTTCGGAGAGAGTGCAAAGACGCTCGCCAACGTAGACTGGATCGGCATCGGCAGTTTTGCATCGGCATTTTTTGTGCTACGGAAGCTCAAGTGGAATCCCATCCTGACCATGTGCCTGTGCGGCGTGGCCGGGCTTGGACTTCACATTTTGCTCGGAATATAATCTTAAGACAATTTGTCTGTTGGAATCATGAAAATAAATCATTGGGCTTGCAATCAGGGCAAAACTGTGGTATATACATTATACGAAATATTGCTTTAATGAACGTATTACCGTTCAATGACGTATAAAATGGAGGTGCCCGCCATGACCGCCGTGATCTATGCTCGCTATTCCTCGGACAACCAGCGCGAAGAATCCATCGAAGGCCAGATCCGGGAATGCACGGCTTATGCCGAGAAAAACGGCATCACCATCGTCAAGCACTATATTGACCGTGCTATCTCCGCCAAGACGGACAACCGCCCGGAGTTCCAGCAGATGATTAAGGACAGTGACAAGAAGCTGTTTGATATTGTGCTGGTCTGGAAGCTGGACCGTTTTGCCCGGAACCGCTACGACAGTGCCCGGTATAAGACCCAACTGAAGAAGAACGGCGTCAAGCTCATGTCTGCCACCGAGATCATCTCCGAGGGGCCGGAGGGCATTATTCTGGAATCTGTGCTGGAAGGTTATGCCGAGTATTATTCCGCTGACCTTGCCGAGAAGGTCGTGCGTGGACAGACCGAGAACATCCTGAAAGGCCGCTGCAACGGTGGCCGTGGAACCTTTGGGTACACGCTGGATTCCGAGCAGAAATTCCACATCGACCCGCTTGCTTCCCCTTTTGTGGTGGAATCGTTCAGGAAGTATCGTGATGGTCTCACGATGAAAGAGATTCGGGATTGGCTGAATGAAAACGGCATCAAGAACCCGGTGGGCGGTGCGTTTACTTATAACAGTGTCGAACATATGCTCAAGAATCGGCGGTACATCGGGGAGTTGAAATTCCGAGGAGACCGAGCAGCCGGTGGAGACTGTTGCGGGACTGGTCGGGTTTTCCAATCCCAAGTATTTTTATGTGGTATTCAAAAATATCACGGGGCAGACGCCGCTGCAATTCAGAAAGGCGGTCCATTCCGCCTCCAAAAAAAACTGATCCGCGGAGCTGCCAGCCAGCAGATGCGGAGAAAAAGATACGGGCCGGTCAGAAGTATTTCTGGCCGGCCCTGTTTGCGCTGGAGAGGGGAAGGAGGGGGGATCAACGTTGACTATTGCTGTCTTGCCCACACTAAACAGCCGTTTTTGCCACTTGTAATATGTTTGACTACAGATACCATGCTCTTTGCACCATGCCAGTACGCTCTGCCCACTGTTTCTACATTCTGTGACCCGTTCGGCCCATATCGCCAGTTTGTTCTGCTCATTTAACTGCCGAAGTTCTCCCATTGTGATCTACCTCCGTTTTTCGCGTAGAGTCCACGTATAGCGCGTGGACTCTGCGTTCTATACGGTGATATTCTCTCATGTTCGCGGACAACCTACAATCCGCCGCTGTGTTTGACGCCGCATTCAAAAACTTACACGCAGTTTTGGTTGTCTGCGTATTATGTCCTCATACTTACTTGACCTTGGAAATGCGGATGCCCATTGCCCCCTGCGGCGGGCCAGTTATAACCCGCCAGCCCCCTGTTTCATACGCGGCCCGGTTTACCGCTTACCCCCCCCAATATGACAGTAACGGAACGTTTCACAACGTTCCGTTACGCTTATCTTCCCCGGCCTTTCGGCCGGGGAAGATTGTTGTAAGAGGTCTTGATCGCACTTTTCCGCGT
>ENA-UPTB01003028-UPTB01003028.1-human-gut-metagenome-genome-assembly--contig:-NODE-3028-length-10536-cov-15.216082_pt1 | contig 10536 bp, 7 predicted proteins | sample MGYA00250046_ERZ773369 | MGnify/ENA primary metagenome ERZ773369 (study PRJEB29103, sample SAMN06111938) | human gut metagenome | biome: human gut; feature: ankylosing spondylitis patient; material...
TCGTCCTTGCTCTCCTCGGCGGCGCGCTGGCCGATCTCCGGGTCAGCACCGGCACCGCGGCCCTTGGTCAGCTTGGCGCCAAGCTGGACCTTCTGGGTGGCCTTGGAGTTCAGCAGGGCCTGCTGGTCGGTGTTCATTGCAACGAACTCGACCCCGGACAGACCGGACTCGACCATGCGGTTGACAGCGTTGCCGCCGCCGCCACCTACGCCGATGACCTTGATATTGGTTACATTTTGCATTTCTTCGTCGAGAACGAATGCCATGAGTGTATCCCCCTAAAAGTGAAGTTGTTAAACCGGACCCGATGGGTACTGCACCCCTCGCAGGGGCACACTGGTCCGCTATTTTTTACATATAACTGATTATTAGAATATCAAATTTTACATGCAATTTCAATACCCTGAGGGCAAATTCATAAAAAATTGCGTTTCTCCCTGCGCTTTTGCCGGACAAGCACGGGATAGAAACGCGAAAATTTGGCAGATTGCTATATTTTAAAGGGAAAAGCAGGCAGTTACCACAAAAAGCGCCGCAGGGGGCGGACCGGGTCTGCCCCCTGCGGCGCGGGTCTTGGATTACGCTTCACCGCGCGCGGCGGTGCAGTCTGCCCCAAGGCTGTGCAGTTCTCCCGGCAGGTCGGCGTAGCCGCGCGGGATATGGCCGGGGTCGCGCAGCGTGGTCTGCCCCTCGGCGGCAAGCGCCGCAATGAGCAGCGCCGCACCCCCGCGCAGGTCGGGGGCGGTCACGGAGGCTCCGTGCAGCGCAGCACCGCCGTCAATGCGCAGCCGCCGTCCCTGCGCGGTGCAGCCGGCCCCCAAGGCGGTAAACCCCGCTGCGCAGGCAAACCGGTTGGCGAACAGGCGGTCATAGATCTCGCTCTCCCCCGCTGCCGTCAGCAGCACGGCGGCGGCCAGCGGGGCAGTGTCGGTCGCAAAGGCGGGCCAGGCGTCGGCGGTCAGTCTGACCCCGCCCCGCAGCGGCGCGGCGGGGTCGCGGGCAAGCCGCACGCAGTCCCCTGCCCGGGTCACGGTCACGCCGGTTTCGGCCAAAAAGCGCAGAAAGGCCCCGTAAACGGTCGGGTCGCAGCCGCAGATCTCAACCTCACCGCCGGCGGCGGCCAGTGCGGCGGCATAGGTAGCGGCAGCGATGCGGTCCGGCAGCGGGCGGTGCGCGGTGCCTGTCAGCGGGCAGCCCCCGTCCACCGTCAGCACCGGCGTGCCGCAGCCCAGTATCCGGGCACCGCATGCCTGCAGAAAATGCACCATATCGCCTATTTCCGGCTCCTGCGCGGCGCCGCGCAGCACGGTGCGGCCCCGGGCGCAGCAGGCAGCCATCAGCAGCGTGAGGGTCGCGCCGACGCTCGGCAGGCGCAGCGTAAAGTCCACGCCATGCAGCGGGCCTTTGCGCCGCAGCGTCACGGCAATGCCCTCCAGCTCGACCTCGGCTCCCATGGCGGCCAGCCCGGCCAGATGGATATCCACCGGCCGCGGCCCCAGACGGCAGCCGCCGGGCAGCGGCAGCCGTACATACCCTGTGCGGCAGAGCAGCGGCGCAAGGTAAAACACCGAGCTGCGCATTGCCCCGGCAAGGGATTCGGGAATCTCGCCGCAGAGCGTCTGCACCGGCCGTGTACACAGGTCCGCGCCGCACCGCTGTACATCGGCCCCCACGGCCTGCAGCAGCGCAAGGCTGGTCGTTACATCGGCAAGGGCCGGCACCTCCTGCAGGCGGCAGGGGTCACGGCAGAGCAGCGTGGCCGCCAGCAGCGGCAGCGTGCTGTTTTTGGCGGCCGCCGGGCGGATGCGCCCATGCAGAGCCTGTTTGCCGGTAATGGTGATCATCTGCATGAGCGGGCCTCCCCCGAAGAAATATAGAATTGTATGCAAAAAGGCTTCCCACCCCCGAGGGGGAAGCTGTCAGCAGAGCTGACGGATGAAGGGCGTGTTTGCCGCAGCAGTACATTGCCGGGCAATGATGAAAAGCCTGCCCCTCATCCGGCCCTGCGGGGCCACCTTCCCCCGAGGGGGAAGGCTGGGGTATATCTTCTACCCTGTTATATGCCGCCTGCCCGGCAACATATTACAACAGCATCGGCTGCAGCTGCACCCCGCGCAGGGCAGCGTCCAGCGTATCGGGCAGCAGGGTAAAATCACTTTTCAGGCTGCGGGGCTTTTTGTAGCAGTCATCCTGACCGAAGGGCACAAAATAGTAGCTGCGCCGCTGCAAAAGCTGGCCCAGCGCCGGGGCGCTGCCCGCCAGACCATCGTTGGTGGAGGGGGCCAGTATGACCGGCCGGCCGCCCCGCAGCAGGCTTTTGGCCGCCAGTGTCACCGGGGTCGCGCTGATGCCCGCCGCCAACAGCGCCATCGTTGTGCCGGTGGCGGGGGCAATGATAAGGGCATCTGCCAGCTTTTGCGGGCCGAGCGGCTCCACGCCCTGCAGCGTGGTGAGCGGTTCATGGCCGGTCAGCTTCAATAGAGTCTGCCGCAGGGCTGCTGCGGTGCCAAAGCGAGTGTCCAGCCCTGCCGCGCTGGCGCTGAGAATGGGCAATATCTCCCACCCGCGCGCCGTCAGCACCTGTATCTGGGGCAGCACGGCGGAAAAGCTGCAAAAGCTGCCGCACAGCGCAAAGGCGGCAGTGCGTTTCGGCCGGGTCGTCATGGCTCGCTCCTTTCTTTCTGTTCTTCGTGCTCTTCCAGAATGGCCAGCACGGTCTGGGCAATCAGCGCTCCGGCGGTCTGCGGGGCGCAGCGCCCCGGCAGGGCCAGCGCATGCTCGGCATGCAGGCCCAGCTCCTCGGCGGCTGCAAAGTCGGTGCCGCCGGGCAGGCTGGCAAGGTCGATGATCAGCGCCCCGGCCGGCAGCCGCTGCAAAAGTGTGCGCGGCAGCACCGGCGCGGGGATCGTGTTGATGACGGCGTCGAACCGCGGCAGCAGCGCGGGCAGGGCAGTCAGCGCAGCGGCGCGGCAGCCGCTGCAGCGGGCGTTGGCGCGCTGCTCGGGGCTGCGGGCAGCCACGGTGACCCGCCCGCCCAGCAGTGCCAGCCGACGCGCCACGGCGCGGCCCACCCGGCCGTAGCCCAGCACAAGAAAGGCACTCTCCCAGATCGTGCGCTCCCGCAGGCGGAGCAGCAGCTCAAGGCAGCCCTCGGCCGTGGGGACGGCGTTTAGACATTCCAGCTCGGGCCGCCGGAAATAGTCGATCAGCGGCAGTCCGGCCTCCCGCGCGGCCAGCCGTACCGGCAGGCCGGGGCGGCCTGCCAGAATCAGCGTCCCCTGCCCCGCACCCTGCAGGGCGCGGGCAACCTCATCGCTGACGCGGCCCTGAGACATCGGCAGCAGGATATAATCCGCTGCGGCGGCATTGTCGGCGGCGGTCACGCCGCAGCCTGCGCGGCGCAGCACACGGGCCGCCGCCTGCTGGCGGGCATCGTGGCCCACCACACAGAAGGTCTTTGGCATACGCGCTCACCTCGTTTTGTTTTGCGCCATACTATGTCCTGCCCGCGCAGAGTGTGAACATTCGCTGACGGCCCGCCCCTTCGGCTGCGGACGATCGGTGACAGCAAAAAAGCACCCATCCCGTTTGGGATGGGTGCCGTGGGAATCAATAGAGCTTCAGACCATCGCAGCGGCTGCGCCAGACGGCCAGCGGGTCGATGGGAACGGTGCCGATGCGCATCTCTGCCACAACGGCCTTGCTGCAGCCGCCCAGCAGCTGGCCCTGCTTGACGGTATCACCGGTCTTGACATCCAGCGAGGCGAGACCGTAGAAGATGCTCTTGAGGCCTGCGCCGTGCTCGATCACGAGGGTGTTGCCATAGAGGCCGCCGAGGTCCTTCGCCAGCAGCACACGGCCGCTGGCAGGGGCAATCATCGAGCCTCTGCCGTTTTTGGGGCGGATGATCACATTGGTCGAGGTGCGCCCGCCGTAGCCGTAGTTGGTGCCCCGCTCACTGTAGGGGCGGCCTGCGTACTCGGTCATGCCGTAGGTCAGCGGGGTGTCAAAGCTGTCGAGGAAGGGCTGCACAAAGCCGCCTACGGACCACTGGATCTTGTCGTCCACAGTGGCAAACAGCTTGCTGACCGCCGCAGGGGCATCGTCCTCGCCGATGTAGGGCGCGGCCATCTGAGAGGTTTTGCTGTAGTCCTTGTAGCTGAAGGAGCCTGCGCGCACCGACAGGGAGAGCTGCTCGGTGTAGCCATCGGCCGATACCTCCAGATCAATGCTGCCGGGCTTCTGGTTCCATGGGATAGGCAGGTAGCAGATCCAGCCGCTGCCTGCCTTGACAAAGCCGACATTTTTGAGGGTGGTCTTGATGGCCGGGGCATCCTGCCCGAGGGTCTGGCCGACCCGCACCGCCGCCACACCGCCCTGTGCCACGCTGTCGGTCGCCAGCTGGATGGACGGCTTGATGCTGACCGTAAAGCGGAACTGCCAGGTCTCGGTGCCGGTCACGGTCGCCTCGTCAGCGGGGGTGCCGCTTGTGCTGACGATCAGCTTGGCATCGTAGGTGCCGTTCTCAGCAAAACGGTAGCTGCGGAAGCCGGTGGCGCTGCCGTCATAGATGGATTCCCCGGCGGCATCGGTGATGGTCAGCTGGGCGCTGTAGCCGCCCGGCGTGACGACCAGATCGGGGGAAGCACCGGACACCGGCAGCGCCAGTTCGGCCGGGGTGGGGTTCAGCGTTTCGGCATAGGTGCGGCGGAGCCAGCTGCCAACGATCGGCACATGCCATTTGTAGGCGGTGGGGGCAAGCTCCTGTCCGTCAAAGGTGGCCTTGATCTGGGGCAGCATATCGGGGGTGGCGTTGTGGTAGAGCCACGCTACGCCGCCGCACGCGATGACCAGCACAAAAAGCACGACCAGCAGCAGCCAGCGCAGCATGCCGGTCACACCGCGCCCAAGCTTTTGGGTAAGGGTGTCCGCAGGCTCCTCCTCGGTGTCCTCCTCGGTGCTGTCCGGTTCGGCGGGCGGCGCATCGGGGGTATCCTCGGCGGGGGTGTCTGCCAGCCCGGCCATGATCTGGGCGATGGAAAGCTGTGCCGTGCGGGCGATGGTGTCCGCACGGGCCTTTTTCTCGGGGGCGTCCTCCTCTGTGGAATCCTCCTCCGTGGAATCCTCCGGTGCATTGGCCGCACCCTCGTCTGCATCGGGTGCAGGCTGCTCCGGCCCTGCAGAGGCAGTATCTTCGGGGGCGGTATCTTCAGGGGTAGGCTCGGCCGCCGCTGTTTCATCTGTGCTGGCATCCGGCAGGGCTGCCTCGGCAGGCTCTGCCGGTTCCGGCTGCTCGGTAGTCTCGGGCTGTGCCGGGGCCATTTCAGATGCTGTTTCAGGGGTTTCCGGCAGCGACACGGGGACGGTGTCGGGCTGCGGGGCGTCCGGGACCTCGGGTACCTGCAGGGCTGCAGGTGCAGTTTCTGCGGGGGTCTCCGGGGCATCGCTCACAGCCGGCTGCTGCTTCGGCTCTGCCGTGGCAGCGGGCTTTTTGGGCTTGCCCTTGGCCGCTGACTTTTTGCGGCTGCGCCTGCGGGGCGCGGCGGGGGCTTTTTCGGCCCAGTCCACGCCGGCTGCGGCTTTCTTCTCTTCTTCCATGCTTACTCCCACTCTCTTAGGGCAATACCGCATATTTTTAAGCGCCGATACGGCGAGCGAGGTGCGGCAGCTGCTAAGCTAAAAGCGCAGATAATACTTTGTGTATTATCGAGCATTTTGGCAACGCAGATGCCGTACCGCAGCCGCCGGAGCGGTGCTTAAGCCGTAAGGCGGGAATTATGCGGTGTTGCCTTAGCCTTCCCCCTGGGGGGAAGGCAGCCCCGCAGGTTTATAAAATTCTCCCAAATTTATTTACGAAATCGCAACACTTTTCCCGGCGGCAGGCGCTACAATAGAATTATGATTCAAAAGTGTCTTTTTTGAAAGGACAAGCACCACCATGGCAAAAATAATCGGAATTGACCTGGGGACTACCAACAGCTGTGTGGCGGTGGTCGAGGGCGGCAAGCCCGTCGTCATCCCCAACGCCGAGGGGCAGCGCACGACGCCCTCTGTCGTCGCGTTCACCAAGGTGGGAGAACGGCTGGTGGGCGAGCCCGCCAAGCGCCAGGCCGTGACGAACGCCCCCCGCACCGTGTCCAGCGTCAAGCGGCTGATGGGCAGTGAGACCCGCGTGCCCATCGACGGAAAATGCTACACGCCGCAGGAGCTGAGCGCCCTCATCCTGCAAAAACTGAAGGCCGATGCCGAGGCGTATCTCGGTGAGCCTGTCACCGAGGCGGTCATCACCGTGCCCGCCTACTTTAACGATGCCCAGCGCCAGGCCACGAAGGACGCCGGGCGCATTGCCGGGCTGGACGTGCGCCGCATCATCAACGAGCCGACAGCCGCGGCGCTGGCCTACGGGCTGGACAATGGCCGCACCCAGACCGTCATGGTCTACGACCTCGGCGGCGGCACATTTGACGTGTCGCTCATCCGCATCGGCGACGGCATCGTGCAGGTGCTCTCGACCTGCGGCGATAACTTTCTGGGCGGCGACGACTTTGACGAGCGCATCGTCAACTGGCTGGCAGACCGGTGCAGGGCCGAACACGGCGTGGACCTGACGAATGACCGCGTGGCAATGCAGCGCCTGCGCGAGGAGGCCGAAAAGGCAAAAAAAGAACTTTCCAGCGCGAAGCAGACCGACATCAATCTGCCGTTCCTCACGATGGCGGCAGACGGTGCGCTGCACCTGCAAACTACGCTGACACGCGCTAAATTTGAGGAACTCTGCGCCGATCTGATCGAGCGCACCGCCCTGCCCGTGCGCAACGCCCTGAGCGACGCACGCCTTTCGGCCAGCGATCTGGATCAGGTTTTGCTGGTCGGCGGCTCGACCCGCATCCCGGCGGTGCAGGCCAAGGTCGTGCGGATGACCGGTCTGGAGCCGTCCAAATCGCTGAACCCCGACGAGTGCGTTGCACTGGGCGCGGCGGTGCAGGCCGGACGTCTGGGCGGCGAGATGCTCTCCGGCCCCGGCGAGGATCTGCTGCTGATGGACGTGACCCCGCTGACCCTTTCCATCGAGACCGTCGGCGGCGTGGCAACGCATTTGATCGAGCGCAACTCCACGATCCCGACGCGGTTCAGCAAGGTATTCACCACCGCCGCGCCGTTCCAGAACACGGTGCAAATTAAAGTGCTGCAGGGTGAGCGCGAGTTTGCCAGGGACAATAAGCTGCTGGGCACCTTCACGCTGCGCGGCATCAAGCGCGCCTGGGCGGGCGTGCCGAAGATCGAGGTCACGTTTGACATCGACGCCAACGGCATTGTCAAGGTCAAGGCGCGCGACATGGACACCGGCAAGCAGCAGAGCATCACGATCTCGGGCACATCGAACCTGACTGAGGACGAGATCAAACGCGCCAAGGAGAACGCCGCCGCCTTTGCCGGGCAGGACAAGGAGCGCAAGGCCGCGCTGGAGGCGCTGAACGCCGGCGAGGCCGCGCTTTACCGCGTGAACACCGCGCTGGGCAGCAAGGCCGGCAAGGCGCTGGACCGCGAGACCCGTACTAAAATCAAAGAAGCAGAAAGAACGCTGGAGCGCGTTCTGAAGCACAAAAAGGCCGACAAGCTGACCCCCGTGGACGTGAATGCCATCAACACCGCACGGGAGGCGCTTTCCGCTGTGGCCGCCCCGCTGGTGGCCCGGTGGGAGAGCGAGAAGGCGTAAGGCGGGAATTATGCGGTATTGCCCAAACAAAAAATCCCGGTGCACACTTGCACCGGGAAAATACCGATCTTATCGCTTCTCCAGCGGAACGTACTCCTGCGGCTTGCCGAGGTACTTGTAGGCGGGGCGGATGATGCGGTTCGCGAACTCGACCTCCTCGACGCGGTGGGCACACCAGCCGGGCACACGGGCAATCGCAAACAGCGGGGTGTACAGGTCCTCGCTGATGCCGAGCATACGGTAGATCAGGCCGCTGAACAGGTCCACGTTGGCGCAGACCTTCTTCGGGCCGTGCTTTTCCTCGGCAAAGACCTGCGGGGCCAGGCGCTCAATGCTGCACAGCAGCTCGTACTCCTCGTCGTAGCCCTTCTTGTAGGCCAGGCTCTTGGCGTGGGTTTTCAAAATCTGTGCACGGGGGTCGCTCATCGTGTAGACGGCGTGGCCCATGCCGTAGATCAGGCCGCTGCCGTCGCCGCGCTCCTTGCGGAGGATCTTGCGCAGGAACTCGCGGACCTCGTCGTCGTTGGACGGGTCCTCGACATTTTCCAGAATGTAATCCAGCTGGTGCATGACCTTCAGGTTCGCGCCGCCGTGCTTGGGGCCCTTCAGCGCACCGATGGCCGAGCTGATGGCCGCATAGGTGTCCGTGCCGGAGCTGGACAGCACGCGGCAGGTGAAGGTCGAGCAGTTGCCGCCGCCGTGGTCCGCGTGGACGAGCAGGCAGAGGTCGAGCAGATGCGCTTCCTCGTGGGTGAACTTCTGGTCGGCGCGGTAGGTGCTCAAAATATGCTCCGCCGTGCTCTGGCCCTCGGTGGGCAGGTGGAAGTACATGCTGGACCGGTCATAGACGCGGCGCTTGATCTGGTAGGCGTTCACCATCATCGTGGGCAGCTCGGCGATCAGGTTGATGCTCTGGCGCAGGATGTTGGGCAGACTGTTGTCCTCGGCGTGCTCGTCGTAGCTGTACATGGCCAGCACGCTTCGTGCCATCTTGTTCATCAGGTTCGGCGACGGCGAATTTAAGATCATGTCGTCGGCAAAGCCCTGGGGCAGCTCGCGGTGATGCTCCAGCAATTTGCGGAACTTGGCGTACTGCTCCTGCGTGGGCAGGGAGCCGAACAGCAGCAGCCAGATGACCTCCTCAAACATGAAGCGGTCATGGGCGTCGGCCTCGGCGGCCAGCGTGTCAATGTCGATGCCGCGGTAGACCAGGCGGCCCGGAATGGGCACGATGGTGCCGTCCTCCTTCTTGTCATAGCCGATAACGTTGGAAACGTTCGTGATGCCGGCCAGCACGCCGGTGCCGTCCAGATTGCGCAGGCCGCGCTTGACGCCCATCTGATCCGCCAGATGCGGGTCAAGGGTGGCGTTGTGTTCCAGATATTCGTGGCAGAGCAGCTCAAGCTCATCCGGCTCCAGGGCCGGGACGTCCGGGTAATACATCATGCGTACCCCTCTCTTTGACCAATTTTATATACTTTGCATACTTATACAGGCGCATATCACTGCTGGCTTCCCTTACCAATATGCCTGATAGATTGATTTTATAGCATTTCCGCAAATTCGTCAAGGAAAACTTAAAATTTTTCTAAATTTTTCGGGAGGATGCTTTAAAAAATTAAGCCGGCGGCCCAAAATGTGCCTGTTGTGTAAAAATGCGGATTGACAACCGGCCCTAAACCGGGTAGTATGTTAGGTATACCGCAGAAAATGCAGAGTAAGACAGGGAAAGGGGAAAAGTATTATTTATGAAAGCAGTTCTGATTCCGGGCGACGGCATTGGCCGTGAAATTGCCGAGAGCGTCCGCGAGGTATCCGCCGCACTGAACACCGGCATTGAATGGCAGGAGTTTGCTGCCGGTGCCGAGTACGCCGCCGAGAGCGGCGAGCTGATCGCCCCCGGCACGCTGGATGCGATCGAAGCGTGCGGCTGGGCACTCAAGGGCCCCACCGCCACCCCCATCGGCAAGGGCTTCCGCAGCATCAATGTGCAGCTGCGCCAGCGCTTTTCCACCTATGCAAACCTGCGCCCTGTGCACACGCTGCCGGGCGTACCGACCCGCTTTGACAATGTGGACCTTGTCATCGTACGCGAGAACACCGAGGATCTCTACAAGGGCATCGAGTATATGCTGAACGACGAGATCGCCAACGGCGTCAAGCTCATCACCCGCCCCGCGTGCGAGAAGATCTGCCGCTTTGCATTTGACTATGCCCGCAAAAACGGCCGCAAAAAGGTCACGGCAGTCCACAAGGCCAACATCATGAAGCTGACCGACGGCCTGTTCCTGCGCACCTTCCGCGAGGTAGCCGCGGAGTACCCCGAGATCGCCGCGGACGACTGCATCATCGACGCTTTGTGCATGAAGCTGGTGCAGAAGCCCGAGCAGTTCGACGTGCTCGTCGCGCCGAACCTCTACGGCGATATTATCAGTGACCTGTGCGCCGGTCTCGTCGGCGGCCTGGGCTTTGCGCCCAGCGCCAACATCGGCGACAGCACCCGCATCTATGAGGCCGTCCACGGCTCTGCCCCCGACATTGCCGGGCAGGACAAGGCTAACCCCAGCGCCATCCTGATGGCCTTTGCCATGATGCTGAACGACCTTGGCGAGACTGACAAGGCCGCCAAGCTCAATGCCGCCATCCTGGCCCAGGTCGAGGAGGGCAAGGTCGTCACTGCCGACATCGGCGGCACCGCGGGAACGAAGGAGTTTACCCAGGCGGTTATTGCACGACTGTAACCTAAGGCAACACCGCACAATTCCCGCCTTACGGCTTAAGCACCGCTCCGGCGGCTGCGGCACGGCATCTGCGTTGCC
>ENA-UPTB01003033-UPTB01003033.1-human-gut-metagenome-genome-assembly--contig:-NODE-3033-length-10527-cov-3.514833_pt1 | contig 10527 bp, 6 predicted proteins | sample MGYA00250046_ERZ773369 | MGnify/ENA primary metagenome ERZ773369 (study PRJEB29103, sample SAMN06111938) | human gut metagenome | biome: human gut; feature: ankylosing spondylitis patient; material...
ATACGAGATTGTTGACTGTGACTGGAGTTCAGACGTGTGCTCTTCCGATCTACGTTATTTCCCTCAATCGAATAGTATTTGGTCGGCTCTGCCACATATCCGAGTATCGTATCTTTTGCCACATACTGCTTCTGCGCCACCTGAACATCTTTGAGCTGTCCACAGACCGCCGTGTAGCCGCTTCCCAGATCCAGCACAACATAATTGCCGATCTCCTCATTAGAACCGACTTCGGTTACCTGCGCCTCGGCGGGTGCGGCGACCGGCTCACTCACATCGCCCTGGATAATGAGCGCCGGATTGCATTTGTATTGATCGAGCGTCGGAAAATAGATGGTCGAATCCATGCTGTAATCGAGAATTACATTGCCCTGGACCGGCCAGCTTAAGCGATCGGTTCCATTGTAGGAAAGTGCGCGTGCGGCAGCTGCTCCGGCTCCCAGACTGCTCTCTTTTTCCTCCTCCGTCGGCTTCTGATCGGCTTCATCCCGGTTATTGACCGAATACGAGGCATCCGAACTTCCTGCCACCTGTGCGCGTGTTTCCGCCTGTCCGTCGTTTTCTTCTAAACGGTTCTGCGGCATCTCTTCCGCCAGGATTCCCTCCGTCTGCGGCACATCCAGATACGGATTTCTTCCATCCTGCGCATTATCTTTTCGAATTTTTACGGTTCCTGCTGCGGCTACGATTGTCAGCAGACCAAGCACTGTCATTACCAGAACAAGTTTGTCCCTGAATAACTGTCTTACTTTATTTTTCACGTTTATCACCTCGGTATTAGTCTTGCCGAAGTGAATCGTTTTATTCAGAAACGATTTGAATATTTTTAAAATAATGCTTTAAAATTTCTTCCGCGCTGCTCCCATTCTCCGCCATGAGTCCCGCCCCGTACTGCGACAACCCGTAACCATGCCCGCGCCCATAAGTAACACAGCGGATTTCGTCCCCGTCTTCCTCGAGGGAAAAAGCTGGCGACGGCACGCCTAACGCATAGCGCACCGCGTCCCCGCTGTACGTCTCCGCCCCAATCTGCACGGTTTCCACATAACCGGCGCTGTCCCGTTTCACGATCTGAATCTCCTCCAGAATCCGATCTTCTTCCAGATTTTCCAGATCCGGGTGTTCTCCCAATGCATTCAGTCCTTCTTCCAGACGTTTTTTCAGTTCTTCCCGTGTCATGCCCTGCCGCGTCAGGTAGCCGCCAGCGCCCTCATCCTCCTTTGCCGCAACCGACGCCAGATACGGATGCGCCTCATCCCCTTCGCGCGTCCGCCCCGCGCTCACTGCATGAAACAGCGGCTCAATATAATCCCCATCCCAGATCGCCGTCTGTCCTGCGCTCTCCCGCACTGCCCCACAGATCGTCTGGTAATATTCCGGCATTCCAGCCGCCTCAAACCGGCTCTCGATCTGCTCCGGCTCCAGATAATCCATATCTAACGCCGATTCCTCGATCGAATCCGCCCCGTCCATCTCCCGGTACAGCGCCGTCCGCGCCAGAATTGCCTGCGCCTTGACTGCCTCCTTCGGATAGCCGTCCGGAATCTGCACTGCAGTCAGACCGATCAGATATTCTTCCAGTGGGACAGCATCCCCGGTTCCGTTGTTGCGGACGCCATCCTCCCGATCCAGAAGGATCTGCCGACCATCCGTCTGACTTTCCCATCCAGATGTTCTATCTGAATTTCCTCTGATTTTTCCTCCATCCGCCCCCTGCACACGCCCGGAAACTGCCAGTGTTGTGATATATGGGATCAAAAAAGCCGCCAGTACGGCGGCAGTTCTCTTCTTCATTTCGGTTCTCCTGTTTTGACTGTTCCAGTACGGTCTCACGCATTTTCTGTTTTGCCATACCAGTAAACTTATGGTTTCAATGCCTTACAAACCTGCTTCTTTTCTCTGCCTTCCTTATCTTATGACAGGCACTCAAAAAATATCACAAGTCTACGCTCCGGCTTCTCCTCCGTCGCCCTTTGCAGTCTCTTCCAGTTTCCCCTCTATCATTCTTTTACTCCCCCAGCGTCACACCATCCAGCAGCCAGCGGAACCATCCCTTTTTCTTCATCACCACAGTTCCATGAAAGTCCATCGTCTTCTCCGGTGCCAGCACCTCATCGCCTTTTTCCAGGCAGAAACGCACCGAAACCGTGTAGTCATACGTCCGCGCCTTCTTCTCCCGCCCCGTCTCGCTCAGCTGACAGTTCGTCACATACACGCGTTCCACCGGTGCGGAAAACTGCGATAATAAAAGGACATACGGAAGCCCCGTCTGCTCTAGCGCCTCGCAACCAGCCTCGGTTGCCGTCTTTCCATACTCTTTCGCATAGATCGCCGTCAGACCGTCCTGATACACCTCATCCAGATCAAACGCCCGGTTCGCCGTATAAAGCGAATAGATTTCCTTTTTCGCCTGCTGATAGGCGCTGTTTTTATAAGAAGCAAACAAAAACAGCGAAATGATAAAAAAGAGGGAAGCACCCACAAGAGGAACCGAAAATCCTTGTGTCCCCGGTCTTTTTCTGTATCCTCTCATAGTGTGTCCTCCCTCTTTTACTCCTTTTACAGTGCCTTTACATCATCATCGTCCACACGGATCTTCTCCAGATGCCAGATGTCGCGCACATACTCCTCGATGGTACGGTCAGAGGAGAATTTACCAGCGCTTGCTGTGTTGAGCATGGCTGCTCTCGCCCACCAGTTCTCGTCACGGTAAGCTGCCTCGACGCGTTTCTGTGCTTCCGCATAGGAACGGAAATCTTTCAGGATGAAGTAGGTATCTGCCTTGGCACTGTTCTTTGTATTTAACAGAGAATTGTAAATATCGCGGAACAGCTCCGGATCCTGCGGTGAATAGTAGCCGTTGATGAGCTGCATCAGCACGCGGCGGATATCCTGGTCGGTGTTGAAGATCTCCTCCGGGTTGTAACCGCCGTTGTTCTCATAATTGATAACCTCGTCAGCGCTCAGACCGAAGATAAATGCGTTCTCCTTGCCTACCTCCTCGACGATCTCCACGTTCGCACCATCCATCGTGCCCAGCGTCAGCGCACCGTTCAGCATGAACTTCATGTTGCCGGTACCGGATGCCTCCTTGCTGGCGGTGGAAATCTGCTCGCTGACATCCGCTGCCGCAAAAATCAGTTCTGCGTTGGAAACGCGGTAATCTTCGATAAACACAACTTTCAGCTTACCATTGATGGATTTATCATTGTTGATAACATCTGCTACGGAGTTAATCAGTTTGATCGTCTTCTTGGCAATCTGGTAACCTGCCGCTGCTTTCGCACCAAAAATAAAGGTTCTCGGAACCATATCCATGTTTGGATTGTCTTTGAGCTGGTTATACAGGTACATTACATGAAGAATATTTAAAAGCTGTCTCTTGTACTCATGGAGACGTTTTACCTGTACATCGAAAATGGAACGCGGATCAACGTCGATTCCGTTGTGCTCCTTGATGTATTTTGCCAGGCGCAGTTTATTCTGGTACTTGATGTTCATAAATTCCTGCTGGAATTTCGGATCATCGACGTATACTTTTAATTTTGCCAGGTGCGGAAGATCGGTAATCCACTCGTCGCCAATCTGCTCCGTGATCCAGTCTGCCAGAAGCGGATTGCCATGCAGCAGGAAACGACGCTGGGTGATACCATTTGTCTTATTGTTAAATTTCTCCGGCATCATCTCGTAGAAATCTTTCAGTTCCTGATTTTTCAGAATCTCAGTGTGAAGTTTTGCCACACCGTTGACGGAATATCCGGCTACGATCGCCAGATGCGCCATCTTGACCTGACCGTCAAAGATGATCGCCATCTTTTTAACTTTCTCATAGTTATTCGGGTACTTATTCTGTACCTCGATCAGAAAACGGCGGTTGATCTCTTCCACAATCTGGTATACACGCGGAAGCAGGCGGGAGAACAGCTCGATCGGCCATTTTTCCAGCGCCTCTGCCATGATAGTGTGGTTGGTGTATGCACAACATTTTGTTGTGATACCCCACGCCTCATCCCAGTTTAAGCCTTCCTGATCCAGGAGCAGGCGCATCAGCTCAGCAACTGCCACGGTCGGATGCGTATCGTTCATCTGGAATACGATCTTCTCCGGCAGTTTGTGAATATCATCGTTTGTCTCTTTGAATTTCTTCAGAGCAACCTGTAAGCTGGCAGAAATGAAGAAATACTGCTGTTTAAGACGCAGCTCTTTACCCGCATAGTGGTTGTCGTTCGGATAAAGGACCTCAACCAGGTTCTTCGCCAGATTCTCCTGCTCGACCGCCTTCTGGTAATCACCCTTGTCAAATGCAGAAAGGCTGAACGTGTCGATCGGCTGTGCATCCCAAATACGCAGGGTGTTGACTACGTTGTTGCCGTAGCCGACAATCGGCATATCATACGGAACTGCCAGAACAGACTGATAACCTTCCTGTACAAAATGGTTGCGCTCACCGTCCCACTCGGTCTTGACATAACCGCCAAATTTAACCTCGGTCGCATACTCCGGGCGGCGAAGCTCGAACGGATAACCGTTTTTCAGCCACTCATCCGGCACCTCCACCTGGTAGCCGTCTTTAATTTTCTGCTTGAACATACCGTAATGGTAACGGATGCCGCAGCCGTAAGCCGGATAACCAAGCGTTGCCAGGGAATCCAGGAAACATGCTGCCAGACGCCCCAGACCGCCGTTTCCAAGTGACGGATCAGGCTCCTGATCCTCAATCGCATTGCTTCCTTCACTGCTTTTTTCGCGCCCAGGTTGATGATATTGTTACCAAGCGCACGTCCCATCAGAAACTCCATAGAAAGGTAATATACCTTCTTTGCGCCTGTCTCGTCAAACTGCTTCTGGGTTGCAATCCAGTCGTCGATAATCACATCCTTGATCGCATAGGACACAGCCTGGAATATCTGCTGCGGTGTCGCCTCGTCGATCGTTCTGCGGTACTGGTTCTTTACATTTTCGATAATACTCTTTTTAAACTCTTCTTTGCTGATCTCGCGCATCCTGTCCTCCTAATATTCGTAGTATCACGGTTTCCCGCCAGGCACATCAGTCAGTCGTTTTCTCAACACCAAACATACCTTTTTCGCCATTGATATCCCACTCTTTTGTGTATCCGCTCATGGTGCCAATCAGGATATTATCAGCCAGAACCTCTTTCTTGATTTCCTCTGTATGCTTCTTTAAAATTTCTGCAAGTTTATCATTTCCGTCCTGGAAGACGTTGATATGGTTCATTACCTCAAAACCGGCTTCCTTACGCATCGTCTGAATCTTACTGATGATCTCGCGGACAAAGCCCTCTTCGATGAGTTCCGGTGTCAGATTAGTATCCAGAACAACGGTAACGAAATTGTCACCCTCAGATACAAAGCCCGGTACCTGTGCCATGTCAATCAGAAGATCTTCTTTTGCCAGCTCTACCTTTGTACCGTCCTGCGTCTCAAAGCTTAAAAGGTCGGTTTCATTTAAGGTATCCATCGCCTGATTTCCGTCCAGACCTGCAAGAATCTCTTTGATCTCGTTTACATACTTGCCATACTTGCGTCCAACGGTACGAAGCTGCGGCTTGAAGCTGTAGGAGGTAAATGCGCGGACATCATCCGTGAACTCTACCTTCTTCACATTCAGCTCATCCTGGATGATTTCCTGATAGAACTCCGGCAGAGCGGTCTCTGCCTTCACGAACATACGTCCGATCGGCTGACGGTTCTTGATGTTAGCAGTATTTCTTGCTGCACGGCCCAGAACGACAACCTTCAGGACTTCTTCCATTTTCGCTTCCAGATCCTTGTCGATGTGCGCCTCATTTGCAACCGGGAAGTCGCACAGATGGATGCTCTCCGGTGCCTCTTTATCCAGACTGCGAACCAGATTCTGGTAAATGTCTTCGGTCATGAACGGAATCATCGGAGCCGCTACCTTCGCTACAGTTACCAGTGCGGTGTAGAGTGTCATGTACGCATTGATCTTATCCTGCTCCATGCCCTTCGCCCAGAAACGCTCACGGCTTCTTCTGACATACCAGTTACTCATATCATCGACGAAATCCTGGAGCGCTCTTGCAGCCTCCGGAATGCGATAGTTGCCCAGATCGTCGTCCACCTCTTTGATGAGGCTGTTTAACTTAGACAGCAGCCATTTGTCCATAACCGGAAGTTTATCGTATTCCAGCGTATATTTGGTTGCGTCAAAATTATCAATATTCGCATAGAGTACAAAGAATGCATAGGTATTCCAAAGAGTACCCATGAAACGTCTCTGTCCCTCGATAACGGCTTTTCCGTGGAAACGGTTCGGCAACCACGGTGCACTGTTAATGTAGAAATACCAGCGGATCGCGTCAGCGCCGTAAGTCTGCAGTGCATCGAACGGGTCAACCGCGTTGCCCTTGGACTTACTCATCTTCTGTCCGTTCTCATCCTGGACATGCCCCAGAACGATAACATTCTTGTACGGCGCTTTGTTAAAGATCAGGGTCGAGATAGCTAACAGGGAGTAGAACCATCCACGCGTCTGATCAACCGCCTCGGAGATGAAATCTGCCGGGAACTGCTGCTCAAACAGTTCTTTATTTTCAAATGGATAATGATGCTGTGCAAATGGCATGGAACCGGAATCAAACCAGCAGTCGATAACCTCCGGTACACGGTGCATCTGTTTGCCGCACTTCGGGCAGGTGATCGTCACATCATCGATGAATGGGCGGTGAAGCTCAACCTCTCCATTTGCCTCCTGATCCATCTCTTTTGCATATTTTTTCACAACGTCCGTGTAGTTCGGGCTCATAGATTTTAATTCTGCCTGGCTTCCGATCGCGTGCTGGCAGCCGCACTCGCACTCCCAGATATTTAATGGAGTACCCCAGTAACGGTTACGGCTCACGCCCCAGTCCTGGACATTCTCCAGCCAGTCGCCGAAACGCCCTTTACCGATGCTCTCCGGAATCCAGTTGATCGTGTTGTTGTTGCGGATCAGGTCATCCTTGACTGCGGTCATCTTGATGAACCAGGATTCACGTGCATAGTAGATAAGTGGTGTATCGCAGCGCCAGCAGTGCGGGTAGCTATGCTCAAATACCGGTGCAGAGAACAGAAGTCCGCTTTCTCTTAATGCTTTCAGAACCTCCGGATCGGCTTTCTTGCAGAACATACCAGCCCACGGAGTCTCCTTCGTCATCTCGCCCTTGCCGTCTACCAACTGTACGAACGGAAGGTCATATTTTCTACCGACCTTGGAGTCATCCTCACCAAATGCCGGCGCGATGTGTACGACACCGGTACCATCGGTCAGTGTTACATAATTATCGCAGACAATGTAGAATGCTTTCTTATGCTGTTTTTCACAGGTTGCTACGGCATAGTCAAATAATGGCTCATACTCTTTATATTCCAGATCTTTTCCGACAAAGGTTTCCAGGACATCGTAAGTGCCCTCGCCCAGAACGGTATCACACAGCGCCTGCGCCATATAATAAACCGTGCCATCCTCTTTCATTTTTACCTTTACATATGTCTCGTCCGGATTTACACAGAGCGCCACGTTGGACGGAAGTGTCCACGGGGTGGTCGTCCATGCAAGAATGTATGCATCTTCGCCCTTTACCGGGAATTTAGCAATCGCAGAACGCTCTTTGACGTCCTTATATCCCTGTGCCACCTCATGGCTGGACAGCGGGGTGCCGCAGCGCGGGCAGTACGGTACGATCTTGAAGCCCTTATAAAGAAGTCCCTTGTTCCAGATTTCTTTTAATGCCCACCACTCAGACTCAATGAAGCTGTTGTGGTAGGTAACATACGGATGCTCCATGTCTGCCCAGAAACCAACGGTGTTGGAGAATTTTTCCCACATTCCTTTGTATTTCCAGACACTCTCTTTACAGTGCTCGATGAACGGCTCCAGACCATACTGCTCAATCTGCTCCTTGCCGTCCAGTCCCAGCATCTTCTCTACTTCCAGCTCAACCGGAAGACCGTGGGTATCCCATCCAGCCTTTCTCGGAACCATGTAGCCCTTCATCGCGCGGTATCTCGGAATCATATCCTTGATAACACGGGTCAGCACGTGTCCGATGTGCGGCTTGCCGTTTGCGGTAGGCGGTCCGTCATAGAATGTATAGGTCGGTCCCTGCTTACGGCTGTCGATACTCTTCTTAAAAATCTGCTCATCTTCCCAGAACTTCTCAATGTTCTTTTCACGTTCCACGAAATTCATGTTTGCCGGAACTTTGTTGTACATGATAAATTCCTCCTAAAAATATGAAATAAAGTTTTTATTTCATAGAATGTCTTTTTCTATGAAATAAAAATGGACCCATCCTGTAACAGGACAAGGGCCCACTTGCTTTTAACCACCTATTACTGCATACCTTTATATGCGCTCCCTATAACGGAGGAAACCGTCGGTACTTACTGAATTTTCCTTCCGGGCGCTGTCAGAAACGACGCTCAGACTTCCAAAAATGGTTCAGCCCGAAGCTCCGGAGTGATCTTCACATCCACCTTACTCACAGCAGGCTCTCACCGTCCCTGCCTCGCTCCCGCTTTCCGTGCGGCGCTACTGTCTCCATCATTGCTTTTCCTATCATAATTAGTAATCAAATCACTAACATGGACATTGTATCTTTTTTCCAGATGGTTGTCAAGGAATGTTTCGGATATGATTCACATGTTATAAAATTATCATTATTTTGCCATTCCCCTGATTTTATGGTATAGTATATAAAATATGTCTGTATTTACTTTAAAAAACAGACACAGACATTCATTGCAAATATAAACAATGAAGTATACTATATATAAAAAGAAGGACGTGCCCGCAGCCGTCTTTCGCAACAAAGGAGAATATTATGGAGCCAAGAAACCTTACCCTATTGACCGACCTGTATGAACTGACGATGATGCAGGGCTATTTCCGGGAGAAAGATGCCAACGAAACCGTCATTTTTGATGCGTTCTACCGCACAAACCCGGATGGAAATGCGTTTTCCATCTGCGCCGGCTTAGAGCAGGTCATTGACTATGTGAAAAATCTTCACTTCGATGATGCCGACATCGAATACTTACGCGGACTCGGCATTTTTGATGAAGATTTCCTCGAATATCTTCACAATTTCAAATTTTCGGGTGACATTTACGCAATCCCGGAAGGCACCGTTGTCTTCCCGCGTGAGCCTCTCGTCAAGGTCATCGCACCGATCATGGAAGCACAGCTGGTTGAGACTGCCATCTTAAATATCATCAACCACCAGAGCCTGATCGCGACCAAAACATCCCGTATCGTCTTCGCCGCACGCGGGGACGGAATCATGGAGTTTGGGCTTCGCCGCGCGCAGGGTGCTGACGCCGGTACCTATGGCGCCCGCGCTGCCATGATCGCCGGCTGTATCGGCACTTCCAATGTACTGGCCGGAAAACTATTTGACGTTCCGGTCAAGGGAACCCACGCACACAGCTGGATCATGAGTTTCCCGGATGAGCTGACTGCGTTCCGCGCTTATGCAAAACTCTATCCGAGTGCCTGCATCCTGTTAGCCGATACCTATGATACCCTGGGTTCCGGTGTTCCGAACGCGATCCGCGTCTTTCAGGAGATGCGCGACGCCGGTATCCCGCTGACTTTCTACGGCATCCGCCTCGACAGCGGCGACCTTGCATATATTTCCAAGAAAGCCCGCAAGATGCTGGATGACGCCGGATTCCCGGATGCAGTCATCTCCGCCTCCAACGATCTGGATGAATACCTGATCGACAGCTTAAAGGTACAGGGCGCTACCATCAATTCCTGGGGCGTTGGCACCAACCTGATCACAGCGAAGGACTGCCCATCCTTTGGCGGTGTTTACAAGTTAGCTGCTGTAAAGGACAAGACCACCGGTGAATTCATTCCAAAGATCAAGTTATCTGAGAATGCTGAAAAGATCACCAACCCTGGAAACAAGACCATTTACCGTATTTATGACAAAGAAAACGGAAAGATCATCGCAGATCTGATCTGCCTGGTAGGCGAGAAGTTCGATACTAACAATTCTCTTCTCCTTTTCGACCCACAGGAAACATGGAAGAAAACCTTATTAGCACCTGGCAGCTACACCATGCGCGAACTGTTAGTACCAGTCTTCTTAAACGGCGAATGCGTTTATGAATCACCAAAGGTAATGGATATCCAGAAATACTGTAAGGAAGAACTGGATACCTTATGGGATGAGTCCAAACGTCTGGTAAATCCTCACACCGTTCATGTAGATCTTTCTAATGAATTGTGGCAGACGAAACAGAAATTACTGGACAGCTATCACAAGAAATGAAAGTAATAAGAATATGATCGCATGATAACAAACAAGGCCGTCTGTTTTCGCAGACGGCCCATTTCGTATAAATGTCTCTTTGTTTTTGACTCTGGTATCACATTATAAATAATCACTTACGCAGATCGCGCCATAAGGCCGGATGAGTGGATGCTGGTATGTGCCGGCAACAAGGATCATTTCAATATGATGACCGCCTCTTGGGGCTGTCTGGGATGGCT
>ENA-UPTB01003041-UPTB01003041.1-human-gut-metagenome-genome-assembly--contig:-NODE-3041-length-10506-cov-2.977946_pt1 | contig 10506 bp, 7 predicted proteins | sample MGYA00250046_ERZ773369 | MGnify/ENA primary metagenome ERZ773369 (study PRJEB29103, sample SAMN06111938) | human gut metagenome | biome: human gut; feature: ankylosing spondylitis patient; material...
TAACTTTCGATTCGGCAGAGGAAATGGTAAAACTGGCATCCATTAGGATGTTATTAAATAAAATTTAAACAGGCTCTAAATCTTCTTATAACAAATGTATCATCAAGAAACTTGTTGTTTTTTAGTTACTTTTGTAATAGAAAAAACATGCAAGCACAAAATGATGAACGAAAAGAAGAAGACAAGAAAGGCCAGACGCACAAAGGCAGACATAGAAAAAGCCATAAACGAAGCTGCCCGAAGCACCATCATGGAAAAGGGGTTCGCGCAAACGACCATTTTAGACATTATCAAAAAGGCAAAAATAGAACCTGCCACTTTTTACAAACGCTATAAGAACCTGGAAGATTTTTACAACAACTTCACACATCAATTTGATTACTGGTTTAGCGACACTGTCAAACACTCCACGTCCGGAGCGTGCTCGGAAGAACGTTACTCCAACATATTAAAAGGACTACTCAGAGGATTGGGCGAAAGTCCCCTGATGCAGGAACTGCTCAGGTGGGAAGTAACTGACGCAAACGACATAACCAAACATACGGCACAAAACCGCGAACTTCACACCTTGCCACTCGTAGGGGGATATGAAGAAACTTTTAAAAACACAAGCATAGACATCAATGCCGTATCTGCCCTACTCACGGCCGGCATTTACTACCTCACCTTGCACAGCCCATGCGCACCATTTTGCGGCATCGACATAAACACAGAAGAAGGATTCAAACGCATAGAGACATCCTTAGAAAAACTCACCCATATCCTTTTCAACCTGCAGGGGTGGAAATAAGGCATCTCCCGGAATGGAGAGGATTGCCTCCTCTCCATTCCGGGAGATGCCTTGTATACTATGGCAGCACGACCTACGGATTACAACCCGCGTCCGTGGCAGTTCTTAAATTTCTTTCCGCTACCGCAAGGACAAGGGTCGTTACGTCCCGGAAGCTTCTCAGCCACTACCGGTTGCTGCTTCTGCGGTTCACGCGTATCCTGACGGGCATCTGCCTCCTGGTTGGGGTCGGTCAAGTCCTCGCGGGATTCCACGTATCTCTCCTGACGGGGAGCCAGTTCCGGTTCGGCCTCACGCACCTGTTCGGGCTGCTGCACCGGAATCTGCCCGCGCATCAGTACGCTGACGGTCTGGTTGTTAATCTTGTCCACCATGGCATCGAAGAGCTTCACGCTTTCGAGTTTGAAAATCAACAAGGGGTCTTTCTGTTCGTAGCTGGCGTTCTGTACGGAATGTTTCAGCTCGTCCAGTTCGCGCAAGTTCTCTTTCCACGCCTCGTCGATGGTATGCAGCATGATGGCCTTCTCGAAAGCCTTCACGATGGAACGGCTTTCCGTTTCGTAAGCCTCTTTGAGCGGAGTGGAAATCTGATAAATACGACGTCCGTCCGTCACGGGCACCATGATGTTCTCATACATGTGCCCTTGTGCCTCATACACCTGTTTGATGACAGGCTGGGCCACAGCAGCCAACATATCCGTCTTTTGCTTGAAACGTTCCATGGCAGCTTGGAAGGCCTTTTCGCACAAATCTTCACGCTTCATGCTGTTCATCTCGTCCTCCGTAAACGGCACTTCCATGGCCATGACCTCGATAAAGCCTTCCTTGCAACCCTGATAGTCGTTATTCTCGATGATGTTCACGCAACGGTCCCAAATCATATTGGAGATGTCCATCCCGATACGCTCACCCATCAGGGCGTGGCGACGCTTCTCATAAACCACCGTACGCTGTTTGTTCATCACGTCGTCGTATTCCAACAGACGCTTGCGCACGCCGAAGTGGTTCTCTTCCACCTTCTTTTGGGCACGCTCGATGGCATTGCTGATCATCTTGTGTTCAATCATCTCGCCATCTTCAAAGCCCAGTTTATCCATAACCCTGGAAATCCGTTCGCTGGCAAACAGACGCATCAACTTGTCCTCCAAGGACACGAAGAAAACGGATGAACCCGGGTCTCCCTGACGTCCGGCACGACCGCGCAACTGACGGTCTACACGGCGGCTCTCATGACGTTCTGTACCAATAATGGCCAAACCGCCGGCCTGCTTCACTTCGTCACTTAGCTTGATGTCGGTACCACGGCCGGCCATGTTGGTGGCAATGGTCACCGTGCTGCTCTGCCCCGCCTGCGCCACGATGTCGGCCTCTTGCTGGTGCAATTTGGCGTTCAGCACGTTATGCGGAATCTTACGCATCTGCAACATCTTGCTCAACATCTCCGAGATTTCCACCGAAGTCGTACCGACCAACACGGGACGTCCGGCCTTGATGAGCATCTCGATTTCCTCGATAACAGCCTTATATTTCTCACGCTGTGTCTTATACACGCGGTCGTTCATGTCCTTACGCGCAATCGGACGGTTGGTCGGAATCTCCACCACATCGAGTTTGTAGATGTCCCAAAACTCGCCGGCCTCGGTTACGGCCGTACCGGTCATACCCGCCAACTTATGATACATGCGGAAATAGTTCTGCAAGGTAATCGTGGCAAAAGTCTGGGTTGCAGCCTGCACCTTAACGTGCTCTTTGGCTTCCACAGCCTGATGCAAGCCGTCGCTCCAACGACGCCCGTCCATGATACGTCCCGTCTGCTCGTCCACAATCTTCACTTCGCCGTCGATGATGACATATTCATCGTCGCGGTTGAACATGGTATAAGCTTTCAGCAACTGCTGCAAGGTGTGCATACGTTCGCTCTTCACGGCATAGTCGGAATAGAGCTGGTCTTTTTTCATGACGCGTTCCTCGTCGGTCAAAGAGCTATCTGTCTCCAACGCCGACATGGCCGACGTAATGTCCGGCATAACAAACAATTCCGGGTCTGAGGTAGCTTTGGACAGCCAGGCAAAACCTTTGTCCGTCAGGTCCACGCTGTTCAACTTCTCATCTACAACGAAATACAACGGTTCCACAGCCTCGGGCATGCGCTTGTTGTTGTTTTCCATATAGATTTCCTCGGTCTTCAGCATACCGGACTTGATACCCTGCTCGGATAAATACTTGATCAAAGGCTTGTTCTTGGGCAACGCCTTATGACTGCGGTACAGTTGCAGGAATCCCTGCTCCACCTTTTCCTTGTCGCCCGAAGCTATCATCTGCTTGGCCTCGGCCAAGTATTGAGTAGCCAACTGACGCTGTACACCGACTAACTTCTCTACCAGAGGCTGGTATTGTTCGAACAACTGGTCGTCGCCCTTAGGCACGGGGCCGGATATAATCAACGGCGTACGGGCATCGTCAATCAATACGGAGTCGACCTCGTCCACGATGGCGTAGTTGTGTGCACGTTGCACCAAATCCTTGGGATTCGTTGCCATATTGTCGCGCAAGTAGTCGAAACCGAACTCATTGTTCGTTCCGAACGTGATGTCGGCCAGATAGGCACGACGGCGGGCGTCGCTGTTGGGCTGATGCTTGTCGATACAGTCCACACTCAAACCGTGGAACATGTAGAGCGGCCCCATCCACTCGGAGTCACGCTTGGCCAAATAGTCATTGACCGTCACCACGTGCACGCCGTTGCCGGTCAGGGCATTCAGGAACACAGGCAGGGTAGCCACCAATGTCTTACCTTCACCGGTCGCCATCTCGGCAATCTTGCCTTGGTGCAGTACGACACCACCGAAAAGCTGTACGTCGTAGTGTATCATGTTCCACACCGTATCGTTTCCTCCGGCCGTCCAATGGTTGTGGTAATGCGCCGTGTCGCCCTCAATATCCACGAAATCGAACTTTGCCGCCAACTCGCGGTCGAAATCGTTGGCCGTCACGTCCACGATTTCCTGAGTGGCAAAACGTTCGGCCGTGGACTTCACGATGGAGAACACCACCGGCATAACTTCGTTCAAAGCCTGTTCGTAACGTTCCAACACGTCTTTCTCCAACTTGTCGATCTGCGAAAAAAGAGAAGAACGGTCTTCAATCGGCATTTCTTCCACCTTTGCCTTTAACTCTGCAATTTTAGCCTTGAGGTCGTCGGCCGAAGACTGCACGTACTTTTTCACTTCCTGCGTCTTGGCACGCAGGGCATCATTACTGAGCGCCTGAATTTCAGGGTAAGCTTTTCTCACGGTCTCTACCAACGGTTGAATCGATTTTATGTCCCGGGTAGACTTATTCCCGAAAAGCTTGCTCAAAAACTTGTTTATATCCATATATTTTGTTTTGTTTTTTATTCACGCGATGCACTTTGCGCTTCTTTGCGCAAAGTTAATCAAAAAAAGTAAAAGAATAGAAAATTATTTAAATATCTTCATCAGCGGACGGCCGATAAAGGGGCTGCGGAACATGCGTTTGGAGCACGGATACGCATGAAGCGGGCTACGGTGGGAGCGATACAATCCACCGTTACCGGCGTCTTTATCGTTTCCGGCCGTACGTTACAGCCGAAAAAGAAAATGGGAAAACCTACATATGAAGCCCTTTCCAAGGTTTGTTCATGCGTCTCTTCGTTGACGACCTTCCAACCCGGAGACACTTCAATGAAGATGTCTCCCGAACGCATCTGGTTGAAACTGTTCCGCAAACGGCGTATTTCGGTTTCTCCCGCAGACAAAGCCAACCGCTGGGAAGTGTACACGTCTTTTACGCCGGCCATCTGAATCAGGAAAGCCTGCGCACGTGTCAGCACGTCACTTAAATTCAGTTGCTTGTCTTCTATAAGTTTCTGGTTTAAGAACAGTTGCGAGCCGAACTCCGTCTCCACATACTGCCCCTGGCCATATACAGCCATCAGGTACATGTTCAACAACGCAGAAGCACGCGTCACGCTGAACGTACCGGTAGGAATACGGTATTTCGAGAAATCGGTGATTTCGTCATCGGTATATCCCGTAGAAGTAACGACCAACAAAAAACGCCCGGCCCCTACTTTCTTTTCCAACATCGTAATCAACTCTGCCAATTCAAGGTCAAGACGCACGTACGTGTCCTGCAACTCTACCGGAACTTCGGCTACCGGTTTGTGATCGAACGTCCCTGCATAATATGTCAGGGACAGGAAATCCGTCACAAGGTCTTCGCCCAACTCGGTATGATCCAGACAATGTTTGGCGAAACGGTTGACCTCGTCATTGACATACGCACTGGTCTTGAACTCATAAATCTTACGGTCTCCCGTAAACTTATGTGTAAACCCTTTGCTCTCTTGAGGCGAAATAAAGAAATTGAAATTCTCTACAATCGGACTGATTGGAGTCCAGGACAGTTCGGAAATACGACCGGACAAACGGTCGGAAACGTCATAACGCAAGGCCCAATCCGGATACTGGCCGTAATAAGACGTGCTGCTCCACTGCCCGGAAGCATTGTCTATCCAAAAAGCACCGTCGGCGGCATGCCCGGCTGCCAGAATTGCAGCGTCGGCATCCGGGGCAATGCTGTACACCAAAGCCCGTCCTCCGGTAGCCATCTTCAGTTCATCGGTGACGGTCGAAACATTCAACGCCACCGGAGAGTACTTCTCGGAAGTCAGCCATCCCTCGCACGTCGCATCGTCTACGCAATACATCGGACGTAAAGTCTTACGGTCCATCCAATGCTCGCCCACGATTCCATTATCGTAAGGCACCGTGCCCGTCATGATACACGCCACTGCCGAAGCACGGTCTATGTGGGAAAAAGGATAGGCGGCATCCATATAGCTACGCCCGTCGCGCATCACCTTATTGAAACCTCCGGCTCCGAAAAGCGAAGAAAAGGCTTCCATATAGTCCGTACGCAACTGGTCTATCGTCACGTTGACCACCAACCGGGGGACAGGATGCGACGTCTGGGCTTCCATATTGGCCCAAGTCAGCACCATTATCAACGGAGTCAGAAAACGATAGCTTTTAGAATGCATGGCTTGCTTATTTTTCTTTTTTTCGATAGCTTATACAATAGCTACACGAACGTAGCAACAAAGCTAAGGCCAAAGGTACAACTACCACACAAAAATCTTGTGGTATCAGGGCAGAAAAAAACATAAATAATATTAAAACCGACACATTTAACGGATGATAGTAAGTTTTTCTCCTTTTAACAGCACACCAAACCACCCACAGCATGGCCACCAACGGAATGGGATTGAAGACCCAAATCTGCCAATTCGAGCCTACTGTGGGATGAACGGAGAAGAAAAAGAGAAACGTGACCACCAATCCGATTCCTCCAACCAATGACATCAAAAAAATGTCTATCCCCCAAAAACATGCATGACGCCACCGTTCCACCACGGTCAACCCCGCCACACAAAAGAAAAGTATCCATACGGACAGTGCCGGAGACCAAGGGAATTCTTTCTGTATTTACACATCACGACCTTCAACCCCTTGCGATTGAAACAACACCAACGGCCGCGTACTGCCGTCGGAGCCCTGAATCACCGCGCCATTGGCGTAACGCAACAAATAAAAAGGAGCGAACATCTCGTCACGTACAGAAATAGGACGGTCGGCCTCCGCCCCCAAACAAATGTCATTACCCAATTCCGCCCAGGGATGCTGAGCCGTATACTGATGAATAATCTCACGATACGTACGGACAGTGTCTTGCTCCGGATAAATAATCTTTCCCTCCACAGCTTCCTCTATACGGTCGCGTGCCCGAGTCGTACAATTATCATAAAGAAAGTTATAACGGTATTCCCGGTTTTCCGGACGCATATTCTCTACCAACAGCGTCCAAAGCCGTTCCTTCTCCGATGCCCTCAGGTTCAGCACTTGCTGATAGACGGCCGACCCACGCTCTTCATATTCTTCGGCAAAGTAAGCAAAAGGCAAGGCTCCAATCTGATAATCGCACTCGCCGCGCGTAAAACGCCATATAAAATTCGGACGGTTGAAGCTGAACACACCGTAATTAAAAACCCAGTCCTCCCCCGTGGTATATGATTTCACACGAATGGCCGTATGACCATACAAAGAATACACTTCGGTTCCGGGAGAACAAGTCAGAAGACTAACCTCGACAGAGTCGGCCGGAAAGGCATGAGCCATCCCTCCTATATATAATAAGGTGTATAAAAACACAAATCTCAAAAATCTCATTCCATGCCATATTTAGCTTTGCAAAGTTAGTGCATTTTCCCTTTTGCCCCATACCATTCACGGAAAAAAGCGAGACGAGCATCTTTTTGACAAAGAAATCATCTGCCATGTTATTTTTTGATTAACTTTGCAACCGCAAAGCATGAACACGTGAATTTAATCATAGACATAGGAAATACGCTGGCCAAACTGGTAGCCTTTGACGGTGATACTCCGGTGGAAGAAATCAAGACCTCAAATGAAACACTGGAACGCCTGCCGGAATTCGTGAATAAATATGCGTTTAAACAAGGTATCGTCGGAAGTGTATTCGGCATCACCGCAGAAGCCGAACGACAACTGAAAAGGCTCGACTTCCCTTTGCTGTATTTAAATGCACAGACTCCCGTCCCGATCACAAACGATTACCGGACTCCGGACACGTTGGGAGCGGACCGGTTGGCTGCGGCCGTAGGCGCCTACATGCAATACCCCGGGCATGACATCCTTATAGTCGATGCCGGAACATGCCTGACTTACGAATTCATCGACAAAAACGGACATTACAAAGGAGGGTGCATTTCCCCGGGACTTCAAATGCGCCTAAAAAGCCTCCGTGCTTTCACAGCCAAACTTCCGTTGATAGACAGCGAGGGGCCGCTCTTAGACATCGGATATGATACGGAAACGTCTATCCGTTCCGGAGTCATTCAGGGCATGAAGTTTGAAATAGAAGGACGCATCAAATATTTCCAAGAAAAATACCCGTCCCTTTTGGTTTTTTTAACTGGTGGCGATATTTTTAACTTTGATAGCAAAATAAAAAATCTCATCTTTGCAGATAAATATATAGTGCCCAGAGGGCTAAACCGAATATTAGCATTTAATAATGAGCAGTCATAAACTTATACTCTGCGTGTTGCTGGCCATGGCAACACTATATGCTCCCGCACAGACCAATGGTTCAAACTCCCCGTATTCCCGTTTCGGACTCGGCAGCTTGAAAGACCAGTCGCAAGGTTTCAACAAGGCTATGAGCGGAGTCGCATTGGGATTCCGCGACGGAAACCGCATTAATATGCAAAATCCGGCTTCCTATTCCGCCATAGATTCCTTATCATTCATCTTCGACGTAGGTCTCACGTTGCAAAACGTAAATTTCAAAAGCGGAGGCAACAGTATCAATGCGCACAACACCACGTTGGACTATATCAACGCAGGCTTCCGTTTGTGCCCGGGATTGGGATTTTCATTCGGTTTTATCCCGTTTTCCAGTATAGGATATGACTTCTCGGAAAGCAAATATCTGGGCGATCATTTCAACAGCGGTTCGACCATGACTTATACCAACAGCTATACCGGCGACGGAGGACTGCACGAGGTGTATGTGGGTTTGGGATGGAATCCGTTCGCAAACTTTTCTGTCGGAGCCAATTTCGGATATGTATGGGGAAACTATGCCCAAAATATCACGCAGACTTTTTATGAAGACGGAACAGCCACCAGCGCAAGCAACGGGCTACGCCGACAAATAGAAGCAGACCTTTCTTCCTATAAAATAGATATCGGAGTACAATATCCCATTAAAATCGGCAAAAACGACGTTTTGACTCCCGGTATTACATACGGTATCGGACATGCAATCAACTCTCCTGCCCATTATTACAGTTATGTGGCCAACGGAGATACCACGAAATCCGTCATAGAAAAGGCTTTTGAATTACCCACATCTTTCGGAGCCGGATTGGCATGGGCACACAAAGAGCAATGGAAAGTTGGTTTGGACGTAACTCATCAAAGATGGGGAGAATGCCGTGTGCCTCAAATTATAAACGACAAGTTTGTCAGCACTACGGAAAACTATATGAACCGCACCAAAATTGTGATCGGAGGGGAGTTCCAACCAGACCGTTACAGCAGCAAATACTTAAGACGGGTACAATATCGTATGGGGGCATCTTTTTCCACACCTTATTATAAGGTAAACGGACATAACGGCCCACGGGAATTCGGTGTAACGGCGGGATTCGCTCTTCCCGTATCCAACAATATCAATAACCGTTCCGTGGTCAATATCGCATTTCAGTGGGGCAGGTCCGTTCCTAGCGTATCATCTTTAATTACTGAAAACTACTTGCGTCTCAACGTCGGTATTACGTTCAACGAAAGATGGTTCATGAAATGGAAGATTCAGTAATGAGAAAAAATAAGGTTAAGTCTACGACGGGATTGTCCCGTTTGACCCACATAACAGTCTCCGTTTGGGCGACTGTTATGCTTATTTTAATACTCTCGTGCTCTACGGAAAAATCAAACCACGCTCCGGCCGTAAACGAAAACGACTCCTTGCCTTTCATGCAATCATGGGGCATCTCGACCCTTATTTCGGACTCCGGAGTCATTCGCTATAAAATCACGGCAGAAGAATGGAATATCTACAATACGACCAATCCGCCGCGGTGGACTTTCGTAAAAGGCATACTTTTGGAAAAGTTCGACTCCACGTTCCACATCGATTGGTTCGTGCAATCGGATACGGCATATTGCCACAATCAACAATTATGGGAGTTGCGCGGACGTGTGGTCATACGCAACCAAGAGGGTACTGTCTTTACTAGCGAAGAACTTTTTTGGGATATGGACCGTCATGAAATGTATTCCAACATGTTCATGACCATCCGGAAACCGGATGAATTCCTCCAAGGTTATAATTTCCGTTCCAACGAACAAATGACACGCTACTCTGTCAGCAACGCCAATGCCGAAACGCCTTTCAGCGACAGTGGCAGTTCATCCTCCAATGACTCGGTCATGCGTGCCGCTCCCACCAAACCCAATCAGCCATGACACTGACCATTATAGAAATCATCATCATACTGTTGCTCTCCGCCTTCTTCTCGGGGATGGCGATCGCATTTGTTTCTTCCAACAAACTTCGAGTTGAGTTAGACCGTAGCGATGCCAGTCTGACTTCCAAAATTCTGACCATATTTTATACACGTCCGAATGATTTCATCTCGACCCTTTTGGTCGGAAACAACATCGCGTTGGTCGTCTATGGTATTTTAATGGCAGGAGTGATCAACGAATTCGTCCTTTCTCCGATCCATTTAAACCAACACGAAGGACTGAACGTGGCTTTGCAAACCATCATTTCAACCTTAATCGTGTTGGTCACCGGAGAGTTCCTTCCGAAAACGCTATTCAAGATAAACCCGAACCGTATGCTGAAGATATTCGCCGTTCCGGCGTTTATCATCTATATACTTCTTTATCCCGTATCCAAATTCACCAGTGCGCTATCTCGCGGCATATTGCGCCTGATGGGACTTAAAGTAAACAAGAAAGCGTCGGAACAAGCTTTTACCAAAATAGACTTAGACAACCTGATACAATCCAGTATCGAATCGGCTCAAAATGAAAACGACATTACGGATGAAATCAAGATATTCCAAAATGCCCTATACTTCTCGGAAGTCAAGGTAC
>ENA-UPTB01003046-UPTB01003046.1-human-gut-metagenome-genome-assembly--contig:-NODE-3046-length-10493-cov-14.849750_pt1 | contig 10493 bp, 12 predicted proteins | sample MGYA00250046_ERZ773369 | MGnify/ENA primary metagenome ERZ773369 (study PRJEB29103, sample SAMN06111938) | human gut metagenome | biome: human gut; feature: ankylosing spondylitis patient; material...
TTTTTTTTTTTTTTTAATGATACGGCGACCACCGAGATCTACACTCTTTCCCTACACGACGCTCTTCCGATCTTATTGATCTGTCCCAGGCAGAGTCCGTAATCGACGTAATTAACGCCCAAAATGAACTGGCGCTAAAGAGCTCCGTCAGCCAGTTACAGGGCGCCGTTTTGGAGAAAATAAAGGACATCCGTGCCGTTGTACTGCATGAGATCGCCTTTATCGAATCCGCTCTGGATGATCCGGAGCACGTTTCACTGGATGGCTATCCGGAGCAGTTACGTGGGATCATGAGCGATGCCCACTCCAAAGTAAAAAAACTGCTGGATTCTTCCGATAACGGAAAAATGTTAAAAGAAGGTATCAACACCGCCATCGTCGGAAAACCAAACGCCGGAAAATCCTCCCTGCTGAATATTCTGGTGGGAGAGGAGAGTGCCATTGTTACAGAGATTGCCGGTACAACACGCGATATTCTGCAAGAGCAGATTCAGATCGGTGGCATTGGATTAAACGTCATTGATACTGCCGGGATCCGCGACACAGAAGATATTGTTGAAAAAATCGGTGTCAACAAATCCAGAGAATATATTGAAAAAGCAGACTTGATCATCTATGTTGTGGATTCCTCTACAGAACTGGATGAAAACGACCAGGAGATCATTGAAGCCATTCAGGATAAGAAAGCAATCGTTCTGTTAAATAAATCCGATCTGGATGCCAAGACTGATGCAGCCATTTTACAGGAACGTTTAGACAAACCGATTCTTTCCATTTCAGCAAAAAATAACACCGGAATCCATGAGCTGGAAAAACTCATTGAGGAGATGTTTTTCAGTGGAAAACTGTCCTTCAATGATGAAGTATATATCACAAATATCCGTCAGAAAAATGCTCTGGCAGAGGCAGAGATTGATGTTATCTTTCTGTCATTCGTTCAAATCGCATGCATCTTCACGTGGCTAAAATAGTGTCAACAGGCTCTAATTCACTTGCCACCACTTTCCATGGCTTAAACTCCAGATACCGTTTTGTAAGAAGATCACGGGCATCTGCATCTGTGACCTTCTGAATCTGTTTCCGCATTTCATGCATCAAATGTTGAAGTTCCATTTTTGTTTCTTCGATTTCTTCTTCCAATGACAAAATTTTTTCTACAGCAATTTCCATCTTGTGTGGTTCTGGAGAAACTGTTTTAGGGGAATCTCCACCTTTTCCACCCATACCCTCAGCAGATTGTCGTATGCAATCGATCTCATGCTCTTTCCGAAAGATTCGGTGTCGGAGGCGTTCTGCCTCTTCCATGTATGCTTTTAGATTCATGCATTTTCCTCCCTCACAATTTCAGCACGCACAGCAGTCATCAAAGCGGTCTGGGTTTGTTCTTTCTGGGTCAGGGCTTTCAGGATACGTTCGTCAATCGTACATTTGGTGATGAGATGTTGAATGACAACCGTTTCGGATTGCTGCCCCTGCCGCCACAGTCTGGCGTTGGTCTGCTGGTAGAGTTCTAAACTCCATGTCAGTCCAAACCAAATCAGGTGAGAACCGCCTGCCTGTAAGTTCAAGCCATGCCCGGCAGCGGCAGGATGCAGCAGACCAACTTGCAGCCTTCTGGCATTCCAGTTCCGGATACTGTCGGAGGATTGGATTTCCTGATACGAAACCCGTAACCGTTGCAAGCGTTCCGCAATTCTTGTTCGGTCATGCTTGAACCAGTATGCCACCAGAACAGGCTTGCCGTTGGTCGCCTCTATCAAGTCTTCCAGTGCATCCAGCTTTCGGCTGTGGATGGGAATCACCGCTCCGGTGTCGTCATACACTGCACCATTCGCCAGTTGAGAAAGTTTGTTGCTGAGGGCAGCAGCGTTGGCGGCGGTAATCTCAGTGTCCTGCATCTCCAGAATCAATTCGGACTTGAACTGCTTGTAGGTTTCTTGCTCCGTGTCGGACAGCTGTACGGGATATTCGTTGGAAAGCAGTTCGGGCATATGCAGGTGGTCGATGGCTTTCATCGAAACCGTGATGTCCGATATTTTTTCGTAGATCCGTTCTTCTGCATCGGGCAGAGGCTTGTAGGAGTACACGATATAGCCGTTCTGCTTGTCGGGCTTGAAGTAGGCGTTCCGGTCAGCCCCACAATGCGTTTCACATTCGGTCGAACTTTCATCAGGGCTTTGAAGCGTTTGCTCTGGTGACTCTTGAAACTGGAAAGTTCATCAATCACCACCATGTCATAATCGAACTTCGTGTTGTTGACAAGCCAGTCGATATTCTCCCGGTTGATGATGTAGAGGTCGGCAGGGGTTTTCAGGGCATCAAGGCGTTCTTCCTCTGTGCCAACTGCTACACTGTATCGCAGCGGTTTCAAGTGCTCCCATTTTTCAATTTCAGCAGACCATGTATCACGGGCAACTCGCAGCGGTGCAATAATCAGAACCTTTCTGACCACAAACAAATCAAACATCAAATTGTGGATTGCGGTCAGTGTTGTAATCGTCTTACCAAGTCCCATGTCCAGAAAAAGTGCTGCGATTGGATGTTCTTCGATAAATCGAACAGCATATTTCTGATAATCATGTAGTTCCATCGCTTTTCACCTCCAAGATGATTTTTTCGATGTCCTCACAAGCATCCAAGACGTAAACCAGAAAACCCAATCGCCTCAGAAGTTTATGCCGGGAAAGTTGAAGTGGTCTGGGTTTCTCTCCGGGTGCTTTCACTTCCACAAAAGCGATTCTGCCGCCGGGCATCAATACGATGCGATCTGGAACGCCTGCCGTTCCGGGAGACGTGAATTTCCAACACACACCACCATTTTGCTTTACTGCCTTTGTGAGTTTTTCTTCAATGATTTTTTCTCGCATGGATTCTCCCTGTTTTTCGAGAAAATGGAGGTCATAGGAAGTCAAATACAAACCTTATATATAGAGAAAAATTTTACTTTTTTTCTCGCCTGCGTAAAGTCTGTATATGAGTTCCTATGACTTCCACTTTCCCTATATTTCGGTGTTTTTTGGCCTTAAAAGTGGAAGTCGATTTTATAAAGTGGAGGTCAAAAACATACTTTTAGTCAAGAAAATCGAATTTGATGCAAAGTCCCATAATCACATTACACTTTGTTGTTCTCTTACGTTTGTACCCAGCCTGTTCCAAAGCAGAATAGAAATCTGATGTGCTGCGAACAAACTCACCGTTTTCAAGACAGTATTCACGATAGTGCCGATATAGTTCTCCGGACTTTTCCTGATAGCTTTTATCCACTTCACAACACTCATTGATGAAGTTTCCAAGCCAGTCATTGCCTTCCCGATAGGCTCCGATTGCATCTAAAACACACTGCGGTCTGTTGATCTGGTAGTTTGCCGCAATGACCTTTCTTGCACCTTCAATCAGCCAGGAAAGCACCGCACCGCCAGCGTTATCGACCAAGTGCTGCGTATAGTTTTTGATGTCCTTGGAGCCTTGAATTTTTGCGTGAAACGGGATCACAATCAATCTTCTCCATGTTCCGTCATCCGATGCACCAACCTTTGGAAGATGATTGGTGTAGAGTACAAGTGTATGAGAGAGTTCAAAGTGGAACGGTGCTTTGAACTTCTTCTCGGCAAAAATTGGGTCGGTCGAGCACAGCTGCTTCACCACGCTGGTATTCAGCCGCATGCCCTCTTGCAATTCTGCCGCAATAATCATTCTTTTACCCTTCAGTTCCGCCATTTCAGGCTTGACATTACGCTTGCAGTTGACAGTCAGGGCATCTGCTGAAATGTTTCCGCTGTAACTGCCGAGAACCTTATAGATGACATTCCAAAAAGTTGATTTTCCGTTTCGTCCGTCACCGTAGGCAATAATCATCGCCTCCAAGTACACCTTGCCCACAATACAAAGACCGCAGATCATCTGCACATAGTCAATCAGGCTTTGGTCGCCGCAGAAGAACAGCTGTAAGGCATCCTCCCACAAATCCTTACCGGCATCACTTGGAACGACCGCCGTCACCTTCGTTAAGAGGTCTGCAGGGTCTGTAGGCTTCCAGCCATTCAATCCTTCGGGCAGATAATACGTGCCTCCGGGGGTATTTAAGATCATTGGATTGCTGTCGAGGGCTTCTGGATTATGGAGAACCAGCGGCTTTGCAGCATCCAGTGCATTGGTCATACTGCGAACATGACGATATTTCATGACGAACGCCTTGAAAGTGGCATAGTACTGATACTCCTTGTATGCGGCAGTCTGTTCCTCGTCCAGACTATCCCGAAACTTTTTTCCACCGTTGATTGCTGCATCTCTTGCAATACCAAGGCTTTCCAGTTTCAGAAGTGATGCTTCCACCTGCTTTTCCGCCTCTGCCAGTTGTACGTCTGTATGTTCGATCATGGCAAGGATGACGGCGTGTTCTGACTCCTCCCAATAGGTTCCGTTGTAGCGAAGATAATCGGTCGCAATGGTAAATGCCACCTCATCTGAAAAGCCTTCTACAAATGTACGAGCCTCTCCAACGTCCGAAAAATCATCGGGAATCAGGGATTGCTTGCCGTATGCTTCAGGAGAAATATATCCTTCCTGCGAGGTTACTTTTTTGCCGAATTTGCAGGCACTGTGCCAGATGGTTTCCAACTCTTCATCTGGCAGCGGCGGTTCGCACTCTGCGGCTTTTTCCAGGAACTTCTGATAACTTTCCTCAGTCACACCAAAACGCTTGACCAGCTTTCCAGCCATGCGAGACATTGTGCTGTTACGCTGCCCCTGCGGAATGTTACGGTTTGACTTCATCAGTGTAAGCCAGTCCTCAATGGAAAGACTGCCTTCATGCCATGCAACATCACTCGGACAGCCAAACAAAAAACGTGAGGCATCCAGTGCATTGCCGTCGAAGAACGGCAGTTCCTTATGGATTTTCTGCTTTATCGCCTTATGAGAATTTGCATCGTTGCAGGGTGCTGTCGGGAAAAATACATGGAAACGGGGGCGGGCAGATTTGCTGCCTTTCGCCAGCATATGATGACGGCTGTAGGTCACTGCAAATGCAACATCTCCTAAGCTGTTCATCAGCATTTCAGGCGTGATCCAGTCTTTCGGGTCATCTGAATGGTCGTTGTCACAATCCATGGGTACTACATCAGACAACAAGAAATTGGCATCACTGCGTGCAAAATTCTCATACTGAGCACAGACATGATCGTAGACAACGGCTTTTTTCAAATCCGCTTCTGAAGTAATGATCTTTTGGTTGGGATAAAGGATATTCTTTTCATTGCCGGTACAGTTTGCTGTATAGAGCGTAAATTTCATTCTATTTCCTCCAGTTCTTCTGTAAAATGCCGAATGGTCATATGCCGCCGCTTTGCCCATTTGATTTCCTGCTGCATCCCCTCCGACCGCACAGAACCAAACACCCACAACTGGACACATTTTGACAGCAGTACCAAATTCATGAACATCGCTGTCTGACGATCTTCGCCTAAACCGTCATCCATGAACTGCGGAAACAGCAAGTGGGGAGCGATAGGGACATAGTGCGTATCTACCGCAAAGCGGCTGTATCGTCTGGCATTTTCGATATTGTCATTGATGCAGCCGTAGGAATAGGGAGAACAAATGTATACCAGCGGTCGATAAGCGGCAGCTTTTTTCGCCTTACGTTCCTCTCGTTCAATACGGCTCAGTGCCTCATAAGCAGTGAGATCAATGTACCCTTCGGCGTTATACAGATTCATGCAGTGCTCCTTTCAGCCGCTTCAGTGTGCAGGCATCGCAGTAAACAGCACTGCTGAAAATGTCAAAGTTTTCTGCTGTCCAGAAGATACTCAGATCAACCGGTACTTCTGCACTGCACTGCGGGCAGTGGCAGTATACGTTTTCGTTGTTGATCTCCACAGAGATACTGGTGGTGTCATTCAAGTTTTCTTTGATGTAAAACATATGGAATCCTCCTAATCTTTCTTGTAAAAGCTGCATTCATATCCGTCTGCCCGAAGCAACAGTCCCTTTGCCCAGTCTGGTGTTCTCGCCATCTGCTGACAGATCTCATCCAGCTTTGTATCTTTCGGGCATTCGATAATCATTTCATCGTGAATATGACCGACAATAAAGTATTGTGATAGTGTCTGCATGGAATAGAAGAGCAGATCCCGTGCGGTTGCCTGAACAATGTTTTCGACCAGCTTGCCGGAGTAAGTCTCCAAGCGTTCCCACTTTCTGCCCGTGCCAATGCCCTCATAGGTGATAGAATCACCGCCAAAGCGATTTTCACCGATGCGTGGCTTGACATATGCCAACCGTCTGCCGGACAGCAGCTTGATAAACAGAAAACCAGATTCATAAGAGAAGTGAATGCCGTGGGTCTCTGTTTCGGTTTTATCCCGCACAGCTTTGATGGCCGCATTTTCTACATCCCACCACAACTGCACAATGTGTGGAGAAGCAGTTCGCCAGTCCGTCACAATTTGCTTCAGTTCTGCATCAGACATTTCCGATCCACCCATGGCTTTCATTGCTCCAACCGATCCGCCGAAACCACAAGCCAATTCGGATATCTTTCCTTTCTGCCTTAACTGTCCGTTTTCACCATGCTTTACAACAGGTACACCAAACATCTTTGATGCTGATGCACAGTAAATGTCCTCACCGTTTGCAAAAGCCTTCATTCGCCATTCTTCACCTGCAAGCCACGCGATCACTCTTGCTTCAATGGCAGAGAAGTCTGCAACGATAAATTTCATACCTTGCCTTGGAATAAATGCGGTACGGATAAGCTGTGACAGTGTATCAGGAACATCATCATACAGCATCTGAATATCTTCAAAAGAACCGTACTTTACAAGTTCACGGGCTTCTGATAAATCCGGCAAGTAATTCTGCGGAAGATTTTGCAATTGCACATTTCTGCCAGCCCAACGCCCCGTTCTTGATGCCCCATAAAAGCTGAACATCCCTCTTGCACGATTATCGCTGCAAGCTGTATTTTTCATAGCGGTATATTTTTTCACCGAAGATTTAGACAACTGCAAACGCATCTGAAGCACGGATTTTACAGGTTCTTTTGCAGTTTTGATGAGTTCCTGCACCTGTGTTTTGCCGAGTGAATCCGACTTGTAACCCTGTGTTTCAAGCCAATCCAGCAACTGATACACAGAGTTCGGATTTTCTACGCCTGTCAACCTTTTCATTTCAGCTGTCAGTTCTTCTTTTGCCTCTGCATCAAGGCCAATTGCCTTATCTGCAAGCTGCATATCTACGAGAATACCTCTGTCGTTGATTTCCTGGTCAAGATAAAATTCCTTCCACAGAAAATCAGGCACAGGGAAACGTGACAGTCTTCTGTCAATTTCCAATTCAGCCTCAACATCTCGCTTGTTGTATGCTTTAAAAATCTCCCATTTATCGGGATAATCAGTGGGGGAGTGAAACTGCGGTACACCGTCAATCGTGTCATATGGCACACAAAAGAATTTAATGAGAGCCTTGCCCTCTGTCATTTTTTGCTGTTCAATACCCAGAACCTTTCCGACTTCTGCAAGTGATAAAAGCAGTCCGAGCGTTCTTGCATGAATCATAGAACAATGCCAGCTTTCGGGATTTAAGAAATCTCCGACAGTATCTTCGTCAATGCTGTAACTCTGAAAATATTGAGGATAATTTTCACGAAGATATTTTGATAAACATACTCGTTCAAAGTTACAGTTAAATGCTCTTTTAACTACATTTTCATCTGCAAGAGCAGCGAGAACATTTTCCGGAATTTCTTCACCGTTTGCCGTATCCACTACCTGAACAGGCTGTCCGTCTATGGAGTATGCAAACAGCAGAATATCAAAATATGGGGTGTCTGTGTAAGCATAAACGCCGCATTTTGATATGTCCTTATCGGATCTTGTTTCGATATCAATTGTAATCATGTTTATCTCAATTACCCACCCAAGCATAACGCCTAGCTGTCCGCCCAGCTATCTTAGTTCAGAAAATCCTCGTCTTCTACGGTTGTGAAGTCGTCCTCTGCACGGCTGTGACCGCCCAGCGGCTCGCCATCCCGAAGCTTCTGGATGTTCTGCAAGCCGCAGGCAATGCCACGGGATGTTTTGGTGTTGAACGCATAGAAGGTGATGCTGGCTCTGCCATAGACACCGCTGTAAATCTCGCTGTGATCTAAAATCTGCTGGCAGGCAGCGTCCACGATGCCCGGAGCAGTGATGGAATTGGCATTGACGAAATAGCTGTTGGCATACGCTTCATCGTCTGGTCGCTCCAAATCACCATCCCGAAGCGGGGTCTTGAGAGAAGTCAGCGGTGGAACGGACTTGCTGTTGCCTTTCAACTTGCCCTGCCCCTCCTCGTAGGCAGCCTGAATGGCAGCACGAATCTTCTCGATGGTTTTCGTGTCCGACTTCGGAATGATGAGGGAAACGCTGTACTTCGGCTTACTGTTCTCATCCATCGCCTTTGCTTCCCAGAGGTTGGCGTAGCTAAATCTGCATACACCGGTTACTACTTTTGCAGGATTGATATACTTTGCCATAATAAAAACTCCTTTATTCTTTGAAATCTACCTGTGCAGTATTCCACGCAGGTCGTTTGTCTGATAGCGGAACAAGTGTTGGTTTGCCCTGTGGTTTCACAAGCAAATCTCCCAACAATTCTTCGAATTTTTTCTTGCCCAGCATTCTGGTCATTGCAGTAATGCCCAGTACCTTATGTTCATATGGGTCGAACCCAGCAGCTTGTACCGCCTCCGCTGCTGCAGTTTCACTGCAATATGTTCGTCTGGCTCTGCCTTCAACCAGCTTCCAATTCTTCCATGCTTTTCCCTGTAAGGACTGCTGCAAAGCGTATTCCTTGATGTCGGAAGCCCATGTAACCAGTTGGTCGGCAGTTTCCAGAATTGCTTCGATTTCGGTATCGGTCAGCTTGTCTGGCATCGCAAAATCATACTTCGCCAATTGCAGATTGTACTCCGCCCGTTTCCGGCAGGTGGCTTTTCGCTTGCAGAAACGGCAGTGTTCTCCGGCAGCGAATGCACCCTCGCCTTTGGCAGCAAGTGCGGCTTTTGGTTTCAGTTCGGTTTCCGCCCAGTGCAGCAACTCCGGCAGCGGCAGGGTGCATTCGCTGAGGTTTTGGATTCTTGGCTGAAAAATCACCATCCGGATTTCTGCAATGTCATAGAGGGCATCGAACAGTTCCAACGCTCCGAGAGCATACAGCATCATCTGCGAGTTGTGGTCGGCGGATACCGCCACGCCCTTGCCATACTTGAAGTCGATGACGGTCAGAACCGAGTCTGCAACAATCACGCAATCTCCCGTGCCGAAACCGTCCGGAACGTAGCGGCTGAAATCCAATCGCTGTTCCACTAAGACCATGGGTTCTTGCAGATTTGCCAGCTGTTCGGCAATGTACTGAGCATAGCTGTCCGTGCAGTCTTCCATTTCTGCATCGTAGAAGTCTAAGTTCTCCGTGGGATTAGACGCCGGATTGCCAAGCAGCTTTTGCACTTTGTACTCTGCCAACTCGTGGGCACACGTGCCTTCCCGGGCGTAGTCCGTCACGGTATCCGGCAGGGCAGCACAAAGCTGTGCAGAGGGCGGACACGCCAGCCATCGGGCACTGGAGGAAGCCGAGAGCATAGCGTGTTTATTCGGCATGGGCTGCCTCCTGTGCATCTGCAAATAGTGCAGCGTATCGTTCTGGTGGAACTTCAGACAATCGGCTGCCGCCATACTTTTGCAGCAGTTTCAGCACCGTTTCCTTTTGTCCGCTGCGGGACAGATTTGCCAGAACACTGCGGACTTCTTCCAACGTAATTGCCTTTTCCACTGCTTTTTTGACCACTTCTTCTTTTTGTGGATAAATCTGTGTAAACGTCTCCACTTCTGCTTTGGAAGCACTTTCTGCCCACTCTGATGCGACCTTTACGAAATCGCTGAGTGCTGTAAGGACATCTATGAGGGTTTTCATTCGGTTTCACTCCTTTGCATATTTTTGACGATAGGTCTGAGAACTAAATTCCGCTAATATTTGGCGAATCACTTCTGCTTGCCGAATATCTGCAAACAATAGCAATTGCTCCAAAGCAACAGATTGTTCTTCTGTAAGCATATTTTTATATGGATGATACCAATCTGCTACTCTAACACCGCCACCATTCCCGGAACACGTCTCCAGAGGATAGTCCAATGCAAGTGCATGAATGTCGTTGCGAACAGTATTACAACATACACACAATTCCTGTGCAAGAAGTGGAACTGTTGTTTGTCTGCGAGCAACTAAAATCTTCATGATTTCGGCACGCCGTTCATTCACACTCACATGGACACCCCCTTTCCTAATCGTCGAACTTACTCTAGCATTCAAACTACCAGCCTTTTTGGTAGTTTGAAAAGAGTTCACAAAACATTTTCAATTTGTACAGGCATAAAAACACCGACAAGGTACAGAAAAAAATTCTGCACCTCATCGGATGTTCTCACTTTTTTACCAAACTGGTCAGCCACGGAGCA
>ENA-UPTB01003049-UPTB01003049.1-human-gut-metagenome-genome-assembly--contig:-NODE-3049-length-10480-cov-21.943286_pt1 | contig 10480 bp, 7 predicted proteins | sample MGYA00250046_ERZ773369 | MGnify/ENA primary metagenome ERZ773369 (study PRJEB29103, sample SAMN06111938) | human gut metagenome | biome: human gut; feature: ankylosing spondylitis patient; material...
TGGCGAGAATCGAACTCACGGCCTCTTGAACCCCATTCAAGCGCGCTACCAAAACTGCGCTACACCCGGATATCTGTTTGCGTTTGCCGCTCACAGCTTGATTAGTATACCCGACTTTGCCCGTTTTGTCAAGCGCTTTTTCCAAATTTCTGATACAGTTTTTACATTTTACCGTCCCGGCTTTTGCCCGCCAAAAGGATGTGCGAAAGAGCGTTATTTTCAAAAATCGCGATACGCATCTTCCTCATCGTCCTCATGGATGGGGGTGGTGTCGTCCGGCGGTGCGCCAAACTCCACCGTGGCAAAGGCCAGCGCAAATACGCTGTCTGCCCCGGCGTGAAGCAGTGCCTGCGCGCAGGCGGCAGCTGTTGTGCCGGTGGTGATGACGTCATCCACCAACAGGATGCGCTTGCCCTCCAGCTGCTGCGGCTGTGCCGCCCGGAAAGCACCTGCCACGTTGGCTATGCGCTGTTCCAGCGGCAGACCGGCCTGATGCCGTTTGGCGCGGGTGCGCTCCAGTGCCTGCGGTGCCAACGGCACCTCCATAGCCTTGGCCAGCGGCAGCGCCATCAGTTCCGGCACATTGTAGCCGCGCCTTTTACCGGAGGCCGGCACCGGTACGATCAGGTCGTACCCGATGGCCGCCCACGGCACCGGCTGCGGGAGCAGCTCGCCGTACTGCACGGTCAGTTCACCGCCAAAGGCCAGCTGTACCAGACGGTTGCCCATCTCCACAGCCCGCCACGGCTTGCTCTGATACTTTGCGTTCAGGATGCCGCGCCGCACACAGCCGCTGTAACGGTAGGGCGCAGCCGCACCGGCCAGATTGCTGATATAGTGCTGCGCCGGGTCCAGCCGGATGCCCGGCTTGCGACGCAGCGTTTCCAGCTGCACTGCACAGTCCGGGCAATCTCGTACATCCCCCAGCACCCGGCCGCAGAAGGGGCACTCGCGCGGGTAGAGCAGCTGCCGTACCGCCCGCAGCGCCCTGCGCCGGGGGTCATAGTATTCCATCAGTCCTTTTTGACTGCCACGATCACCCGCACGCGCTTGCCTGCTGCGCAGCCAAAGTTATCGTACCAGCCAGTCAGGTAGTAGCCCTCGGAGTTCACCTCGGAAAGCTTGGTGGCGTAATACTGGCCCTTGTACCACAGATACACCTGCATATCGTCAGCTGTCTCGTAGCGGGTGCCGTTGCTCATCACCGAGGCTGCGCCCACCTTGTCGATCTTCATGGGCATCAGCTGAATCATAGCCTTTACCGTGCCGTTCACATTCTGCCGCACTGCCAGACCGCCCGCCAGCACCGGGTACTTGATGGAGGTGGAAAAGCTGGCCTGACTGCCGTTGACGTAGCAGATGTAAGTAGCGCCGCCGCCCACAAAGTTGAGGATGGTGCTCATAGGCTGGCCCGTGATGTTGGCCAGCTGCTTGAGACCAATACTCAGCAGCGAGCCGGAGCTGCTGGTGATGCGATTCCAGACTGTGCTCAGCAGCGAACCGTCAATGACGCCCCACAAGATCTCGCTGGTGGTGGGCACCAGCACACTGCGCAGATCATCCACCACCGTGGTGGTGGTGGTGGTGCCGCCGGTAGAGCCGGAGCCGGAAGAGCTACCCCCGGTGGAGCCGCTGCCGGAGCCGGAAGAACTGTTCCCAGAAGAGCTGCTCCCTGAACCGGAGGAGCCGCTGCCGGTCAGAGTGCCCAGAATGGAGCTGGCGTTGACAGCCAGATTCTTCACATCATCCAGCACACCGTATTTCCACAGGTCGCCGGTAACGTCGTTCAAAATCAGTCGGTCGATCTGCCCCTGCTCATTCAGCGTATAGTAACGCACGGTCCGGGCATTCAGCTTTGTCCCCGCTATTCGGCTGGGACGAACCGTCCCAGCCAACCCCTCCGATGTCGTTTCCAAGATTTGTACGTCATCGGCCAGAGCATAGTCTCCCAGCGCGGTGGCGGTGTCGTTGATGGTGCCGCTGACCGATTTGGACTCGATAGCGGTCACCTGTTCCCCTTCGGGGGTCACGCTGATCTCCACCAGCCAGCCGGTGGGGTAGTTCAGGCTTTTGTCGATGTTCACGGTGCGGATGATGCCGTCGGTGCACATTACCGAGATCTTTTGCAGCACGTCTGCACCGTTATCCTCCACAAGGCTGCGGGTGGCGGTCTGCACCACGCCGTAGAACACGCTGTCGGCTTCCTCGCCGGTGATCACATCGGCCACCTCGTTGTCCATGCCCAGCAGCAGGGTGACCACTTCGCCCACGCCGCCGCCGTTCAGGGAGGAGATCTTGGACGCCACGGCAGAGCTGCCCAGCGTGTAATTGCTGCCCGCCACGGTCAGTGCGGTAGGTGCGCTGGCGCTGGGCGATACCGCCGTAATGCGGCCTGCGGCGCGGCGGGTGTAGATCCACACCGTCTGCAGGCTTTCGCTGTAATAGTACACGTCGTACTTGTTCAGCTCTGCCGAGGCAGAGGTCTTATCGTTGCGGTAAACGCTCACCGGCGTAAAGGGCAGCTGAGTGCCCTCTGCGGCCACAAAGGGGCCCTTGCGGCTCTTGAGCAGCACCGAGGAGGTATCCACCTGACCGTTGGACACCGTAAAGCCCAGCGAGCTGCCGTAGGCGCTGCCGCTGGCGGTGTTGGCGCGCAGGGCGTTGTACAGCAGCAGGGTGCACTGCTCGTAGGTCATGGCCTGTCCCTGCGTGCAGGTCAGCTGGTCCCGCAGACCGATCTGCTGCGCCTTGTTCAGCTGTGCCTGCGGGAAGGAGCCGGTCAGGTCGGTGGTCTTATAGCTCAGCATCTTCAGCACCGCAGCACAGGCTTCCTCCAGCGTGACGGTGTCGTCCGGGCGGAAGGAGCCGTCGGTGTAGCCGTTCATCCAGCCCTGCTGTACCGCAATGCGGATATAGGGTGCCCACTGGGAGGTGCCGGGCACATCCCGGTACAAAGTGCCCACCGTGCCCTGTGCGCCTACGCTTTCCCGGTAGGTGGAAAAGGACACCAGCATTTTGGCAAAAGCGCCGCGGGTAATGTTGGCGCTAAGTTCCTGACCGGTGGGCACAGCGCCCAGAGTAATAGCCGTCTGCAGGGCTGTGTTGTTGATGCTGGCCGCCGAGACCGGCAGCACCAGCACCGACACCGCAATGCTGACCGCCAGCAGAAATGCGAGAATCCGTTTTTTCATTGGTCGTACCTCTTGTTCTTTGTTTATCACGCCGCCGCGATCAATCGTAGCGCAATGCTTCAATGGGGTTCAGCCGGGCTGCGCGCCGCGCCGGCAGATAGCCGAACAGCACGCCGATGCCCACCGAGATGCCAAAGGCCACCACAATGGAGTTGAATGAGGGGCTTACCGTAACGGTGGTATCGGTCATAAACATGGGCAGCACCCGGTTGGCCGCCATGGACACCGCATAGCCCAGCGCAATGCCCAAAACGCCGCCCAGCGCCGAGGTAGTGGCTGCTTCCACCACGAACTGTGCCAGAATGGTGCGTTCCTTTGCGCCCAGTGCCTTGCGGATGCCGATCTCGCGGGTGCGCTCGGTCACCGACACCAGCATGATATTCATAATGCCGATGCCGCCCACCAGCAGCGAGATGCTGGCAATGCCGGTAAGCACCACGATGACCATGTTGATCATCTTGTTCATTTCCTCCAACCACTCGCTGGCGCTGTACACATAGTAGCCGTTTTCGGTCTTGAGGATCGACATCAGTTCCTCTTCCATGGTGGTCTTGGCCTCGTTGGCAAAGTTTTCGTCGGTCATCACAGCCGTGTAGCAGTCCACCGAGCTCTGGCTGGAAAGCCGCATCACGGTGGTGTAGGGCAGGTAGACGCAGTCGTCATCGCTGCCCTGCTGCATAGTGGGGTCGCTGACCTTGGCAGACAGCACACCTACGACGCGGAACTTGTTGGCACCGATCTTGAGCGTCTGCCCCACACCGTTGCCGCCAAAGGCTACGCGGTTGAGGTAATCGCCGATGACGCAGACCTGCTTGTTGTCCTGCATATCCATGTACTGCAGGCCGCGCCCCTGAACGATCTGGTAATTCTTCATTTTGGTAAAGTTTTCGTCCACACCGCTCATGTTGGACCAGCGGTAGCTGGTGGTGCCGATCTTCAGCGTACCGCTGGCTTTGCCGCTGAGTTTGACCTGCGGCGACACCGCCTTGATCAGGTCGGAATGCCGCTGGCAGATATCGTACATCTCCTCCACCGACACGGTACGGGAGCCGTAGCCCCACACCTGAATGCTGAGGGTATTGGTGCCCAGTGCGGAAAAGCTGTCCCGCATGCTCTTGGTCATGCCGTTGCCCAGACCCACGATGACGATGACCGCCATCACGCCGATGATGATGCCCAGCATGGTCAGAAAGGTGCGCAGCTTGTTGCTCCACACGTTCTGGATAGCCTGCCGGAAGGTTTCAAAGATCATGCCTGTTCCTCCTTTTCCGGCGTTTCGGGCAGCAGAGTAGGCTGCACCATGGCCTCCGGTGCGTGGGAGTCGCCGTCATACACCACCTGACCGTCCTCCAGCCGGATGATGCGGTCGGCCTGCACGGCAATGGAATTGTCGTGGGTGATCAGCACCACAGTGTGTCCCTGCTTGTGCAGCTGCTGCAAAAGCCCCAGCACCTCGCGGCCGGTATGGGAGTCCAGCGCGCCGGTGGGCTCGTCCGCCAGAATGACCGGCGGGTTGCGCACCAGTGCCCGCGCAATGGACACGCGCTGCTGCTGGCCGCCGGAAAGCTGGTTGGGGCGGTTTTTCAGCTTGTCGCCAAGCCCCACCTGCTCCAGCACCTCCCGGGCGCGGATGTGGCGGTCGGCGCGGGAGACGCCTGCATATACCAGCGGCACCTCCACGTTTTCCATCAGGTTCAGCTTGGGCAGCAGATTGTATTGCTGGAAGATAAAGCCCAGCATCTCGTTGCGGACAGCGGCCAGCTCGTTGCGGTTCATCTTGCCCACATCCCTGCCATTAAGCCGGTAGGTGCCGTGGGTGGGCACATCCAGACAGCCGATGATGTTCATACAGGTGGATTTGCCCGAGCCGGACTGGCCCACGATGGCCACGAACTCGCCTTTTTCGATTTTCATGGTGATGTGGTCGGCAGCCTTTACCGTGGTATCGCCCATCTGGTAATATTTGCAGACCTCATCAAACTCGATCAGAGCGCTCATTCATCCCTCCTGCGTCAATCCACCACGACCGCGCCGGCCTCGGCGGGGTCGATGCCGTCTGCCGGTTCGTTGCCGTCTGCTGCGGGTTCTTCACTGTTTTCGGTCTCCTCGGGCAGCACTTCCTCACCGCCCTCAGTGAGGTCTGCGGCGTTTCCGGTGCCGCCGATCACTTCGCCGCCCATGTCGTCATAACCGCCGGAACCGAAGTCGTAGAAGCTGTCACTGCTCACAGAGCTGGGGTCGTAGGCGATGGTATCACTCTCGGACAGGCCGCTGGTCACCTGCGTATAGTTGTCGTCGCTGACACCGGTCTTGACCTTGACATACACATAGCCCTCCGGTGCGCTCATGGAATCATCGGCGTTCACGGCGCTGGGAGAATCCTGCCGCACCAGCACATAACCGCCCCGCACAATGGCGGCGTTAGGCACGGTGAGCGCATTTTTAGCCTGTGCCACCACGATCTCGGCGTTGGCATTCATGCCCGGGCGCAGACCATCGGTCTCGTCAATGCGCACGGTCACCGGGTAGGTGGTGGTACCGCCGCTGGTATCACCCTTCATGGACACACGGGTGACCAAGCCCTCGTAGGTCTTATCCTTCACGGCATCTGCGGTCACCTGTACGGACTGCCCCACCTTCAAGCTGCTGACCTGCAGCTCGTCCACGTTGATGGTCATTTCCAGATAACTCAGGTCGTAGATGGTGCACAGGTCGCTGCCGGTGCTCAGGGCATCGCCCACCTTGGCATTTTTCTCGATGATGGTGCCGCTGATGGGCGAGGTGATGGTGTAGTTATCCATGGCGTCCTGCATATTTTGCATGGACAGTTCCGCGCCGCGCAGGGTCTCGGAGGCAGACTGGATGGACTCTGTCAGTTCCTCACCGCTGAGGGTCAGGATGATATCGTCCTTGTTCACGCTGCCGCCCTCCCGCACATTGATGGCGGTGACGGTACCGGAAGCCAGCGCAGTCAGGGTACGCTCGGCCTGATACTGGAAGTTGGCTGCTGCAATGGAGCTCACCCCGTTGATAGTAGCCGTTGCAGCCTGTGCCGTGGTCAGACCACCCGCATTGGACACCGAGAGGGTCACAGTGCGGGTGAGCAGGTTGCCCGTGCTCAGGGCATCGGTGCCGGTCACAGCGGTAATAGTGCCGGGCAGCACCTCAAAAGTACCGTCCAGCGTCACCTGGGCGGTCTGCCCTACCGAGAAGTTAGCAGCATCCGCAGCCGGGAACTCCAGCACCAGATTCATCTTGGAGCTGTCCCGCACCACGGCCACCTCCTGACCGCTCTTTACCTCATCGCCCTTGTTCACCTTCAGGCTGCTGACGACGCCCGCCACCTCGGCACGCACATACTGATGGTCGGCGGTCTTGTCGTAGCTGCGCTGCGCCTGCTGCAGGGTGATGGCTGCCTGCTCCACCTTGGTGGTTGCATCGGAGGAATCCACCGTGTAGAGCACAGTGCCCTCCTCCACGATATCGCCCTCCTCAAAGCCGCCGGTCAGCACCTTGCCGGGCACCAGCGATTTGACGCTGTAAGTATTGGCAGGCTTCAGCGTGCCAGTGCCGCTGAGCGTGTTGGAGACATCCCGGGTCTCCGGCACTGCTTCTGTATAGGAAGTATCCACGTTGGCGGGCTTTGCCCCCTTGGGCTTCAGCAGCCACCAGCCGCCTGCCAGCACCACGATGGCCACCGGCACCAGCCACTTCCAGTTCTTTTGGGCAAAGGCTGCCGCACCGCCTTTTTTGGGTGCAGCCGCTGCGTCCTGCTGCGGGTCGGCGGGCTGTTTAGACTTGTTCCAGATCATTCTTGCCGTTCCTCCTAGGTTCTTTTATGACAAGGTGCTTTTTGCAAAAGCACCCGTCAGAAACTCTTATTTGTAGTGTATCGCATTTTGCCCCGATAAACAAGCGTCCAATTTTCGTTTCACGGCATTTCCACAAAGTTTCAGACTTTTTTAACAAAGAATGGCTTTCTTTGTGCGCCGCTGAGCAGTTGCATATCTTTATATAATACGATTCAAACTGCCTCTTCTCTGCTCTCCTTCCTGTGAAAAAGGATTCTGAAAAGCCCGCAGGCTTTTCAGAATCTCAGATGGGGGAGATTCTCTGCAACTATCGGCTCACGCTAAAAAGCTCCCCCTTCGGGGGAGCTGGCATCGCACAGCGATGCCTGAGAGGGTTCTTTTGCCGTTTTTTCCTCAAAAAGAAAATCAGCCGGACCCGAAGGCCCGGCTGATTTATTCTTTTTTACTCTGCGTCTGCGGTGGGCTCTACCACCACATACACCCCTGCGGGCACACAGGCGGCCCATGCGCCGTCCTTGTCCAGCCAGCCGAATTGCTCACAGACATGGTCCGGGCACTGGCTGTCCAAAAACGCGATGGCACCATCCTTTACCTGCAAGTGCACGATGTAGTCCCCTACCTCGTACAGGTAATCATGATCCTGCGCAAGGGGCAAGGTCTCGGTAACGCCGTCACCGAAATCCACAACGGCCTGTAAGCCGCTGCCCTTGGCGGGGTGCTGCGCCCGCACCGCAAGAAAAATACCTGCGGCCAGTGCCAGCACCACCAGTGCAAAGATCACATTTTTCTTCCACGCGCTGCCCTTGGGGGCGGCGGTGTCAGAGTTTTTTGGCTTTATGCTCATGCAGCGTACTTGCTGGCAGCTGCACCGGCAATGCGGCCAAAGACGGTAAAGTCGGCCACAGCGTTGCCGCCCAGACGGTTTGCACCGTGCACGCCGCCGGTCACCTCACCTGCTGCGAACAGGCCGGGGATCACAGAGCCGTCAGCCTTCAGCACCTCGGTGTTGGTGTTGATCTTCAGGCCGCCCATGGTGTGGTGCACACCTGCGGTGACCTTGATAGCGTAGTAGGGAGCGGTATCCAGAGCCTTTGCAAAGCTGGTACGGCCAAAGTCGGGGTCGTTCTTGGCGGCAACGTAGCCGTTCCAGGTCTTCATGGTCTCGGCAAAAGCAGCCTCGTCCACGCCCATAGCCTTTGCCAGTTCCTCGTAGGTCTGGCCGGTCACGGTGTAGCCCTTCTTGATGTAGCCCTGAATGACGCTGGAGGCATCGACCATAGCCTGATCCACCACCAGCCAGCTGTAGCTGCCGGTCTGAGCGATCTCGGCAGCGGAAACCACGTCACGGGTGCCCACTTCGTCGATGAAGCGCTTGCCCTCGGCGTTGATCAGCACAGCGCCATCGCCGCGCAGACCCTCGGTGATCAGGGCAGCGGTGTTAGCCTCCACGGTGGGGTGGATCTGGATCTGATCCATGTCCACAGTGTCAGCGCCCACAGCGGTAGCCATCTCAATGCCCTGACCCTGTGCGCCTGCGGCGTTGGTGGTCATAAAGCCCTTCAGCTCGGGCTTGTACTCGGTGACCATGTCCAGATTTGCGCCGAAGCCGCCGGTGGTCAGCACCACAGCCTTGGCATTCACGGTGATGGTCTCGCCGGTGGAACCGGTAGCCTTCACGCCCACAACAGCGCCGTTTGCATCGGTCAGCAGCTCGGTAGCGGTGGTGTTCAGCAGGGTCTGCACGCCGGCCTTGTCGCAGTTCTCCTGCAGCAGGGGGATCATGTAGGAACCCACAGAAACGGTCTTGCCCTCATCATTCACGGGGCGATGGATACGCTTGACGGATGCGCCGCCGAAGCTGGAAACGCTGTGCAGGGTGATGCCGTGCTCGTCCAGCCAGTCGATGGCGTCAGCGCTGTTGGAGCACAGAGTCTCCACCAGAGCGGGGTCGTTGATGCCCTTGCCGCCGATCATGGTGTCCAGCTCCATCAGCTCCACAGAGTCGAAGTAGCCCTTGGGGTCTGCCTGATAAGCTGCCCACTGCTCAGAGACGGTCTTTGCCAGAGCGGTGATGGTAGCGTTGTCGGCGTACTTTTCAGCAGCGGTCTTCAGGGTCTTTTCCACGCCTGCGGACTCGCCGAACTCGTTCTCATCCTGATACACGGTCTTGCCTGCGTTCATGCCGCCGGTAGCGCGCACGGAGTTGCCGCCCACCATGGGCTGGCTTTCCAGAATGACCACGCTCTTGCCCTCAGCAGCAGCCGTGATGGCAGCAGTCATACCTGCACCGCCTGCACCCACGATGGCAATGTCTGCATCAATGGTAGAGTCCTCGGCCTTGGTCGTGTCGGCCTTGACCTCGGTCTTGTAGTCATCAGCGTTCAGGCCGGCTGCGGCCAGAGCGGCAGCGGCAGCCTCCTTGATGGCGTCGGAGGTGATGGTTGCAGTGGCCACGCCGTCCACGGCAATGCTGCCGCTCTCGGCAATCGCGCCGGGCAGCTGCTCCAGAGCCATGGTGCCGATGCCGGGGGTCTCGTCCTTGCCCTCGGCAGTACAGCCGGTGATCTTGCCGTCGGTCAGGGTCAGGGTAACGGTAACATCGCCGCCCATACCCTTGGCTGTACCGGTGAACTCGCCGGACACGCCTGCGGTGGAGGAGGCAGACTTGCTGCCGCAGCCGTAGCCCAGCAGGCTGACGCTTACAACAGCCGCCATGGCCAACGCAGCCACGCTCTTGCGGATCTGATTCTTTTTCATTGTTTCATCCTTCTTGTTTTGGGTTGCTTGTGTTCGGATATCTATCAGCAAAAAAGGGGGAGCTGCTCATTCGGAAAGCAGTTCCCCCTCGCTGAAACTTAGGAAAGACTTAGGCGTTGGCCTGAGCTGCAGCAACAGCGCAGGCAACGGTAGCGCCGACCATGGGGTTGTTGCCCATGCCGATCAGACCCATCATCTCAACGTGTGCGGGCACAGAAGAGGAGCCTGCGAACTGAGCATCGCCGTGCACACGGCCCAGAGAGTCGGTCAGGCCGTAGCTTGCGGGGCCTGCAGCCACGTTATCGGGGTGCAGGGTACGGCCGGTGCCGCCGCCGGAAGCAACGGAGAAGTACTTCTTGCCGTTCTCGATAGCCCACTTCTTGTAGGTGCCGGCAACCAGATGCTGGAAGCGGACGGGGTTGGTGGAGTTGCCGGTGATGGAGCACTGCACGTCCTCCTTCTTCATGATGGCAACGCCTTCCATAACGTCGTTAGCGCCGTAGCACTTAACGGCTGCGCGCTCACCCTCGGAGAAGGGGATCTCCTTGACCACAGTCAGGGTCTGGGTAGGGATATCGTACTCGGTCTGCACATAGGTGAAGCCGTTGATACGGGAAATGATGTAAGCTGCGTCCTTGCCCAAGCCGTTCAGGATGACGCGCAGGGGGGTCTTGCGGACCTTGTTTGCGGTGCGGGCGATGCCGATAGCACCCTCAGCAG
>ENA-UPTB01003051-UPTB01003051.1-human-gut-metagenome-genome-assembly--contig:-NODE-3051-length-10479-cov-27.706595_pt1 | contig 10479 bp, 9 predicted proteins | sample MGYA00250046_ERZ773369 | MGnify/ENA primary metagenome ERZ773369 (study PRJEB29103, sample SAMN06111938) | human gut metagenome | biome: human gut; feature: ankylosing spondylitis patient; material...
CTTGTACCAAACCTTGTAGCCGTTTACATACCACAGCTTGTAAGTCCCGTTTTCGTAAACGATTGCAGGACTTACCATATCGTATTTTTTGCGGTTATCGGTTTCATACACAGGTGTACGGCCGCTCCATTTATTGCCGTCATATGAGTAACGCATATAAAGAGCCATATAGTTTTTTTCGTAATCTGTATATCGCCAAAAAAGTTCCAAACGGTTTTTGTCGGGATTATACACAAGCTCGGAGTCGGAATTAAACCTTACCCCTGCCTTGTAATCATCTCGAATACCCTCGCAAAATTTGATTTCCGAATAATTTATAAGGTCGTTTGAACCGACAATTGTCGGATTTTCGTACTTATCGTTTCCGTTCGGATACGGTGTGTATGAAAGCCAATAGCGGTATCCGTTCCATTTTTTGCCCATATCCACAACCTTTGGATGGTAAGCATTGTTCGGATACTCACTGTCAGCGCCTATATACACGCTCTTTAAATTAAGTTTGCTCTTTGAATTTGACTGCAAATTAAAGTCAGGCTTTATATAAAAACTGCCGTTAATTATATTTTGGGCATAGGTAACATCGTTTACATTTATAGCGCCCGATTTATCAAAATCGGCTTTGCTGTCGAGCGTATCTCCGTTTGCTATTCCCTCTTGCAGGTAGGTGACATCCTGTACATCAAAAATGCCGTCACCGTTCAGGTCGTATTTATTTATGTCATACGCAGACGCACTGATTGCAACAGACGAAACTGCAACAACCGCAAGCAATGCCGATACGGCTTTTTTTAACATCTTATTGTTCATTTGTTAAATACTCCTTTGTAAAATTTTGCATTAATATTTTCTCATATATTTACCATTATGTCAATATTAAACAAAATTGTTTGTGGGTGTTTTTACTAATTTTAAGCAATTTATGGTATATGATTGTTACATAAAATAACAAATTATCCCGTTTTTTTGTGAAAAACTAATTTGTTTTATTTTGTTTTGTATGATACACTTTTTTTATTATCACTTTTAAAGAGCTTTTATGTTTAAAGAAACAGACTATTATGACCGGAAAATGAATATATGGGACTGCGACAAAAAATTTGACCTTGAAAAACCTGCGCCACAGAATCTCAGATACACAAACACAATTGATACCATTATCGAATTTTATAAGCCCGTGCGAAGCCTATTATTTTTATCGGAATTTTAACATCAAACTTTTTTTCATTATAAATTAATATTCATTTATCACCTCTTTGCAACAAACATCTTATAATTATAAAAATATTGACTTTTTTGCTGTTATTATGTAAAATAAAAGGTAACGTATATTTAAAGAATTTAAATCTGATGGCATTTTGATATAATAGATTTGTAAGCCATATAAAGAGGATTGGAGAGAGGTTAAATGCAGCTTTCAGGTGCAGAAATTATTTGTGAGTGTTTGTTAGAGCAAGGAGTTGATACCGTATTCGGTTATCCGGGCGGTGCGGCTCTTAATACATATGACGCTCTTTATAAGTACAGCGACAAAATCAACCATATTCTTACCGCTCACGAGCAGGGTGCGTCACACGCTGCCGACGGTTACGCAAGAGCTACAGGCAAAACAGGCGTTGTAATTACAACTTCAGGTCCGGGTGCCACTAATATTGTTACAGGTATTGCTACCGCAAATATCGACAGTATACCTGTTGTTGCAATCACAGGTAATGTTACTACCGACCAGCTTGGCAGGGACAGTTTTCAGGAAGTTGATATTGTAAACATTGTAAAGCCAATCACAAAAGCAAGTTTCCTTGTAGAAAAAGTCGAAGACCTTGCTCCTACTCTCCGTAAGGCTTTTGAAATTGCCCAATCAGGCAGAAAAGGTCCTGTTTTGGTTGATGTACCAAAGGATGTTACCGCAAACAAAACCGAATTTGAGGTTGTAAAGCCTAAAGAAGTTGAAAGAGTAAGCATTAAAAATCCCGAAAAAATCAAAAAAGTTCAGGATATGATAAGAAATGCCAAACAGCCTATTATATATGCAGGCGGCGGTATTATCAGCGCAAACGCAACGGAAATTTTCAAAAAATTTGCAGAGCTTACAGATATTCCCGTTTGCTGTTCGCTTATGGGACTTGGCTGTATTCCTGCCGACCACCCGCTTTGTATGGGTAATATAGGTATGCACGGCGGCTATGAAACAGGTATGGCTACCGACAAGTGCGACCTTATTATTGCGTGCGGTGCAAGATTTTCTGACCGTGTTGCTGGCGACAGAGATAAATTCGGCGCACAGGCTGAAATTGTACAGCTTGAAATTGACGAAAAAGAAATCAATAAAAATGTTAAGGTAAGCGAGTATGTGCTCGGCGACCTTGAATATATACTTGAGGCACTCTGCGACGGTATGGAACAGCAGAATCACGCAGAATGGCTTGAAACTCTCGGCGAATGGAAACATTATCTTGATAATAAAATTCCTGCCGACGACAAGTATCCGCAGCCGAAAGAAATTCTCGGCGCACTCAATGAAATAAAGAGTGACGATGACATTGTTGCTACCGATGTAGGACAGCATCAGATGTGGGTTGCGCAGTTCAATAAAGCACAGACACCACGCACACTCCTTACTTCGGGCGGACTTGGCACAATGGGCTTTGGTATGGGCGCAGCAATCGGCGCACAAACAGCTCATCCCGACAAGCGAGTTGTACTTGTTACGGGCGACGGAAGTTTTCATATGAACTTAAACGAGCTTGTTACTATGAAATCATACGACTTGCCTGTTGTAATCCTTGTTATGAACAACACAGTTCTCGGTATGGTTCGTCAGTGGCAGAAGTTGTTTTACGGCAACCGTTTCTCACAGACTGACCCGCACCGTGCAACCGACTTTGTCGCACTTGCCAATGCCTTTGGTATTGACGGTATGAGAATTAACACAAAAGAAGATATTAAGCCTGTACTTGAAAAGGCATTTGCTCTTAATAAGCCTGTACTCGTTGATTGCAGAATCAGTCCGGACCAGAATGTACTTCCTATGATTCCTCCGGGAAAAACTGTAAATGAGATAATCACAGAGATGTAATTTTTACTCCCGACTTTAACGAAAGTTACAGTCGGGAGTTGTGCTATAGGGAGTAATAATAAAAGTTTGACCAAACTTTTATTATTATCCGATAAAACACTCTGCCAAACTATAAATAAACTGACAATTTACAACGGGGTTGTATTTATGAAAACCGCTTACCACGAATTTTACAAAGATTTTAAATGTATAGCCGACAAATGTCCCGACAGCTGCTGCAAAGAATGGGATGTTGTGGTTGACGATGACAGCTATATAAAATATAAAAACGCAGACGGGGCATTCGGAGAAAAACTAAGAAGTGTAATGACGATTGACGCTGACGGCGACAGGATTTTTACTCTTAACAACAACCGTTGCCCGTTCTGGAATAAAGATATGCTCTGCGATATTTATATAAATATGGGTGAAAACGCACTTTGCGAAACCTGCAAAAGATTTCCGAGAATAACGCTCGATTATTCGCAATTTCAGGAAAAAATACTCTCGCTTGCCTGTCCCGAAGCACTAAGATTAATGCTGAAAAACGGTGCAATGGATAAAATAATTACCGCAGACAACAGAGAAGATGCCGAGCCGTGCGATTATGATTTTTCGGTAATGCAATTGTTATTGGGTGCAAGGCAAAAAATATTTGCGGTACTGAAAAATACGGATAACGATATATTCGATTGCCTGAACGGCATATATCAAATTTGCTTAAAGGTTCAGTCCGAATTTGACGGAATCTGTTACAAATCCGCTGTGATTACAGAGGATAGTTTTATAAAAGAGTACGGTCAAACTGTAAATTTGCTGTTACAGCTTGACATAATGACCGCCGAATGGAAACATCTGCTTACGGGCGCAAGCAAATATAAGCCGAATAAAGACGATATTCTGAAATTCAGAGAATACATACGCAATTACGAATATGAGTATAAAAACCTGATTTATTACTATATTTTCAGATATTTTTTAAACTCAATAGACAGCTATGATGTTACGGAATGTTTTGATTTAACGGCACTTGCGGTTAAATCGGCATATATTTTACAGATGTATAAATTTGCCGAAAAGGGCAGCTTGACTGCTGATGACAGACACAGAATAATCGGCTTGTACTCAAAAGAAGTTGAACATTCGTATGAGAATATTGAGTTTTTGCGAGATATTAAGTAAGGCTGTATAATTTTTAACTGTCAGCGTGCATTGCCCACACACATAACTTTTATGCATCAACCAAAAAAAGCGGTTAAAAATATTGAAAAGTACCGCCATTATTGATATAATAAAGAATAAAGCTAATTTTTATAGAGAGAGGGTAAAACTATGCCTGAGCTTACAGTTCGTACAAGATATGCTCCAAGTCCTACAGGATTTATGCATGTCGGCAACCTGCGTACCGCTCTTTACGAGTACCTTGTTGCAAAATCCCAAAACGGCAAATTTATTTTGAGAATCGAAGATACCGACCGTGAAAGACTTGTTGACGGTGCGGTTGATGTTATTTATAATACTTTAAAACTTGCAGGACTTCAACACGACGAAGGTCCTGACCTCGGCGGCGACTTTGGCCCTTATGTTCAGTCAGAGAGAAAGGATATGTATCTTCCTTACGCCGAACAGCTTATAAAAGAGGGCAAGGCTTACCGTTGCTTCTGCTCAAAAGAGCGCCTTGAAAAAATCCAGAACGAAACAGTCGGCGGCGGCTATGACAGACATTGCCGTGATCTTCCGCAGGAAGAAATTGACAGACTCCTTGCCGAGGGCGTTCCTTATGTAATTCGTCAGAAAATGCCGATTGAGGGCAGTACATCGTTTACCGACGCTGTTTTCGGTGAAATCACTGTTGAAAATACAGAGTTGCAGGATCAAATTCTTATTAAAACAGACGGCTACCCGACATACAACTTTGCAAATGTTATCGACGACCACACAATGGGCATTACTCATGTTGTTCGTGGCTGTGAGTACCTTAGCTCAACACCTAAGTACAACCTCCTTTACGAGGCATTCGGTTGGGAAATTCCTACTTATATTCACCTCCCGCTCATTATGGGTAAGGACGCTGACGGCAATGTATCCAAGCTTTCAAAGCGTCACGGTGCAACAGGCTTTTATGATTTGATTGACGAGGGTTACTTACCGGAAGCTATCATTAACTATATTGCACTTCTCGGTTGGTGCCCGAAAGACAATCAGGAAATTTTCACTCTTAAGGAGCTTGAAAAGGCATTTGACATAAGCGGCATCAGCAAGTCACCCGCTGTATTTGACTACGATAAACTCTCTTGGTTTAACGGCGAATACATCAAGGCTATGACCCCTGAAAAATTCACCGAGGTTGCAATGCCTTACTATAAAAAGGTATTCGGCGACAAACAGATGCCATACGAAAAGTTTGCGGCAATACTCCAAAAGCGTACAACACAGCTTACACAGATTCCTGAAATGCTCGATTTCTTTGCAGAATTGCCGAGTTACACAAAGGAGCTTTTCGTAAATAAAAAGAGCAAAACAAATCTTGAAAATTCACCCGTAGTTTTGAAAGAGGCTTATGACAGATTACGCCGGCCGTACGGCCTCCCCGATCGCCGGCGTGACGATTCTCGTCTCCGGCATCGCCATGGTGAGCCCGCTTGAAGTCGTCAAGCGCACCGCCATCCCGATGCTCCTCGCCGTCATCGCCTGCGCTCTTTTGATGGTCTAATCATCTAGAGTCACACGCACCCCACCGCCCGCGCGCGATCCCGCTGCGGGCGGCTTTCTTTTGGGCAAAGAAAACGCCGCTTCCCTTTCCGGAGAGGCGGCGCTGGCGTTTTCAGGCGGTGAAGACGGAAGAGAAGCGAACGGGACCGACCGCGCGGGCCGGATCCTTCAGCCAGATCTGCGCGAGTGCGTATTCGGGCGGCACGTCAAAAGGAAAGGTCCACCCGAACCTCGAGGCTTCGACAAACCCGAAGCTACCGTAGTAGGCGGGGTCGCCCAAAACGACGGCTCCGGCCCAACCGTCTCGCCGTCCGTTGATGAGAAGTGTTTCCACGAGCGCCTTACCGACGCCCTTTCTGCGGTGCGAAAGCGCCACGCTCACGGGAGCGAGGACGAGAACGGAAAGATCCCCGTCCCCGGTCGGAACGACCCCGCGCGTCATCATGGCGTGCCCGATCAGTTTTCCCCGATCTTCGGCCACGATTTCATAACCCGGAAGAAAGTCCGGGGAGGCCCGAAGTCTTCCGACCAACTCGCCTCCCGTTCCGTCGGCATGCTCAGCCGTGAGAAAAGCCTCCGTCACGAGACGGCGGACAGCGTCGCCCTCAGCGGGCAAGACTTCTCGGATCCGCATGATCAGATCTTCATGATGTGTTCGCGGTAGAAGCGAAGCTCCTCGATGCTCTCCTGAATGTCGGAGAGCGCTTCGTGGCGCGTCGACTTCGGGAACTTCTTCTCCCACTCCGGCGCCCACCGCTTTGCGAGTTCCTTCAAGGTCGAGACGTCGATCGAACGGTAGTGGAAGTAGCGTTCCATCTCGGGCATCCAGCGCGCCATGAAGCGGCGGTCCTGCCCGATCGTGTTGCCGCACATCGGGCTCACGCCTTCGGGGACGAAACGGCGGAAGGTTTCGACGAACATTTTCGCCGCCTCTGCCTCATCGACTTCGCTCGCGCGTACGCGGTCGACGAGTCCCGAACGGCCGTGGGTCGTGCGGTTCCACTCGTCCATGCCGTCGAGCACTTCTTCGGTCTGATGAATCGCCACCACGGGACCTTCGTGCAGAACGTTGAGATTCTTGTCCGTGATGATGGCGGCCACTTCGATCACGCGATTCACTTCGGGTTGCAGGCCCGTCATTTCCATATCGATCCAAATGAGATTGTCCGCGCTGTAGCGGGGATCGCGTTCGGTCATTCGTTTTCCTTTTCGTTGGGAGGCGGCACTGCCGCGGGGTTTCTATAATAGTTCGTTTTCGTTTCCTTCACCTTTGATTTCCCCCATGGCCCTCACCGCGCACACGCTGGAGATCCTCTTCTATTCGACCCTCGCGTTCTTCGTCCTCGCCGAGTGCTTTCTGACAGCCTTGCACTCGCACAAGGCCGACGCCAAAGCAGGGGAGATTCCCGAGGATTTCACCGGATGCACGAGCGAAGCAGATCAGCGCCGCGCCGCCGACTACACGGGGGAGGTCGCTCAGGCGGAGCTCCTCCTGGTCTTTGCGGGCGCCCTCTTTGCCTGGCTCATGACCTACGGTCAGGGGCTCACGGTGCTCGCTGCGGCGAGCACGGCGCTCCTCGGCCCCGGACAGGCCGCACAGTGGCTAACGCTCGCCGTGCTGTTGCTTCTCGCGCTTCTCGTCGAGTTTCCGCTCGGCTGGTACATGCGGCAACGCGTGCAGAAAAGCTACGGCGTCAAGCGCGCGGCGGCCAAGCGGGCGCTTCTGCGGGGGATCCGCGAAACCGTGGCGGGCTATCTCGCGGCCCTCCCCCTTATCGCGCTCGCACTCACCGTCTTCGACTTCGCCGGGGACTACTGGTGGCTCCTTCTCTGGGTCGTCTGGCTTCTCTATCTTTTCTGGCGGCGCCAACTCGGGATTGTCTACGGTCTCTTCCGGCACCGGCGCATCCGCCCGGTGCGAGACGAATCCTTCCGCGCCATGGTCCGCGACTTTCTCGCCTCGGAAGGCCTCACGATGACGGACCTTCTCGTCACGAACCGTCCCCGCCTCTGGAAGCACAGCCACGTCGTACTTGCGGGTTGGGGAAAGCGCCGACGCGTCGTCATCTTCTCGCACGCCATGCAGGTCCTCACGCCGACGGAAATCCTCGCGCTCATCGCGCACGACGTCGGCCACATTCGGCATCGGCACACGCTTCTGCGCACGACGATCCTCGCCCTCTGGGGACTCGCGCTCGCCCTTTTTGCGGGCTGGGGAAGTACGAACGGCGTCTTTTTCGAAGGGTTCGGCGTGAGCCGTCACGTCACCTTCCATACCGGCGCGGCCAACGCGGGCTGGGTGCTCGCCGTCGCGGTCGCGACCTTTCCGATTGTCTTTTACCCCTTCACACCGCTTCGGAACCTTCTTGCGCGGGCCCTGCAGTACGACGCCGACCTCTACGGCGCGCGCCACGTGGGCGCCGGCCCCATGATCCGGGCGCTCGTCAAGCTGCACCGCGACTACTCTTCCACCCTCTGGCCCTCGCACCTCTACTCGCTTTTTCACTACTCGCGTCCGCACGTAACGATGCGCGTCGCGCGGCTTCGCAAATATCTCAAAGATTCCGGACAGGATCCCGAACAACCCGTCGTCTACTCAAACTTCGACCGTCGGAAATACGCCGCCGCGTCGATCGGAGACCATCATCGTGGCAAAAAATCCCCGCAACCCCCGTCAACCCGTTGAGGCTCCCGTTTTCGGCCGCGTGACGGCCGGACACGGCCGACATCATTTCGTAACGGCCGAAAGGGGCGAAACCTTCGAAGCACACCGCCGCGGCAAGAAGGGGGACGTGGTCGTGGGCGACCTCGTGCACTGTACCGCCCCCGTCTCGGGCGTCGCCGCGATCGAAGCGATCGAGCCGCGCAAGTCGCTTCTCTACCGTTCGGACGAGTGGCGCATCAAGACGCTCGCCGCCAACATCGAACAGGTGGCGATCGTCTTTGCGTCGCGTCCCTCCTTCAACCCCTGGTTTATCTGGAGGGCCCTGCTGGCCGCGCACCAGGCGGACCTGCCTGCGCTCGTCATCCGCAATAAGAAGGATCTTCTCGACGAAGCGGAAACCGCGGACGACGCCGTGACGCTCCTTCGCGAAATCGGGCACGACGTTGTCTAAGTTTCGCCCACCGCCGATCCCGAAGGAACGCTCGCGACGCTCAAGCCACGCTTTGAAGGGAAAGCCACGCTTTTGGTCGGCCAGTCAGGTATGGGCAAGTCGACGATCCTCAATCTGCTCGTTCCTTATGCCGAAGCGGCGACGAGAGAGTTTTCCGAAGCGCTCAACCTCGGACGTCAAACAACGACCGCCGCGCGTTGGTACGATCTCGCCCGCTGCGGCGGCTCGGGCGCCGTCGTCGACACGCCGGGCTTTCAGGAGTTCGGGCTTGCCCACCTGACGCTCCTCGACATTCTGCGCGCCATGCCCGACATTGCGCGCCACGTTGAAGGCTGTCGATTCTTCAACTGCCGACATCTCGACGAACCCGGGTGTTCGGTGAAGCTCGCCCTCGAAAAGGGCCTCATTCGCCCCGAGCGCTACGAATTCTACGCGGCGCTCGCCCGCACAGCCCAGTCGGGCCCGATGTGAGGCCTTTTCCGCCTCTTTTACCTTGACGCGCATTCTTCTCTAGAATGCACTTTTTCGTCGACGATTTTTCCTTCTCAGCATGAAAAACGATTCCGGCATCATTCCCATTTCCGACGCGACGCACGTACGCTCGCTTCCGGTTCCGCAAAGCGGCGCGATCCGCACGACCGACGGCTTCTGGACGGACGCGCTCGGACGGCCGCTGCGCGATCTGCGCATTTCGGTGACGGACCACTGCAACTTCCGCTGCCGATACTGCATGCCCAAGGAAATCTTCACGAGCCGCTATTCGTTTCTCCCGCAGACGGAACTTCTCTCTTTCGAGGAAATTCTCCGTCTCGCCCGCATCGCCGTGCGCCACGGCGTCAAGAAATTCCGCCTCACCGGAGGCGAACCCCTCCTTCGCAAGGGAATCGAGCGGCTCGTAGCCGATCTTCTTGCACTCAAAACTGTCGACGAAGAGACGCCCGACGTCGCCATCACGACGAACGCTTCCATTCTCAAAAAAAAGCTCCCCGCCCTCAAGGAAGCGGGCTTGAAGCGCGTGACGGTGAGTCTCGACGCCATGGACGAAACGATCTTTCAGTCCTTCAACGACGTAGGCTTTCCCGCAGCCAAAGTGCTCGAGGCGATCGACGCAGCGATCGAAGCCGGACTCAAGGTGAAGGTGAACACCGTCGTCAAACGCGGCGTCAACGAGGAGGAAATACTCAAGATCTGCGAACGATTCCGCAACACGAGCGTTATCCCGCGCTTCATCGAATACATGGACGTGGGAAGTTCCAACGGTTGGCGCATGACCGACGTCGTTCCCTCGGCGGAAGTCGTCGAGCGCATCCGCTCGCGCTACGACGTCGAACCGATCAATCCCAACTACATCGGCGAAACCGCCACGCGCTGGCGCTACGCCGATGGTTCGGGGGAATTCGGCTGCATCAGCTCCGTGACGCGCGCCTTCTGCCGCGACTGCTCGCGCGCCCGCATCTCGATGGAGGGTCGTCTCTACCTTTGTCTCTTCGCGACCGAAGGCTACGACCTGCGCACGCTCTTGCAGCAGGAAGAGGCTAAACGTCCTGTAAGCAGACAGGAAGCTGAAAAAGAGGCTGCCAGAGAAGATGCGGCGAAGTC
>ENA-UPTB01003055-UPTB01003055.1-human-gut-metagenome-genome-assembly--contig:-NODE-3055-length-10466-cov-2.709885_pt1 | contig 10466 bp, 7 predicted proteins | sample MGYA00250046_ERZ773369 | MGnify/ENA primary metagenome ERZ773369 (study PRJEB29103, sample SAMN06111938) | human gut metagenome | biome: human gut; feature: ankylosing spondylitis patient; material...
GGAGGTTCTATCAACGTTATTACCAAGAGTACCGATGCCAAGAAAGGCGGTTTCATCTCTTACGGTATGGGTAATGATGGTTACAACAAGATTCTGTTCAGCGTTTCTTCCGGTTTGAGCAAGGACGGTTGGGCATTTACCTTATTGGGTGGCAAGACCTGGGGCGACGGATACATCCAGGGTACGGACTTTGAAGGTTACAACTATTTTGCCAGCCTTTCCAAACGTTTCAACGACAATCATCAGTTGACGCTTTCTGCTTTTGGTGCTCCGCAGTGGCACAATCAGCGTAATTATAACAACGCATTGACCATCAAAGAATGGCAGCGTGTTGAGCAATTCATGGGTGAGAAGAGTGCCTATCGTTACAATCCTACTTTCGGTTATCGCAAGGGACAAGCCTTCAACTCAAACCGCAATGCCTATCATAAGCCTCAGATTTCCTTGAATCACTTATGGCAGATTGACCATAAGTCAAGTTTGAGTACAGCTCTTTATGCTTCTATCGGCCGTGGTAACGGTTACAGCGGTACTGGTACTTCTGCTTATCGCAGCAAGTGGTATGGTGCCAGCAACGGATATACCAACGATGAGTTCCGTCTTGCCGACGGTACTTTCAACTATGATGCTGTCGACGCGTTGAACCAGGCAAGTACCACCGGTTCGCAGATGGTGATGGGCAAGGCCATGAACAACCACGAATGGTACGGTTTGCTTTCTACTTATACAACTAAGTTCGGCGAGTATCTGGATTTCTATGGCGGTGTCGACTTGCGTTATTACAAAGGCTTGCACCAGAACATCATTACCGATTTGTTCAGTGGTTCTTATTTCATTGATTCCAATCGTGACAATGTGTCTGCTGCCAATAACATTGCTGCTGCTGATCCGAATTTTGCCAAGAAGAAACTGGGTGTAGGTGACGTGGTTTACCGTGATTATGACGGTTATGTAATGTCCGAGGGTGCTTTTGGCCAGTTGGAGTACAACCGCGATAAGTTGAGCGCTTTCGTTGCCGGAGGTCTGTCAAACACCAGCTACTGGCGCTATGACCGCTTCTATTATGATGAAGCCCATGCCAAGAGTAGCAAGAAGCACTATCTGGGTGGAAATATCAAGGGAGGTGCCAACTATAACTTGAACGAAACGCAGAACATATTCTTCAATGCAGGTTTTATTACGCGCGCGCCTATGTTTGATACCTCTTTCATCAATTCACAGAATTCCCACGACCGCAACCAGGATGCTAAGAACGAAAAGGTAATGTCGTTCGAGGTGGGCTACGGTTTCCGCAATAGCTTGGTGGCTGTCAATCTGAATGCTTACTATACGCAATGGATGGACAAGAGCCTTTATGATTCTTACACAGCACGTGACGGTAGCCGCGCCACTCTGAATATGACCGGTGCCAATGCCAAGCACATGGGTGTTGAGGTGGATTTCAATATCCGGCCGACCACTTGGATGACCATCAACGGTATGTTCTCTTGGGGTGACTGGCGTTGGAACGGTAATGCCAGCGGATATTATTACAATGCTGCCGGTCAGTTGATGACAGACTTCAAGGGTGGTACATTGGCTGATATGTCACAAGCTTCCAACTACAAGGCCAATATTAAAATGGATAATGTATATGTAGGCGGTTCAGCGCAGACTACGGCCGCTCTGGGCGTGAACATCCGTCCTATGAAGGGATTGCGTATTTCGGCAGACTGGAACTTCTTTGCGCGTAACTTTGCCGACTATGACATCGATGCAGGCAATGCCGGTTTCGGCGATGAAATCGTAGTGGTTAGCCCATGGGAGATTCCCTCGTACAGCACGTTCGACCTGAGTGCGGGATACTCTTTCGACTTTGGTAAGGTACGCGCTACACTGAGCGGTAACGTCAACAACCTCTTCGACCAGGAATACATCGCTGATGCCCGTGATGGCGGCAGCCACAACTGGGAGACGGCTACACGTGTACTCTACGGCTTTGGACGTACTTACTCCGTAAGACTGAAGTTCAATTTCTAAACCTTTAAGAACTACGATTATGAATAAAAAGTTTATATACAGTTTGTGTGCGGCCGCTTTCCTGATGACGGGCTGCGATTACAACGAGGACAACTTCCCTGGTTACGATGAAGGTGGGCGTCCTACTGATGTTGCCAAGATTGTTTACACGCTTACCGATGCCGACTACGATGCGATGGGCAAGGATGTGAAGAAGAACAAATACTTCTCTGCTGATGCCATGCCTGATGATTACATACCGGACTGGTTGGCCAAAACTTACCTGGGAGCGGATTTGAACTCTTCGGCAAAGATTACGTATCGTTTCAAGACGGTATACCCCAAGTATAACGATATTCCGTATCTGCAACTCACAGAAGAAGATTATACTATTATTCATGGAGAAGGGTATTATGGAGCCTATCTGAATGAGGATACAGAAAGTAAAATGTATAAGATACTGAATGAAAAGTATGCTGATGCCGAGGACGGTGCATTCTCTTTCATAGAGTATCAGTACAATAAGGATGCTAAACCGGAAAAAGTGGAAACCCCTATTGCCAAATACGATTTTGAAGATTTGACCAAGGGTGATTTGGAGAAAATATCCGGTTGGTACATCAGTGCTAAAGGTAATAAATGGACTGTAGGCGAATACAGTAAGAATAAGTATCTGCAATTTACAGCCAACAAGGCTGACGGTCCTGCGGAAGCTTGGTTGGTAACTCCTGCCATTAAAGTAGAAGGAGCCGACAAGAAGTTTGCATGGGATGTTAAAGTAGGATATTGGAAACATGACGGCTTGCAAGTACTCATTTCAACCGATTTTGACGGTAAGGATGTAACTAAGGCGACTTGGGATGATGTGACAAGTAAGTTTACAATTCCTCAAGAACCTGCAAAAAACTGGGGAGACTTTGGTCAAGCAGGCATCATGAATTTGGATGATTATGCGGATAAGACTATTCATATTGCTTTCCACTATACAGGAGATCCGGAAGAAGGTAAAACTACCAGTTATCAGATTGACAATATCGTAGTGGGTAAGGACATTCCTACTGTAGTCAATACTGAACTGCGTTTTGCTTTGTATGAACGTAAAAAGAACAAGTGGGAACTCTTTAAAAACTCTGCTGAGGCACAATTTATTGCATTGGATGATTATACGAGCATGGGTACTGATGACGGACAACCGGGTAAGGACTATTCTTTCAGTTCTAGCGTCAAGGCAGAAAACTACATTCCGCGTTATTTGACTAATGCCGATGAACTGCTTTACCCGATAGGCGGCGACACTTGCACCGTAATCTACCGTTATTATGCAGGTAGTGGTAAATACCAGGCCAATGCCGACCAGTACATCTACAACGACGCCGTTAACGTATGGCAATACTGTGACAACATCGTTATTGAAACAAGACCTTACGCTTACAACGGTACGGAATGGTTGTATTCTCCGAGCATCCTCATCAATCTGCCCGTAGAGAAAAATAATGCTGAAGTATCTGCATTCTATCAGGCCATTACGGATTGGGTAAAAGAGAATCATTCTGAATACGTAACCTCTTATGGCAATAATGATTACTATTACGGCGGTTCGGCTTATCAGAACAACTTCTACTTCCGCGTAAGCGCATGGCAAGGACAGGGCACGTACGATGGCATGTCTTCCGATGAAATCACTGCACTGATGTGGGAGCGTCTGCCCGAAGCCTTCCCGCATGCACTGGAAGTCCTTTATGCTGATGCTGCACCAGCCGATAATGGTGTAGACGTAATTTATACGATAAACTTCGGTATATACGATGGTAGCTCTACCACTACCTATACCATACAGTATAAAGTGATTGGCAAAGGAAAGTTCGAATACGTTGAAGACTCTTTGCAGAAAGCGGCTGTATAGCATATTGCTGATATAAGCTGTCAGACAGAGATTTGAAAAGGCGCGGATTACGCGGATTTCACGAGATGTTTTTATTCGTGGAGTCGGTGTAGTCCGCGTCTCTTTTTGAGGATATTTTTGTTGCCGTTACCTTTCGGGTTAGGATTTGGATTGTGATATATCACTACTTGAGCATTGAGATAGTTCAGTAGTAAACTTTTTACGAGTACTCGGAGTGGATGATATTGTTATACAGTGAGGTGTTCTTGCTCACTCTTAGCAAATTCGGTACAAGCTGTTGCTGCGGTGGTTACAGGCTTCAAAATTTGGTAACGATAAGTAAGATCAGGTAATGTTTCTGTCATGCGGGTCATTTCTTCTTTTTATTGTATTATTTATCCATAATCATGCAAATAATAGCAAAAAGTGTTATCTTTGAGCATCTTTCTTTCCGTAAGGGGAGTGAGGTGCATTTTTTCGATGCGGGTGTTTCCCAAACATGTTTTTGTAAAGCAGATAAGATACCCCCTTACATAACCCCAAAAAATAAACTAATGGATAAAAGTCCTCTATGCACCTGCCTGATAAAGCAGGATTTGGAAGAAGCCGCCGATCCTTATGAGTTTCTTGATAAAAACTACTCGATTTCCGGTATTCTCGACAATTTGGATAAACTCTCCCCAAAAGAATTGAAATGTGCTTGCTGCCTGTTCGGTGTGGCATTGCAGAAAGCCTGCAAGAAGAAAAGGCGGTGGTAGAGGATGGCATAGTATTATTTGTCTTTATAAGAAGCATGGCGGGTCGGTTATGCGACAAATAAAATCAGGCTTAATTCTTAAAAAATGTAGCATGATTGTAATGTATTTATATATTATTTTGCTTATCTTTGCCAATGTTTTCAAAAATATAACATTTTAAGAAACTAATTAAAAGCTATTATGTTAAAAGTATTAAGACTTATTTTTACGTTTATGCTGGTTCTGACGGCTGCGGGCGTAAATGCGCAGGTTACGACTTCCGCTATCAGCGGTAAGGTGACCGACGAACAGAATGAGACGGTAATCGGAGCGACGATTGTTGCCGTTCATGAGCCTTCCGGTACACAGTACGGTGCTATTACCAATGTGGATGGACGTTACACGATTCAGGGTATGCGTACGGGTGGTCCGTACAAGCTTACAGTGTCTTATGTAGGTTATCAGAGCGCAGTGTTCACCGGTATCATGTTGGAATTAGGTAACACTTATACACAAAACGTAAAACTGCACCCCAGTTCGGAATTGCTGGATGAAGTGGTTGTCGTAGCCGATGCCAAAACACAAAGCGGTGCTGCTACCAACTTCTCTGCCAACTCTATTGAAAATACTCCGACTGTAGACCGTAACATCTACGACATCGTGAAGAACAGTCCGTTGGCTATGACTTCCAAAAACGGCGGTATCACTTTCGTAGGCTCCAACAACCGTTACAATAGTTTCCAGATTGACGGTACGGTGGCCAACGACGTGTTCGGTCTTTCTGCCGGTGGTACGAACGGTGCTCAGACAGGCGCCAATCCTATTTCTATGGATGCCATTCAGGAAATTCAGGTAGTGGTGGCTCCCTACGACGTTCGCCAAAGCGGATTTACGGGCGGCGGTATCAACGCCATCACCAAGCAGGGTACGAACGAAACCCACGGTTCCGCTTACACTTATTTCAACAACCAGAATATGTATGGCAAGTATAGTGCCGTACGCGGTTACGAAAAGTCGCCGATGTCCCAGCAGTTCGACCGTACCTACGGTGGTACGTTGGGTGGTGCCATTATCAAGAACAAACTGTTCTACTTTGTCAGTGCAGAAGGTAAGAAGAACAGCTATCCCTCAAGCACTTATCCGGGATATACCACTAATTACATCACCAGCACCACTGCCAAGCTGATTGCCGACCAATACAAGAAGCTCACCGGTATAGAAGAAACTTACGGTGAACGTGATATCGAACAGAAATCTTTCGGCCTTCTGGCACGTGTGGACTGGAATATCAGCGAAAAGCATAAACTTGCCGTACGCTACCAGCACAACAACTCTTATAAAGATGTGTACGGAGCAAATTCCACCACTTACTATTTCGGCAACAGCGGTTATCGCATGAACAACAAGATGAATTCGGTAGTGGCCGAGTTGAACTCTCGTCTGGGAGATAACCTCTACAACGAGTTGCGTGCGTCGGGTACGTTTGTCCGCGACTTCCGCGATACGGAATATTCAGGTCCTTGCGTACAAATCAGCAATGTCACAGGCGGTGACGGTGAAACTAAGATTACAGCCAATATCGGTACGGAGTTCTCTTCCGGTGCCAACAAGCTGAATCAGGATGTGTATAGCTTTGAGGATAACCTCTCTTGGTATCTTGGCAACCATACACTGACTTTCGGTACTCACAACGAAATCTACAAAATCACCTGTTTATCCAGGCTTCGGAAGGTGCATGGTACTATAACTCTTTGGATTATTTCCTGCAAGACAAGCCCTACAAGTTTACTTACAAGTACAGTGACCCCGACATGACGGGTGGTAACCTGAAATATGCTCCTGTTATGAAAGCTGGCCAGTTCGGTTTCTATGCTCAGGACAAATGGGTAGTGTCAAGAGACTTCAACTTCACTTACGGTATCCGCTTCGATATTCCTCTGCTGTTCAACAAACCTACTGTGAATCCTACTTTCAACGACTTTGCAGCCGGACGTAATATGGGTGTGCGCGTAGGCGAAACTCCGAGTGCCAAGCTGATGGTTTCACCGCGTGTGGGCTTTAGCTGGTATACCGACGAAGAACATCGCACGCTTATCCGTGGTGGTGTAGGTATCTTTACCGGTCGTGTACCGTTTGTGTGGCTCAGTAACTCGTTCAACAATACGGGTATGGAACAGAAAGGTACTACTCTCCAGCCCAAGGATGAATCGGGCAAGAACGATACCAATGAAGCTCCTTCATTGGGAGAATACAAGGATAATCCGCTGGCTGCCGCTACAGGAAGCATGAAGCAGGATATCGTGACTACCGACAAGAAGTTCAAGTATCCGCAGGTGTTGCGTGCCAATCTGGCTTGGGAACAGTTCTTGCCGGGTGATGTGAAGATGACTCTCGAGGGTGTTTACTCCAAGACCATGAATAATGTATTCTTCGAGAATCTTGCTCTTGTGGAAAACGGACAGGTGTATGCCGTTCCGGGTGTAGAGGCTTCCGCTTCTCCTTCTTATAAGGTACAGGCGTGTGACTATTACTCTATTATCAACCTGAAGAATACAAACAAGGGTTATAGCTATGCTCTTTCGGCCTTGCTGGAGAAACACTTCGGGTTCGGTCTTGACATGTCTGCATCTTATACCTTCGGACACTCCAAGTCTGTAAACGACGGAACTTCTTCCGTTGCCTACTCTAACTGGAAGTACAACTACTCCCGCGACACCAACAGCGGTAATGAACTGGGTTTCTCCAAGTTCGATATTCCTCACCGCGTAATGGCTCAGGTGGCTTATACTACTCCGAAATACTGGAACAACTGGATGAGCACTTCTATCTCTGTTATCTATAACGGATTCTCCGGAAACCGTTACAGCCTGACCATGAATGAAACTTCCGACTTCAACGGCGACGGACAGAAGGGTAACTCCCTGCTGTATATTCCGACTGACGAAGAGTTGGATAAGATGAAGTTCGTGGACGCTACAAACAAAAAAGGAGAAGTAACCATGACTGCCGAAGAAAGCCGCCAAGCTTTCAAACAGTGGATTGAAGGTGATGCTTATGCCAAGGATCATCGCGGACAGTATGCCGAGCGTAATTCCAACCTCACCAAGTGGGAACATGAAATCAATCTCCATCTGGCTCAGACCATCTATAATCCTAAGGGGTTGGGCAAACTGGAATTTACTTTCGACATTATCAACTTTGCCAATATGTTGAACAAGAAGTGGGGAGCAACCTATGGTTCACTCTATAACCTTTCACCGATTTCCGTTACAAAACTGACAACGGTGGACGGTCAGACCACTCCTAACTATATTTACAACAAGTCCGAAATCACCAAGAGCGATGTTTCCTCACGCTGGCATGCCCAGGTGGGTATCCGCTTGACGTTCTAAGGATATTTTTGTTCATGTTTATTTTTACGGTAGAGCTGTTCCGGGAAACCGGGGCAGCTCTATTTTTTTATTGTACCTTGAGTGTAAGAGGAAATACGGTATGGCAGAGTGGAATGGTGTTTGGAATCGTCTTTTAATACTTCACCGTAAATATCACCGGGTTGTGGTCACTGCATAAATCCAGATTGGGAGAGTAGTAGTCGATGCATTCCAGCTCCGGTGAGTGGAAGGCATAGTCGATGCGTAGCATGCGCTTGCCGTAACGGTAGGTGTACATGTAGCCGTGTCCGCCTGTCTTGAAGCCGTCCTTGAGGCTCTCGGAGAGCCGGTGATAGGTGTAGGATGAGGGTAGGGAGTTGAAGTCTCCGCACACCAGTACGGGGTGAGGGCTGGCAGTGGCGAGCTGACAGATGCTGTCGGTCTGGAAAGCACGTTTCACGAAGTTTTCATGCAGGGTTTCCGCTGCATCTTGTACGGCTTGCGCTTCACGGCGTGTATTGTCGGCGGCAAGTTCGCGTTCCCATTTTTTACGGTTCTGGCTGACGCTGGTAGTTTGCAGGTGATTGTTCAGCAAGCGGATGGTATCTGTATTCAGAATGATGTCGCACAGCATGCTGCAATTGGCGCTGTGAGGGTAGGTGATGAAACGTCCGCCGATAAGCGGGTAGCGGCTGAATACGGCGATGGGGAGGATGCCGCGGATGGAGCCGTCTGCGGGGATAATGGCATATTGCCAGTGGGAAAGGGCACGACGCAGACTGTCTGCCGTGAAGTGTTTGTTTTCGCCGAATTCCTGAAAGCAGAGTACATCGACGTGTTGTTGCTGCATGTACTTGGCAATCTGTTTGCAGGAGTAGCCGGTAATTTCGTTTCCGAAGTTATGGACGTTATAGGTGGCTACGGTGAGGTAACCGCTGTTTTTGCCTTGCCGGTTCGGTGCCGGTGCGGTGGCGGGTACTTCGTGGGGAGAGCCGAAACGGATAACAGCTGTAAGGTATTCCCAGTTGAAGAAGAAAGCCGTCAGCGTGACGAACGCCCATTTCTTGCGTGCCAATGCCCAGCAGAGGGCAACAATCAGGCAGGATACCAGCAGTACCGGTACGGCAAGTCCCAGCAAGGGCATGATGGTGGAATGTTCCGGATGGTAATGCCCGGAACGGGATGCGATGATGGTGACAACAGCCAGTGCAAATGTGGTAGCTATCAGTATCAGATGAAACAGACCTTTGACGGCAGTTTTTCCCATGATTAACGCGGGTGTGTTTTATAAGGGTGTGACGAAACTCCCGGCGACAAGCTTGCCGGAGCTTTCGTCACACCCTTTTGCTGGTTATTTTATTACTGAATTAATCGGCTTTCCGTCCAAGAAAGCTTTTATATTATCCAGCATGATTTGCATGAGGCGTTCGCGTGCGGCGGCGCTTGCCCAGGCTATGTGCGGGGTGATGTAGCAGTTCCGGGCGGTGAGCAGCGGGTTGTCGGCACGGGGCGGTTCCTGCGAAAGCACATCCAGTCCGGCGGCAAAGATGGTGCCGTTGTTCAGTGCATCGGCAAGGTCTTGCTCGTTGACCAGCGGACCGCGTCCGGTGTTGATGAGGATGGCGTTGGGCTTCATCTGTTTCAAGCGGGCGGCATTGACAAGTTCACGGGTGGAGTCGGTGAGGGGGCAGTGCAGGCTGATGATGTCGCAGTTGGCAAAAAGTTCGTCGAGCTCCGTTTTCTTGATTTCGGGAGGAAGCTGGAAAGGCGATTTGGATGTGTATGCATGTACTTCCATGCCGAAGCCGATGGCGATGCGGGCGGTGTTGTAGCCGGTTTGCCCAAGACCGATGATACCGATTTTCTTGCCACTCAGTTCGATGAGCGGAGTGTCCCAGAAGCAGAAATCGGGGCTGTTGGTCCAACGGCCTTTGTGTATCTCGTCGGTGTAGTGCTGCACCCGTTGGGTGATGTTGAGGATGTGGGCAAAAACCATTTGCGCAACGGACGGGGTGCTGTATGCCGGGATGTTGGTGACCGTGATACCCCGTTCTTTGGCAGCGGCGGTATCAATGATGTTGTATCCGGTGGCAAGTACGCCGATGTATTTCAACTGGGGCAGGGCTGCGATGGTTGTTGCATCGAGCACTACTTTGTTCGTCATCAGGATGTCTGCTCCGGCAGCACGTTCAAGCACTTCGGCAGGGGCGGTACGGTCGTAAACGGTACATTCGCCCAGGCTCTTCAGTTCGTCCCAGGAGAGGTCTCCGGGGTTGGCGGCATAGCCGTCGAGGACTACTATTTTCATAAGTGTTATTATAAGTTGTTTCTAATGTTGTTCTGCAGAATTTCCATTTCTAAAATCTTTCCTTTCCCCACAGGGCCTGCATCCTTTCTTTATGCATGATCTTTTTCTGTCAGGATATGCTCTACTTCGCCTATCGTTCTACCATTCATAAGTTTATGGTAAGCCATCTT
>ENA-UPTB01003062-UPTB01003062.1-human-gut-metagenome-genome-assembly--contig:-NODE-3062-length-10448-cov-3.676116_pt1 | contig 10448 bp, 8 predicted proteins | sample MGYA00250046_ERZ773369 | MGnify/ENA primary metagenome ERZ773369 (study PRJEB29103, sample SAMN06111938) | human gut metagenome | biome: human gut; feature: ankylosing spondylitis patient; material...
TCTTCTCCGTACTGTAAAGTACAACTAATAAATTTGATATAAAAAATAATCTACATTAATAAATAAATTTACAGCTTTTTCCACAAAGATTTTACTGTAAAATCAAAAAAAGAAAGTATTGATTCTTTTTATCGGTTATGATACTTTAAAACTGCTTATGAATCTTGGTTTTGCGTTAAACGCAAGAAAACGATTCATTCTTATTTTATCTTTTCTTAAGAGGAGGTTTTTACCATGGTTTCACTTTTGTTACCAGTCATTTATCTGGCATTCATCAGTCTCGGACTGCCGGATTCTCTGCTCGGCTCAGCGTGGCCGGTCATGTATCAGGAGCTTGGAACTTCTGTTTCTTCTGCCGGCATCATTTCTATGATTATTGCCGCCGGAACAATCGTATCCAGTTTGAACAGCGACCGTCTGAATACCCGCTTCGGCACCGGAAAAATCACGGCGGTAAGCGTTCTCACAACAGCGGTTGCGCTGTTTGGTTTCTCCGTCAGCCACTCTTTTCTCGCCCTCTGCCTCTGGGGTATCCCATATGGACTTGGCGCCGGAAGCGTGGACGCGGCTCTGAACAACTACGTTGCACTGCACTATAAAGCCCGCCATATGAGCTGGTTGCACTGCATGTGGGGCGTCGGATGCAGCACCGGTCCGGTCGTCATGGGATATGCCATCAATCATTCCACCTGGAACAACGGCTACCGTACCATCGCCCTGTTCCAGATTGTGCTGACTCTGATTTTATTTTTCAGTCTTCCTCTCTGGCAGAAGCCATCTGCTGATGCTTCTGCAGATGAGAACTCCGTTCCGGAGCAGAGAAGTTTTTCCCGCCTGATCCGCGTTCCCGGTGTCAAAGAGGTTCTGACCTGCTTTTTCTGCTACTGCGCAGTAGAATCTACTGCCGGCATGTGGGCTGCAAGCTACTGTACTCTGTTCCGCGGCATTGATGCAAAACGCGCAGCAAGCTGGGCAAGCCTGTTCTACATTGGCATCACGATCGGACGGTTCTTCTGCGGTTTCATCACAATGAAATTAAATGACCAGAAAATGATCCGGCTCGGACAGGCTGTGATCGCAGTCGGCACGATTCTGATGCTGCTGCCGCTTGGCGATTCCCTTCTGTTTATCGGCCTGATCCTGATCGGACTTGGCTGTGCGCCGATTTATCCTTCCATCATTCACGAGACACCGGCAAACTTCGGTGCTGACTTAAGCCAGGGAATCATCGGCATCCAGATGGCCTTTGCCTACGTCGGAACCTGCCTGATGCCGCCGGTTTTCGGTGTTCTCGGCCAGCATATTTCCTTCGGACTGTATCCGGTATTCCTGATGGCCATTTTGATTCTGATGGTTGTAATGGCAGAGCGGATGCACCGCGTAACGGCGGAAAAAAGAAATTCTTATAAAGCCAACTATTAATCCAATTATTCTGCAGCAGAATGGTTCCCTTGGATCAAACTCTGATATACTGCGTACAAAAAAGTACATCTGATCAGGTTACTCCCTGATCAGATGTACTTTTTGTAAATTTCGGAAATTTTTTCAAGCACGCTCCGCTTCAAACTCTTTCACCACATCCTCCAGCAGGTTTCTGATCTGCAGGTGCTGCAGACATACTTTCTCACATTTTCCGCATTTCACGCAGTCTGATGCCTTTCTGCCCGGTGCAGTATATACAAGATTGTGATAAGAAATACTGATACATCACGCCAATTTTCCTGTTTCATTCCTCAATCATGCCAAAGACATCTTCAATCTCGCCCATATACAGATAATGGAGATCGCCATCTTTATATAAAGTATCGCGCGTAAATTCCGGCAGATCTTCTTTCTCCATTCTGACCGCATAGATTTTTTTGCAGACAAAGGTCAGCTCTGCCTCTTCAAATCCAACCGCATTTCCCAGCATCTTCGGTGTCAGACTGGTCAGACTGATCTTATCCGGCACATCATTTCCCGATTTTGATCCCAGGATTCCAAGATCCTTCCGATATTTCTCCGGAAAAAAGCAGACCGTAAACTCGTCTTCCTTCTGCAGAATCTGATGCGTCCGGCGGCTTTCCCGGATAAATACGGTAATGATCTGCTTTCCTTTCTTTGGCGGTCCCCAGATCGTCCCCATCGTACCCCATCCGATCGTCATCGTATTATACTCCCTTGGCGTACCCGCAGTACACAAACCCCAGCGGTCATCAAAAATAGAAAACACATCATACTTTGCGGTTTTAAAATTCTCCATCGTAATGTTCATACTACATTCCCCTTTCGCTGATTTGCTTTGTTATCCTTAGCATACCGTACGGTAGTAACTACCGGGCAAGAACTTTTTTTCAAAGTCCTACGTTTTTATAAAAACAGGAAATTTTTTTATTTTAGAAATTTCATTTTTCCACAACGCAAAAACCGGAATGCTTACACATTCCGGTTTCCAGTAGAGCGCGAGACGGGATTCGAACCCGCGACCCCAACCTTGGCAAGGTTGTACTCCACCCCTGAGCCACTCGCGCATTTATTAATTTTTATCTTGCTAAGTGCTCGCTGCACCTTACAAATGATACTATACAGGAACTCCCCTCATTTGTCAATACCTATTTTCAATTTTTTTCAAAAAAAATCAAAAGTATCTACGATTCCCTCAATTTTCGCTCTCCATCAGACACCCGCACAGCTGTCTTCCCCCCACAAATTCACACCGAACCACCCTCCTGACGAATCCAGACTCCTTTCCATCCGTCCTCCCAACCCCACATGCTCACGCCGATCCGCCTCCTGGCGGATCCAGACGCTTTACCCCCGTCCCCACCGTCAGACCTCGCGTGGCTTCGTACCTGCGGTGCAGCGGGCATAGAAAAAGAGGGCAAGAACTGTGAGCGCAGAAGGGGCCCGGAAAAATGGGATGACCTCTGGTGCACAATACCAGAGGTCAAAACGCACTGAGTCGGGAAACCATCAGGTTTCCTGACGAATTGCGTTGATTCTCATTTTTCCGGGCCCCTTCCGCGCCACAAGTTCCGCCCTCTTTTTCTCGCCCGCTGCACCGCAGGTACGAAGCCACGCGAGGTTGTCCGAGGTCGTCCGTATTCACCTCTACGCCTTCAGAATCGCGCTCAGCACATACTGATTATTTGAGAAGTTTTTCTGCGAAATATCCCCGAGTCTGATCAGGTCAACATCCAGCCACAGCTCCTCTGCTGCCACCATCATATTTGCAAACATAATCCCGAAATTCACCTCATCCCACTTCCGAAGCTTCTCCACACTGTGCTTCTTCGAGAAAATATGAATCCTGTTATCATACACCACAAATCTCCACGGCTGGCTGTTCATACTGGATGGCGACAGTCTCGCCGCTTCCAGCATCTGCGTCATCCACTGCCGCGGCACCTCTTTGAACACACAAAGATCCTCCAGCGGCAGTCTCTTTGCTTCACTTTGCCGTCTCGTATGCGAACCATGACTCTTACCAAAAGCGACGATCCCCACCAGCCGCTTTCCGTTCTTCTCAAGCTCCGCCTTTTTCACACGATTACTTCCGATAAAGCAGGTTCCCAGTCCGATACTGCACAGATACAGCACCATCTGTTCCATAATATAACCCACGTTCATCAGATATCGTTCTGACTCCTCCGAATAAAAAGCCATATAATACGGCGCCTTCACACTGAACATACTGAGCATTCTCTCCTGCCCTTTTCTGTTGTCCAGAATCGCCATATCCACACCGATGCCCGAAAACAGTGCCGGCATCTCCTTATAATGCTCCCAAATCTTATCCAAAGTCTGCGGCGGAAGCGTATCAAAACAATAATTCCTTACTGATTTTCTAACAAAAATAGCCTCATATAAATTCATACTCTCACCCTTACTTCATCTGCTATCCGTCTGTTTTTGTTACAGTTCACTGCTGAATGAACAGTAATATTTCTTTCATAGCCGGCCGCGGCCCGCTCCCCATTTTTACAGGAGCAAAGCCGCATTCCGAAAAATTTACGTTTAATCTTCCACATTCGACAGAAATACGGAAATTCTCCCTCTTAATCGCAAATATTTTTCAATTTCCAGCTCATCCATTTTTACTCTGTAATAATATTGTAACATATCCAAAAACTTTTTCAAGGGAAAAACGCGCCAAATTTTGTATATTTTTCACACATATTTCCCATCAAATTTATGCAACTTTAAAACCTGTGCTTACGCTTCCGCGGTCAGCTTCTCCAGCTCCTCCACATAAGAAGCAAACACATCCAGCGCCTCTTCCACCGGCTCCGGCTTCGTCATATCGACGCCGCAGATCTTCAAAAGGTCAATCGGATCCATCGAGCAGCCGCCGCTTAAGAACTGTTTGTACTTCTCCACGATACCCGGCTCCCCTGCCAGGATCTTGCTGCTGATCGCAATCGCCGCCGAAAATCCCGTTGCATACTGATATACATAGAACGGTGTATAAAAATGCGGAATTCTCGCCCATTCCAGCGCGATCTGCGGATCCGAAATCATATCCGGTCCGAAATACTCCTTGTTGATCGACAGATACAGCTCCGAAATACCGTCCGCCGTCAGCGTGCCTTCCTCTGCCATCTTCTCATGAATCCGCTTCTCAAACTCCGCAAACATCGTCTGGCGGAACACCGTTCCCTTAAACTGATCCAGGAAATAATTCAGCAGGAAAATCTTCTCCTCTTTTTCTTTCGCATGCTTCAGCAGATAGCGGATCAGCAGTGCCTCGTTGCAGGTTGATGCCACCTCAGCGACAAAGAGGCGGTACTCCGCATACGTAAACGGCTGTGTATGGTTCGAATACCAGGAATGCAGCGAATGGCCCATCTCATGCGCCAGTGTGAAGACCGAATCGATATTTCCGTTAAAGCTCATCAGCACATACGGATGGGAATCGTAAGAACCCCAGGAGTAAGCACCGCTCTTTTTTCCTTCGTTCTCATAAACATCCACCCAGCGCTCCGAAAAGCCCTTGTCCAGCAGTGCCACATAATCATCCCCGAGCACGGCAAGCGCTTTCTTCACGATCTCGATCGCCTGCTCATACGTATATTTCTGCTCGTACTCTTTCGTCAGAGAAACGTAAACATCATACATATGAAGTTCATCCACACCGAGCAGCTTTTTACGCAGTGCCACGTAGCGGTACATCGCCGGCATTTTTGCATGAATCGCCTCGAGCAGCTTGTCGTAAACCGAAACCGGGATATTTCCGCCATCCAGCGATGCAGCCAGTGCAGATGGATATTTTCTTACATCTGCAAAGAATGCGGCCTGTTTCAGATTGGCACCGAACGTTGCGGCGAGCATGTTTTTGTGTTTTTCATACTCCGCATAATACTTCTCAAACGCTTCTTTTCTGACCCGGCGGTCCTTCGACTGTAAAAATCCGACGAAGGTGCCGTGGCTCAGTGGAACCTGATTTTCCTCTTCATCCGTGACCGGCTGGAATCTGAGGTCTGCGTTCGAAAATGCCGAGAAAATCTGATCCGGGCTGGATGCCATCTCTCCGGCTTTTGCAAGAACCGCCTCCATCTCCGGCGAGAGAATGTGCTCTTTCTTGCGGAAGTTTTCTTTTAATATGCGATCGTACAGACGGAGCGGCTCATATGCTTTTTCAAATTCTGTAACCGTCTCCTCGTCAAGCTCCAGGATCTCCGGCTCTACGAAAGAAGAGGCATCCGCAAGAACAGCCATCATGCTGTCCATCTTTCCGGCATAGCCCTGATACTTCTGATTTCCCATATCCTGGTGATATTTCTGGCTTGCATAGACATACAGGCTGGAAAAGACGCGGCTGATGTCATCCAGACCGGAAAGAACGTCATACAGCGCTTCTGCACTCTCTTTCATTGTTCCCTGTTTTGCGCGGAACGCTTCTATTTTCTTCGCAAGCTCCTGCTCTGTTTTCTCAAATTCTTCATCACTACCAAACAAACTCGAAAGATCCCAGCAGTACGCCGGATCCATCTCTTCTCTTTTTTTCAGTTTAATTTCTGCCATATTTCTCCCTTCATCCATCTTTTTAGACGGAACTATTTCTGCGGTTTTTCTTCTAATACTAATGTGCCGCACTTACGCTTAGTTTACCACAATTTAACCTCTAAATCTAAAATTTTTTCTTAATTTTCTTGACAAATCCATAAACCGATTGTATGATTGTACTATCAAATTAATACAGTAGTACAAAAGGAGTGAATGCCATATGCCATGGAATCTTGATTCCTCGCGGCCGATCTATCTGCAGATCATCGAGCGGGTACAGATGGACATCATCACCGGGCGCTATCAGCCGGGCGATAAGCTTCCGTCCGTCCGCGATCTCGCGCAGGAGGCCGCCGTCAACCCGAACACAATGCAGAAAGCGCTTTCCGAACTGGAACGCAGCGGACTGATCTATTCCCAGCGGACCAGCGGACGCTTTATTACCGAAGATAAGGAGTTGATTCATCAGATGAAAAAAGAACTTGCCGCCGCAGAAGTATCTGCTTTTGTTGCCCACATGAAACAGCTCGGCATAACCCCGGAGGAAATCCGGCAGCTACTTGCCGAAACGATTGAGGAGGAAGAAAATCATGAGTGAACTTGTAACGTGTAAAGACCTGACGAAGCGCTTCGGAAACCACACCGCGCTCGATCATCTCAACCTTTCCCTGGATTCCGGGAAAATTATCGGACTGCTGGGGCCCAACGGAAGCGGAAAGACGACGCTCTTAAAGCTGCTGAACGGACTGCTGACCCCGAGTGAGGGTGAAGTCCTCATCGCCGGAAATCATCCCGGTATTGAGACAAAACGGATCGTCTCCTATCTGCCGGATAAAATGTATCTCGGCAGCTGGATGCGCGTCTCGGATCTTTTAACGTATTACAGCGATTTCTTTGAGGACTTTGACATGTCCCGCGCCAATGCCATGCTGGAATCCTTAAAAATCAGCCCGAAGGACCGTTTGAAAACGATGTCGAAGGGAACGAAAGAGAAAGTCCAGCTCATCCTCACGATGAGCCGCCGCGCAAAGCTCTACTGCCTCGACGAGCCGATTGCAGGCGTCGATCCGGCAGCACGCGATTACATTTTATCTACGATTTTAAACAACTACGAACCAGACGCATCCATCCTCATCTCAACACATCTGATTTCCGATGTCGAAAATATTCTCGATGAGGTCATCTTTATCCAGGAGGGCCAGTTAAAACTGCACGCCTCGGTTGAGGATATCCGGATGCAGGAGGGTGAATCGATTGATTCTTATTTCAGGGAGGTATTCAAATGTTAAAAAAATGTCTGAAACATGAGTGGAAAGCATGCTGGAAAAACATGGCGCTGCTGAACGGTGCCGCCATTTTCATGGGCGCTCTCGGAGGCTCCGGATTCCTCTTTTCCCAGATTTCTGAGCTGCCGGATCTGCTGATCGTCCTCTATCTGTTTGCATACGTTTTGATTGTGATCGCCGCATCCGTCATGACACAGGTGCTGATGATCCAGCGCTACTATAAAAATCTTTTTACCGACGAAGGGTATCTGACCAACGTCCTTCCGGTATCGGCAACGGATCATATTCTCTCCAAAATGCTGGTTTTCGGCGCATGGAGCATCTTAAACGCACTTTCCGTTCTCGCTTCCTTCGCTTTTTTGCTTCTGCCGTACGCAATCCGGTATTTTACCGCAAACACCCTGCTTTTTTACAACAAGGCCATGACCTTTTCCAATTTTCTGTCCTATCTCTGGGCACAGATTACCTGTGTTGCCGATGCTGCTTTTTCCCTGATCGGCATCACGAACCACATCGGTATGGCACTGTTTTCCATCGTTGGCTTCTTCGCTTCGCTGTTCTTTGGCATTCTTCTGTTCTATGCCGCCATCAGCATCGGAAGCCTGGTATCCAGCCACAAAATTCTGACGGCTGTCCTCTCTTACATCGGCATGACTACCGTGATCCAGATCTTCGGCGGAATCAGCATCGTCCGTGTTTTCCAGGACTCCACACCGACTGCTGTGGTTACCACATCCTCGGTTTCCACACTTATCATCACCGTGGTGCTCTGCGTTGTTCTGTTCCTGATCTGCCGCTATATCTTAAGCAGACGGCTGAATCTTTCATAAAAATTGCATTAAAAAGCGCCGCCGCGGACGAACCGAATCGTCTGCGGCGGCGTTTTGTATGCATGTTCTGCACTTATGCCAGATGCCAGATATCCTCGTTGTACTGTGCAATGGTACGGTCGGAGGAGAAGAAGCCTGCTTTTGCGATGTTGATCAGGCACTTCTTGTTCCATGCATCTTTGTTCTCGTAGTCTTTGTATACTCTTTCTTTTGTCTTGATGTACTCTTTCAGGTCGAGCAGCGTCATGAACCAGTCTTTGTTCAAGATCTCTTTGTAGAGTCTCTCCAGGCAAACCTTGTCGCCGATAGCAAGAAGCTCATCGCTGACGATGAAATCAACCAGCTTTGCAATCTCCGGATCTTCGTCATAGATGTCTTTTGAGCAGTAAGCAGCATCTGCGTACAGGTCGATGACATCCTGCGGTTTCTTTCCGAAGATGTAGATGTTCTCTTTTCCGACAAGATCGCCAATCTCAACGTTTGCACCGTCTTCTGTTCCAAGCGTCAGGGCACCGTTCAGCATGAATTTCATGTTTCCGGTTCCGGAAGCCTCTTTGGATGCCAGGGAGATCTGCTCGGAGATATCTGCTGCCGGGATCACCTTTGCAGCTTTTGATACGTTGTAGTTCTCAAGCATAATCACTTTGAAGTACGGGCTTACCTCAGGATCGTTATCAATCAGCTCCTGCAGGCACAGGATCAGATGGATGATATCTTTTGCGATGATATAAGCCGGTGCAGCCTTTGCACCGAATACCATGGTGATCGGGGTTTTCGGCTTGTTGCCGCTCTTGATATCCATGTATTTGTAAATAGCGTACAGGGCGTTCATCTGCTGGCGTTTGTACTCATGAAGACGTTTTACCTGTACATCGATGATGGAATTTTCATCCAGCGCGATATTCTGTGTCTCATACAGGAACTGTTTGAGATCCAGTTTGCGGTTGTGTTTGATCTCCTCAAGTTTTGCAAGAACCTTCTTGTTGTCTTTGTATTTGAGCAGTTTTTCCAGCTCGTCGGCATCTTTTTTGAATCCCGGTCCGATCAGGCTCTCGATATACTGTGCCAGTTCACGGTTGCAGTGCAGCAGCCAGCGGCGGAAAGTGATTCCGTTTGTCTTGTTGTTGAATTTCTCCGGATAAATATCGTAGAACGGTTTCAGCTCGGAGTTTTTCAGGATCTCGGTGTGCAGTGCTGCAACGCCGTTAACAGAAAATCCGTAGTGGATATCCATGTGTGCCATGTGGACGCGCTGATCCTTGTCGATGATCGCTACTTTCTCATCTTTGTATTTCTTCTTTGCCTGTGCGTCCAGCTCGTGGATAATCGGCATCAGGTGCGGAACAACCTCCTCGAGGTAATCGATCGGCCATTTTTCCAGTGCCTCTGCCAGGATGGTGTGGTTGGTGTAAGCACAGGTCTTGCTTACAACATCGATGGCTTCCTGCATGGTAAAGCCTCTCTCCTGCAGCAGACGGATCAGCTCCGGAATGACCATGGACGGATGAGTATCGTTGATCTGGATCACAACGTGATCATACAGCTTATGCAGATCGTAGCCCTTCTGCTCGCACTCCATCAGGATGAACTGTGCGCCGTTGCTGACCATGAAATACTGCTGGTAGATACGAAGCAGCTGTCCGGCACGGTCGCTGTCATCCGGGTAGAGGAACAGTGTCAGGTTTTTCTGGATCTGATGCTTGTCAAAGTTGATGCTGTCTGATGGAACGATACTCTCGTCTACCGTATCTACATCGAACAGATGCAGACGGTTACAGCCATTGTTGTAACCCGGTACGTCGATATCATACAGGGTAGAATGCATTGTGAAGTTTTTATACGGAACTGCAAAGGATACCGGCTGTCTGACGAGCCAGCTCTCATTTGTGATCCATGGATTTTTCACTTCTTTCTGTTTGTGGTCGACCAGAAGCTGGCGGAACAGACCGAAGTGATAATTAAGGCCGATACCGTCTCCCGGCAGGCCAAGCGTTGCGATAGAATCAAGGAAGCATGCTGCCAGACGGCCGAGACCTCCGTTTCCAAGGGACGGCTCCATTTCCATCTCCCCGATCTCGGTCAGCTCTCTTCCGTGAGCTGCAAGTGCTTTTTCAACTTCCTCGTACATGCCAAGGTTAATCAGGTTATTGGACAGCAGTTTTCCGATCAGAAACTCTGCTGAAATATAATACAGCTTCTTACTTCCGGTGTTTCTTTTGCGACCTGCCATCTCCTGTTTGGTGATAACCATCAGGGCTTCAAAGATTTCGCTCTTTGTGCAGTTGTCCAGATCTCTTCCAAAACGCTCTTTTAAGATTGCCTGAATTCTTTCTTCCATTTTTTTCTC
>ENA-UPTB01003064-UPTB01003064.1-human-gut-metagenome-genome-assembly--contig:-NODE-3064-length-10441-cov-23.192879_pt1 | contig 10441 bp, 9 predicted proteins | sample MGYA00250046_ERZ773369 | MGnify/ENA primary metagenome ERZ773369 (study PRJEB29103, sample SAMN06111938) | human gut metagenome | biome: human gut; feature: ankylosing spondylitis patient; material...
ATAGAGACTGCTAAAGAAATAGAGCAGCTATTTGTATTTGCAGGAAGAAAGCAGCTATTGCGTCTTGGAAAAAGAAAGGCAGGAGAGGTGATTGAGGGAACACTTTATCTGCATTTTGGCGAGATGATCCCGCGTTTTCACAGCGAGTGCATGACAATCACAAAGATTGGCTTTTCAGTGGCATGTGAGGATCTGACGAAATTAAAGAGTGTTGGTATGGCAGCAGAGAAGCTTTCTGCAAAGACAAAAATTCCGGCAATTACCAGAACAATGCTCCACATGGGCATGACAGCCATCACCTGGTCAGCGTATTCCTCACCGAAGCTGGCCGCAAAACTGGTCCAGGAGTCCTCTACCATAAAATACATCGGAATGTATGTACCAACCATCCAAAGACTGAATACCGCATAACCAATCAGGCTCTTTTTAGCACTTTTATAACCGCCGGATTTCAAAATCAAATCTCCCAGAACGCCAAAGATCAGACCCATTGGTACACCCCAGAAACCCATGCCGGTCAGGCCCATCAGTAAACCGCTCAAAATCCCCATAATCGTAACCATGCCGAATTTTTTTACTCTTGTCAGGAACAGCATGAAGGGGATACCTGTAATCAAAGACCACAAGGCACCGAGGATTGGCAAAAAGATAGGCACAAACCCAATAGGAATGGCGACACAACAACCAATCACAAAGTAGAGAACGGTGAACAGACCCAGGTTAATCAGATCCTTTGCTTGTAACTTGTTGTTCATAACGAATACCTCCATTCATTTGTTGGTTAGCAAACTCTAACCTCTTTCTAAGATAACACAGTTAGTCATGCCTCTCTACAACCAATTAGCTTTTTAGCTCCAAACAGCAACGAGTTTTTTTATTGACTGACTTCGCTTACAATTCTATAATATGATTATAATCAAGGGCAATGAGCCAGACAAATCGACAGGAGTTAAAAATGAAGATTGATGATATTATTAGAAAATGTATTGAAATTCCCGGCGTTTCAATAAAACGTAGCGAGTTCAACGCAGAACTACTTATGAAAACCAAAGATGGAAAAGGATCGATGACTTTTTTCCCGCTTTTCTCCGGGCTTACTATTGCTTATATCTTCGTAAATTCTCCTACATGGGTAGCACCCAATTTCTGTGAAGATAGCTCCATTGAAAAAGGTCCATTACTTCTAAACTATTGTGTAACCGGGCGTTGATCTGGCAGCGGTCTGCGTGCAGGGCCGCTGCAATGGCCACGGCGCTGGTATCAGAGCCGCCGCGGCCCAGGGTGGTGATATCATCCAGCTTGTTCAGGCCCTGGAAGCCCGCCACGACCACCACGCGGTTGCGCTCCAGCTCGGAGGAAATGCGCTCGGTCTCCATGCGGGTGATGCGTGCCTTGGTGTAGGCACGGTCGGTGCGGAAGCCCGCCTGCCAGCCTGTCAGGCTGGTGGCGTGGCAGCCCAGCTCGTTCAGAGCCATGGCCAGCAGCGCGATGCTGATCTCCTCACCGGCGGCCAGCAGCATATCCATCTCACGGGCCGAAGGGTTGTGGGTGATCTCAGCAGCCTTTGCGATCAGGTCGTCGGTGGTGTCGCCCTGTGCGGACACCACCACCACCACGTCATTGCCCGCCTTGTGGGTGTTGGCCACGATGCGGGCCACGTTGAAGATACGGTTCCGGTCCTTCACCGAAGAACCGCCGAACTTCTGTACGATCAACGCCATAGTTTGTCACTCTCCTCTAGTTTCTCCCAATTTATATCATTCCACAGTTGCGCCGGTATTATCTGCATCCAGCTCTAACAGTGTAAATGCTTCACATCCGTCCAGGCCTTCCAGCGTTTCCAGCCCGGCACGCAGCCCGGCATAAAAGCGCTCAGCCTCCGGGCGCTCGGCCACCGCCATCACGGTGGAACCGGCACCCGATACATACACGGCCTTTGCCCCGCACTGCTTTGCCAGCGCGAACACCTCCCGGGAACCGGGCATCAGGGGCATCCGGTAGGGCTGGTGGAGCTTATCCTCGGTGGCAATGCCCAGCAGGTCATGCCGGCCCTCACAGAAGGCGGCAGGCACCAGCGCGGCCCGGGAAAGGTTATACACGGCATCCTTGTGGGCCACCTGCTTGGGCAGGGCCGCGCGGGCGGCCTCCGTCAGCAGCTTGTAGTCCGGCACGATGGCCGCAAAGCAGAGGCTCTGGTCCACATCCCGCTTGACGGAGTAGACCACGCCGTCCTCAAAGACGCTGCTGGTCAGGCCGCCCAGCAGGGCCGGGGCCACGTTGTCGGGGTGGCCCTCAATGGCCGTGGCCAGCGTCAGCAGCTCCTGGGTGTTGAGCACATCGCCCAGCATCCGGTTCGCGCCCAGCAGTCCCGCGATGATGCAGGCCGAGGAAGAACCCAGGCCCCGGGCCATGGGGATGGGGTTGGTCTGCACGATCTTCAGGGGCGGGATCTTCTTGCCCACCTTGTCGAACAGGCCCTTGGCCGAGCGGTACACCAGATTGCTCTCGCCGCGGGGGATGCGGGTGCCGTCCGCCGCCGAGATATCCAGCCTGTCACTCTCCTCAAAGGTCACGGTGTTGTACAGGGTCACGGCCAGGCCCAGCGCGTCGAAGCCGGAGCCTACGTTGGCGCTGGTGGCCGGAACAGAAACTTTGATCTTCATCGTCCGTCCCCTTTTCTCATGCATCCTCGGGCAGCTTTTTCAGCACCAGCTTCACGCTGCCGCCCACGGTCTCCACCTTGCGGGCTGCCTCGGCCATGGCCTTTGCATCGGCCTGCTCCACCAGATAGGAGCAGCCGTCAAAGTGCTCATCCACCACACGGCCCCTGCCGTAGATGGCTTCCACCACGGCGGGAGCAACGCCCGCTGCACGCACATAATATGCGGCGGGAGCCGGGTCGGTGAGCATCCCCTCCACCGGCTCCGCAGGCTGCCAGAACAGGCTGTCGTGGACCTTGGAGCCGTTCTTGAGGGCATCCACCACATCGGCCACCACGGCGCTGGCGGTGGGCAGCTTGCCCGCGCCCTTGCCGTAGAACACCACGTCGCCCAGCATATCGCCCTTGACCAGCACGGCGTTGAACACATCGTCCACACCGGCCAGCTGGTGGCTCCTGGGCACCAGACAGGGCTCCACACCGGCGGCCACGCTGCCGTCGTTGCCCCGCTTCATCCACGCGATGAGCTTGATGACACAGTTCAGCCGCTCCGCCGCAGCCACATCGGCCACGGTGATGTCCCGGATGCCCCGGGTGGGGATGTTCTGGGGGTAGATCTGGTGGCCGCAGACCAGCGAGGACAGGATGGCGATCTTGCGGCAGGCATCCCGGCCGTCCACATCGTCGCCGGGGTCTTTGGTCTCGGCGTAGCCCAGCTCCTGCGCGATCTTCAGGGCCTCGTCAAAGCCCAGGTTCTCCCGCACCATCTTGGTCAGCATGAAGTTGGTGGTACCGTTCACGATGCCCTCCACCTCGGTGATGACGTTGGCGGCCAGGCACTGGTGCATGGGGGTGATGATGGGGGTGCCGCCGCCCACGGAGGCCTCGAACAGGAAGGCACAGTTGTGGGCCTTGGCCAGCGCCAGCAGCTCCGCGCCGTAGGTGGCCACCATCTCCTTGTTGGAGGTGCACACGCTGCGGCCGCTCTCGAGGCAGGCCTTGACATAGGGGTATGCAAAGCGGGTGCCGCCGATGGTCTCCACCACCACCCGGATCTCCGGGTCTTCCAGAATGGTATCGAAGTTCTTGATGAAGAGGTTTGCCGCCGGATGAGCGGAGAAATCCTTGGGGTCAAGGATGTACTTGACCTCCACCGGCTCACCGGCCCGGCGGGAAACACCGGCGGCGTTGCGGCACAGCACCTCGTACACGCCGCTGCCCACCGTGCCAAAGCCTAAAATCGCGATCTTTGCCATAGTTCAACCCTCGTTCCTGTTTCCTGACTGTTCTGGTGCCCTTACAGGTTATACCCGCAGTGCACCCCCACCACCATGCGCTGGCGGCTCAACCGCTCTGTCAGCTCCTCAGGGGTCATCTGCATGGTATCGGTACGGATGGTAACGGCAACCAGCGCTGCGCCGTTTTCCGGCGTGGACTGGTTGATGGTAACAATGCTTGCCCCGGCTGCGCTGATGCCCGCCAGCAGGCTTTGCAGCGCGCCTGTTTCATCCCGGAGCGTTGCCATTACGGTCACGACCTCGCGGCCATTTTCGGAATCAAAGATGCAGTCCTTATATTTATAAAAAGCACTGCGCGAAAGGTCCACGCTGCGGGTGGCAGCCGAGATGCTGCGCACTTCCCCGCTTGCCAGAAGCTCCTTGGCCTTGACCACTTTCAGGAAGACCTCGGGCAGGACCTCCGCGTCCACCAGATAAAAACGGCGTTCCAACTTGTTCACCTCACAAACACAAGTGTTCTTACAGGGAATATAATAGCATCCGGCCCCCTGCATTGCAAGAGACCGGATGTTTTTTTGTCAGATTATCCAGTTTTGAAGCGTGAAGTGGCAAGCTGTCGCAACGGAATTGAAAAAGTGTGACTTTTAACCCCCCAGTCGCCTGCGGCGACAGCCGCCGGTTCAATCCGTATCCATCCCGGTGGTGTCCTGACCCACAACGGGGGCGGTGTCCGCGCTCTGGGCTGCGGCCACGCCGCTGCTGTGGGAGTAGTTGCAGGTATCGGGCAGGTCATCGGCACGGTAGTAGCCGGTGGCGCGGCTGGGGCAGTTGGCCCCGGCCAGCAGGCCGCTCTGGGTGCAGTAGGCGCGCTCCACCACGCCGTCGCTGGTGGGGAATGCCTTATAGGGCAGGTTTGCCTGCACCTGCTCCATATAAGCCTTCCACGCCATGACACAGGTGCGGGTCTTGGCCTGCTGCTTGCCCAGGGTGTTGGTCATATCGTAAGGCGCGTCGTAGCCCCACCAGACAGCGGTAACGTAGTAGGGCGTGCCGCCCACGAACCACAGATCCTTTTCGTCGCTGGCGGTACCGGTCTTACCAAAGGACTCCATGCCGTTGGAATTGGGGTAGCGGCCGCTGGCGGTGCCCACGTTGGAGTAGAGCACGTTCTTGAGCAGACGGTTCATAATATAGGCTGTCTGCGGGGTCAGGGCCTGATAGCTGGTGGCGTTGTTTTCCAGGTAGATGTTGCCGTCCCGGTCCAGCACACGGGTGTACAGGTGCGGGGTGGTGTACTCGCCGTCATAGAAGATCTGGAAGGCAGCGGCCAGCGCCGTGGGGGTCACGCCGTGGGTCTGGCTGCCCATGACCATCTGGGCAAGGCCCACGTCGTTGGCGGGGTCCAGGGTGGTCAGCTGCAGGGTGTTGTAGACAAAGTTGAAGATGTTGCTTGCGCCCACCAGGTCGCCCACCCGGATGGCGATGGTGTTCAGGGAGCGGGCCAGACCGTTCCACAGGGGCAGGTCGCTGCCGTCGCCATAATCGCCGCCGTAGTTGCGGGGCCAGCTGCGCCATGCGTTGGGGTAGGCCTTGAGCTGACTGTCGGAAAGGCCCATCAGGCCGTTTTTGCGGCAGTAGTCCTCATCCCGGATGACCATGTCCTGCTTCTGGTACAGGGGCGAGTTGTTGAGCATGGTGGACCAGTTCACCAGCCCGTACTCCACGCCCAGCGCGTACGCGCCGATGGGCTTGATGGTGGAGCCGGTCTGCCGGGTCACACTGTAAGCACGGTTCAGGGAAAGGCTCTTGGTCTTTTCGCCCAGACCGCCCACCATGGCCAGCACATTGCCGTCATAGTCCAGCGTGACCATGGCCGCCTGGGTGCGGACATTGCGGTAGTAGTACACGGTGCCGTCGTCGCCGGTGCGGGTCTTGGGGGTGCCGTCGTCGTTCATCACCTGCACGTCATCGTCCGAGATGCTGGTCACCTCTTCCTCATGCCAGCCGGCCGGGAAGTAAGCGTCGCCCTCGTTGCGCATCAGGTTCTCCATGGCCGTCTGCATCTTGGGGTTGACGGTGGCCTCGATGGTATAGCCGCCGGTGTAGAGCATGGACTGGGCCGTGGATTCGTCCACGCCCTCCTTGTCCATGATGTCGCGGACCACCTCGGTGAAGAGGGCATCGGTGAAGTAGCTGGTCACGGAGGAGGTCTTCTTGTTGGTGTCCTCCTCGGCCAGCACAAGGGGCTGGGCCGCGCCGTTGCGGTAATCCTCCTCCGAGATGATGCCCTGCTGCCACATATTATACATGATGAAGTTGCGGCGGTGGATCAGGTTCTCGGGGTTGGTGTAGGGGTTGTAGTTGGTGGGGTTCTTGGTGATGGACGCGATGGTGGCGCACTCCCAGAGAGTGAGCTGGCTCACGTCCTTGTTGAAATACTCGTTGGCCGCTGTCTGAACGCCCTGAATGGTGCCGGTGAAGCTGATGGTGTTCAGGTAAGCCTCCAGAATGGTCTCCTTGGAGTAGGTGCGGCTCAGGCAGAGGGCGCGGTAGATCTCGCGCAGCTTGCGCAGCGCACCTTCCACGCCGCTGGCGCTCTTGTCGCTGGTCAGGTTCTTGATGAGCTGCTGCTCCAGCGTGGAAGCGCCCTGCTTGGAGCTGTAAATGGGCAGCAGATACTCGTTGATCATGGCACCGATGGTGCGCTTGAAGTTCACGCCCGGCTCGTTGTAGAAATCCTTGTCCTCGGTGCAGATGAACGCATACTGCAGATTGGTGGGGATCTGTTCCAGGTCTGCCCAGACCCGGTGGCTGTTGGAGGAGCGCAGGGTGGCATACTCCACCTGCGCGCCGGTGTCGGGGTCGGTGGCCACCACGGTGCTGGACTGGCTCAGCTCGATGTTGTCCAGGTCCAGCAGGTTGCCATCGTTGGCCGTGGCCTGCACCGCATAGTACACCGCCGCCACTGCCGCCAGGCTGCACACCATGATGCCCAGGCAGATGAGGGTGGCCAGCGTGCGGCCCAGCGCCCTGAGGATGGGGTGCTTCGCCTTTTCCCGGGGCTCCTTTGGCTCCCTGGGGGCACGCCCGCGCTTGGGCGGCTCTTCCCTGCGGCTGTTGCTCACATTCACTTTACGTCCCCCCGTGGGCTGCACGTCCGTGCGTGCACCGCCCCGGTGGATCTTTCTCGATTCGTTTGAGATAAGGATCGCCTCCTACCTGCTTAAACGGTTATTCCTGACAAGTTCATCCTCTCTGCCATCCTCACCCTCTCAGTCTCGCTTCGCTCGACAGCTCCCCCAAAGTGGGAGCTTCTGACGAAATCGGAAACTTTGCCGGGTGCTGCCAAGGCCTCTCCCTTTGGGAGAGGTGGCAATGCGCCAGCATTGACGGAGAGGGTGAGCCCGCTGTCGGGGCTGAACCCTATTTCTAATCAGATACTGCTAGTATAGCACACTTCCCCCCGTAAAGTACAGCATTCCGGTGTGAAAATTGTGCACTTCTGTCTCAGGGGCGGCATTTTTGCGCATACTACCGCTGGAAAAACCCGCTGGAAAGGAGTGATTTTCTCCATGCGGAAAGTAGTTCTCTGCCTGTTTTACGCCCTGTGCGCCTTTGCCATCGCCTTCAGCCTGTTCTGGATGGCCCTGCCCCGGCTGGCGCTTTCCTCCCCTGCACCGGGAGCGGACAGCGCCGCCGAAACGCCGGTGCCCTCCGGGCCGAGCCTTGCGGCCCAGACTCTGCCCGACACCGGCCAGCCCACCCAATACCTGCTCCGGGACGAGGGCGGCATGGTGGCCGTCTACACCTGCGGGCCGGACGGCTCCCCCACCCGCCTTGCCCGGCAGACGGATATTTACGTCAACCTCCTGCCTGAAAATGACGCGCTGCGTGTCAAACAGGGAATGACAGTGACGGGAGATGCCGCCCTGCAGGAGGTGCTGGAGGACCTGGGAGGGTGAACTTTGCGAAATGCCAAAGGCCCCCCTACTAGCGGGGGCTGTCGCCACAGGCGACTGGGGGGTTGAGCCGCAAGCAGCTGCCCGGAGTTGAACCCCACCGTCATTGCTTCGCTTGCCAATGGGACGGATTAAACCCCTCAGTCAGCTTCGCTGACAGCTCCCCTAGTAGGGGAGCCCTTGGCAAAAAGGATGAGCCTTACGCCATGCCAAAGGCCCCCCTATTAGCGGGGGCTGTCGCCGTAGGCGACTGGGGGGTTCCGTCTCCACACAAAACAAACCCCTGTACGAATTCGTACAGGGGGATTTTTTCATGCTTCTGTTTCAGCCGGAGTGCAATTTTACTCCACGCTGATCATATAATAGTATACGGGCTGACCGCCGCGGATGTGGCTGACCTCAACGTGGTTGGGGCACTTTGCCTTGACGATCTCGGTCAGCTTCTCGGCTTCCTCGTCGGAGACATCGCAGCCGGAGATGATGGTGACAAAGCTGGAGTCCTTCTTGCACATGCTGCGGGCCAGGCGGTAGGTGGCCTTGGTCAGGTCGGTGGAGGTGGCAACGATCTTGCCGTTCTCCAGAGCCATGATCTCGCCCTTCCGGATCCGCTTGCCGTCAAACTCGCTGTCGCGGGCGGCGTAGGTGATGAGGCCGGTGCTGACCTTGTCGGCGGCAGCCATCATGTTGATGGTGTTGGTCTCAGCGTTGGCGGAGGGGTCGAAGTTGAGCAGCGCGGTGATGCCCATGGGCACGGTGCGGGTGGGCAGAACGATCACCTGACGGTCGGCCAGCTTCTGGGCCTGCTCCGCTGCCATGATGATGTTCTTGTTGTTGGGCAGCACGAACACGGTCTTGGCGGGCACGCTCTGGATGGCAGCAAGGATGTCCTCGGTGGCGGGGTTCATGGTCTGGCCGCCGGAGACGACAGCGTCCGCAGCCAGGTTTGCCAGGGTATTGTGTGCGAGGACGAATACGGCGAAATGGGCTCTATTATTGCAAGAGATATCATTCTTGCAACGGGCGGTCTCGGAGGCTTGTTCCTTAATTCCACAAACTATCCCCATATTACGGGTGACTCATTTGCGCTTGCAATTAAGCATGGGGTAGAACTTAAAGATATCAATTATATTCAGATACACCCTACAACTCTTTACAGCAAGAAGAAAGGCAGACGTTTTCTTATCAGCGAAAGCGTAAGGGGCGAGGGCGCAATTCTTCTTAACGAAAACGGGGAAAGATTTACGGACGAGCTTCAGCCGAGAGATGTTGTAACAAACGCAATTGTTGAGGAAATGAAAAAGTTTGGCACGGACCACGTTTATATTACACTTCCTACAATGACTACGGAGCAGGCGGCTAAGCGTTTTCCGAATATTTTTGACGCTTGTATGGAAGAGGGCTATGATATTACTAAGGATAAAGTTCCTGTAACTCCGGCTCAGCATTATATGATGGGCGGAATTAAAACGGACCTTTACGGCAGAACGTCTATGGCTCATCTTTATGCAGCAGGTGAAACCGCTTGCAACGGCGTTCACGGCAAAAACAGGCTTGCTTCAAATTCTCTTCTTGAAAGTCTTGTTTTTGCAAAGCGTGCGGCTGACGTTATCGCTGATGATAAAAGCGAAAAGTCTGAAAATTATAACGAGGTTGACCTTTCGTCTTATCCTCCAAAGGAAGAAAGACAAAAGGAGTTTAAAAAGCTCATTATGGATGAAATAAAAGAAAAGGATAAAGATTTTTATGATAAATGGTGTAACACTCAAGGTTAATGTAGACGATTATATTTTAAACACGCTTAAAGAGGATATCACTTCGGAGGATGTTTCAACCAATGCTGTTATGCCTGAGGACAAGCAGGGTAAGGCTGAACTTATCTGTAAGCAAGACGGTATTATCTGCGGTCTCGGTATTTTTGAAAGAACGTTTGAGCTTCTTGATAAAACTGCCCGCTTTGAAGCGAATTTCAAGGACGGCGACGAGGTTAAAAAGGGTGAGCTTTTGGGCGTTATTTACGGCGATATAAAGGCAATCCTCAGCGGGGAAAGAACAGGTCTTAATTATCTTCAGCGTATGAGCGGCATTGCCACAATGACAAGAGAATATATGAAAGAGCTTGAGGGTACAAATACTACTCTTCTTGACACTCGCAAGACTACTCCTAATATGCGCCCGTTTGAAAAATATGCCGTTAAGGTAGGCGGCGCAACAAATCATAGATATAATCTTTCCGACGGTGTACTTCTTAAAGACAATCATATCGGTGCGGCTGGCTCAATTACAAAGGCAATTAAAATGGCTAAGGCGTATGCTCCTTTTGTAAGAAAGATTGAGATTGAAACCGAAACTTTGGAGCAGGTTAAAGAGGCTGTCGAGGCCGGCGCAGATATTATTATGCTTGATAATATGGATAATGATACTATGAAAAAAGCTGTTGAAATTATCGGCGGCAGGGCTGAAACCGAATGTTCGGGCAATGTTACTAAGGAAAGACTTAAGTCAATTGCCCAAATAGGTGTTGATTTTGTATCGTCCGTTTCGCGTACTCATTCGGCTATGATTATGGATGTCAGTCTTAAAAATCT
>ENA-UPTB01003066-UPTB01003066.1-human-gut-metagenome-genome-assembly--contig:-NODE-3066-length-10422-cov-4.678202_pt1 | contig 10422 bp, 9 predicted proteins | sample MGYA00250046_ERZ773369 | MGnify/ENA primary metagenome ERZ773369 (study PRJEB29103, sample SAMN06111938) | human gut metagenome | biome: human gut; feature: ankylosing spondylitis patient; material...
TTTTTTTCAAGCAGAAGACGGCATACGAGATTGTTGACTGTGACTGGAGTTCAGACGTGTGCTCTTCCGATCTGATGTGCGGCGTGATGTACAGGCGGTCGTCGTCCGCCATTTTCAGCAACGGACTGTCGCTGCGGATCGGCTCGCTGGAAAGTACATCGAGCGCTGCTCCGGCGATCAGGCCCTCGCGCAGGGCACAGCAGAGGTCACGCTCATTCACGATCGAGCCGCGGCCGACGTTGATCAGAATTGCGTTCCGCTTCATGTTGGCAAACGTTTCGATATTCATCAGGTTCTCGGTCGCCTCATTTAACGGGGCGTGGATGGAAACCACATCAGAATCCTTCAGCAGACGATAGAGATCGACCCGCTCGTAGTCCGGATCGTCGTGTGCACCGGAGGTGGAGTAATAGATCACACGGCAGCCGAATGCCTGTGCAATCGAAGCCACTTTTCTGCCGATCGCGCCAAGGCCGATGATGCCCCACGTCTTGCCCTCCAGCTCGGTGAACGGTCTGTCCATGCAGGTGAAAAGGCTGCTGGCGGCGTAGCTGCCGTTTTTTACGTAATCATCGTAATAACGGAGTTTTTCTGCCAGATAGAAGTACATCGCAAAGGTGTGCTGGGCCACGCTGACGGTGGAATAGCCGGCGACGTTCGTCACGGCGATGTTGTGGCGCTTCACATAATCGAGATCGATGTTGTTGATGCCGGTTGCGGTGACGCAGATCAGTTTCAGGTTCTCCGCGCCGGACAGGGTGCGGCTGCACATGCGCACCTTGTTGCAGATGACGATATCCGCCTCCCGCACACGCTCCGGGCATTCCTCCTCCGTTGTTTTTTCATATACTGTCACTTCTCCAAAACGGGAAAAGCCGGACAGATCCATGTCCTTTCCCAGTGACTCTGCCTCAAGAATTACAAGTCTCATGTTGGTTCCTCCTTTTGCAGATGATGATTCTGCTTTATCCGGGAAAGCAGTGCCGCCTGTCTGTTTTGAAAGACGGCACTGCCTGAAATATTTTTATCTTAGATACCTGCGGACTGCCGATTCGGAAATATGGTCATGTCGATATGCCATGCTCCCCGGCCTGATCCCCTGGTATTTACACGTATTCGCTGATAATCTCCCTCATCAGCTTCTCTTCCTCGGGCGTCAGCATTCCGGCAAACCTGCTCTCGGCCGCGGCGGTCTGGCGGATGCCCTCCCTGACTTTCGAAATCCTCGCTTCTTTTTCCGGATCTGCGAACAGTTCATTCCTCTCTTTGGCGGACTCGCTTCCCGCAGTCTGCGCTTTTGCTTTCGCCGCTCCGGTTCCTGCCTGTGCCATGGTTTCCGCCTGCACCGGCTGCCGTTCGGTCTGCTGTACGGTTTCCAGCACCGCACTCTGTTTCGTCGCTGCAAACTCATTTTCCAGATAGTCTGTCCAGCCGTTCAGCAGAATTTCCTCTTTTCCGCCGAAATCCAGACAGAGCCGGAAAAAGACAAGGCCTCCGGCGAGCGCGGTGCCCGTTCCGAGGTAGCGCATCAGCTCCGCCTCTCCATAACGGTATCGGTAGATCGCCCACAGCGAAAGAATCGACAGCGCCAAAACCGTGAGGATCATATTCTGGCTTCCGCGCAGAAGCGTCGGGACTGCCATTCCCGCTGACCTGCCCTGTGCAATCTGGCTGCGCATAAACGCCCCGGCATTCGAAAAGGGATGCGCTTTTCTCTGACACGTTTCCAGCACCGACCTGGTCCATTTCGACTTTGGTTCCTTCAGCCTTCCGAGATCGCGGATGGCCCGGGTGTAGAAACGGTTATTCCAGAACAGGCACCACACACCGGCGATTCCTGCTGCTATCATTGCGTATAAGAACACATTTTGTTTCACACAAAACTCCAGCATTCTTATTCCCCCTGATGATTTTTGAATTTGCCTGTCATGATCATATGCCGGTGCTTCCGTTGCGGTGCATCGGCGGATGCCGCGGCAGAATTTGCGCGCACAGGATTCTTCCGCTGGCATATCGGCAGTGGAGACGTGTTACAGTTCCCAGGTACCTGGGAACTGTAACATTCGCAGCCCTCATTGAAAATTTTGCTTCGCAAAAGGAGGGCTGCTCACACCTGAATCACTTTCTTACGCAGCAAAACAGCAAGTGTTTTACTGCTGAGCAATCCGTAGTGAGCATCTTCTTGTTCCGATGTGCCACAGTATAGCACTGCCGGAAAAATTTGGAAACAAAAAACGTTCGTCAAATTCTTTGTGATTCTGTGCTTTTTCGCGTGAATTTTTATTTTTCGTTCCTTCAGGGGACTGCTTTCGTGCCGGTTCGCGTGGTTTCGCTGGTTTTCGCCTGCCCGTTTGTCGATTTTTTCTTCTTGCTTTTTTTAGATTACAGGCGTTTTACCATTTCCTGCAGCAGGTTGACACAGTGGCGGGCTGCCTCGCTCTCAAAGGTCGGGTAGTCCATTGTTGCGCTGTCGTCTGCTTTGTCGGAGATGGCGCGGAGTACGACGTATGGAATCTTGTTCAGATAAGCGCCCTGCGCAATCGCAGCGCCCTCCATCTCGGCGCAGGAACCGTTGAATTCCTCGATCAGACGGTTTTTCACTTCTTTGCTGGAAATAAACTGATCACCGCTGACCACGCGTCCGCGGAATACCTGGATTTCCGGATTGACTTCCTTGCAGACTTCCTCTGCCACCTCTGCGAGGTGCTCGTCTGCCGGGAAGCTTAAAACACCCATCTGCGGAATCTCGCCGAGCGGGTATCCGAAGATGCGCACATCCATGTCATGCTGAACAGCATCGGTCGAGATGACGATATCGCCGATGTTGATTTCATTCCGCAGGGAGCCTGCAATTCCGGTGTTGATGACACAGTCCACGCCGTAATCATCTACAAGAATCTGGGTGCAGATACCGGCATTTACTTTGCCGATTCCGCTGCGCACAACAACCACTTCTTTTCCGTTCAGGTAACCGTGGTTGAACTCCATGGATGCTTTCGTGCGGATTGTAACATCCGTCATCATTTCCTTTAAGCTTGCAACTTCAACTTCCATTGCACCGATAATTCCAATTAACTTCATGTTTATGATATCCTCCAATAACTTTACATGTACTCTCCGATTCTTTCTGTTCTTGCTTTTATGAAATCATTTTTGTCAGCGGTCAGCCGCTAAAGTAAGAACGGAAAACTCCGGGAGTCCATTTTCTTTTCCTTCTGGTTTCTTTGTAATTCCTGTTACAGTATACAATAAATTTTGGATCTGTGGTATCTTTTTTCTTTGCTGTTTTCGTAATCTATGGTATAATAGCAGGAACCGAAGAATTATCGTGGCTGAAGTTCACGATAATGTTCTAATTTTTTATTCACAAAGGAGGATCTTATCGATGGAATATACAACAAAAGGTACCTGTTCCAGAAAAATTCTGTTTGAGGTAGAAGACGGTAAAGTACACAACGTACAGTTCGTAGGCGGATGCAACGGAAACACACAGGGTGTTGCAAGACTCGTTGAGGGCATGGACGTAAACGAAGCCATCTCCCGCATGAAAGGCATCGACTGCAACGGACGCGGAACATCATGTCCAGACCAGCTTGCAAAAGCACTGGAACAGGCTATCCAGAAATAACTTTTTTTACGCTTGCTCTTTTTTATTATAATAACTCCCCGGGGAATGCTCACCCCGGGGAGTTTGTAATTTATCCACTTCTGTTTTTTCTTTTCTGATGCAGCACAGCTTCCCTGCCGCCTGCTTTCTTCCGGTTTTTCTTCTATATTAATAGCACAGTCTTTCTTCCAGCCACCGGACTGCTTTATCTGTCCCATTTGTCGCAGAGACTGTTGATCTGATCGGCAAATTTCGAAAGGTCTTTGTTAGCACCGCCTTTGTTTCTTGTAATGACGGTGAGCAGCCGCTGACCAGCCGCAACGAGACGATCGAAGACGGCATTTCCGCTGCTTCTCGTGCGCAGTGTTCCAGCGTTTGCCGTTGTTTCCTTCTGGATCGGAATGCCAACGGTTTTTTCGATGAATTCATTTTCTTTCAGGTCAAATACCGTGCCGGAGAACGGAGCCATCGCCGGGTAGCGGAATTCGTCCCACAGTTTTTCTGCAAAAATTTCCGTTACTTTATCTTCGCCGTGCGTTACGAAAACGCGGTCCGGTTTTGCCTGCAGACTGCCCGCCCATTTGAGCAGTCCTTCCTGATCTGCGTGGCCGCTCATGCCCGGGAACTGGATGATGTGCGCGTTCACATGAACCTCTTCCTGGAACAGTTTCACCTCCTTCGCGCCTCCGATCAGCGCCCGTCCCAGTGTACCGACGGCCTGATAGCCGACGAAGAGAACCGTACTCTCCTGCCGCCAGAGGTTGTGCTTCAGATGATGCTTGATTCGTCCTGCATCGCACATGCCGCTCGCGGATATGATGACCTTCGGGGTTTCGTTGAAGTTGATGGCTTTCGACTCATCGGATGTAATCGAGAGCTTTAAGCCCGGAAACAGAATCGGATTAATGCCCTGCGCAAGGAGCGCAGCTGCATCGGAATCGTAGCACTCTTTCTGATGATCGCGGAAAATGTTAGTTGCCTCAACGGCAAGCGGACTGTCCACGTAAACCGGGAATTCGCCGTGGCCGTGAACCAGATGTTCTGCCTTAATTTCACGAATAAAGTACAGCATCTCCTGCGTTCTTCCAACAGCAAACGACGGGATCACGAGGTTGCCGCCGCGGTCGAGCGTTTCCTGAATGATTTTTGCCAGCTCCGGTACATAATCCGGTTTCGGACCGTGGCTCCGGTCACCGTAGGTGGATTCCATAATCACGTAATCAGCGCTCTCTGGGTACTCCGGGTCGTTGATCAGCGGCTGATGGATATTTCCGATATCGCCGGAGAAGAGCAGTTTTTTCGTCACACCGTCCTCTGTCAGCCACAGCTCAATGGATGCGGAGCCGAGCAGATGACCGGCATCGAGGAAACGGATCTGAATGCCGTCCGATAGTGTCACACGCTGATGATACGGAATGCCCTCCAGTAAGCGGATCACGCCGAGGGCATCCTCCATTGTGTACGGCGTGACGTAATCTTCTTTTCCCGCCCGGCGGTTTTTGCGGTTCCGCCACTCGGCCTCGGCGAGCTGAATGTGTGCGCTATCGCGGAGCATGATGTCCGAAAGCGCTACCGTCGCCGGGGTCATATAGATTGGACCGCGGAAGCCGTGTGCATACAGCAGCGGCAGATTTCCGGTGTGATCGATGTGCGCGTGCGTGATCAATACAAAATCCAGCTGGGATGCCGGGACCGGAATCGGCTTGTTTTCATAAATATTCGGTCCCTGCTCCATACCGCAGTCCACTAAAAACTTCTTCCCGGCAGCCTCCAGATAATAACAACTGCCCGTCACTTCATGTGTTGCTCCAAGAAATGTAAGACGCATAAGATGCCTCCTGTTCTCCCGTTTTGTTCGGGGACAAAATGTTGTCACTGCGGGTCAAATCACGCGTTATGCGTTTGGCCCGTTATCGCGGCAGTCGTCAAGTTCTCATGCCAGCATGGTCTTTGACGCGTTGTCCGCGAAAATAATCTGAAATTCCTTTTGTATTTTATGCTTATTCTCTCTTTTTTGATTATTATAGCATAATATCTGGCAGATTCCAACGGAATTTTAAGGCAGATTGCACAACAATCTTGATATTTTTGTTCAATTATGGGCATCGGCCGCCGGAAGTGCATAGAAAAGAGGCACCGGTATTCCTGCAGTAATACCGATGCCTCACTTATCGGGGCCAGCCGATGTTCCGTATGATCACTCACACGCTGAACATAGTAACACATGATGACTCAGATCTGTGTTGTGGTTGGAAAAAGGAATTTCGACGCGTTGAAAATCCTGAAAGATCTGCGTTTTCGTCTTAATATATTCATTGTTATAAGGTTTCTATAGGGGACTGGCCCCGAAATTTTTAAGGGGTGAGGGAGTGTAAACTGGGTCGGGTTAGAAATTGTTTCCGGTCGTTTACGCTATCTCTCTTGTGCTTATATTCATAATATTTTTTGCTCGTTTTAATTTGAATATTCGTAACTTTCAGTTAGCCAATGTAGATTCCATTTGTTGAACTTCCACCATTCTCAAGTACTCCATTCTTTGTACATGAATGATATCCTCTTAAGCGATAATAGTACCCTTTTTCTACTTTTACCTGTGTACTCATATACAAAGAATTCGTATTATACGATACTTTGTCCCATTTTTGATAACTATAAAAGTTCCCATCCCCACTAGACCGTTCCAAATACACATTCAACTTCACCGTATTACAGCTAACGTTGCATTCCGTTCCTCCGGTTATTCCAACATACCCGTTTCCATTATTAGTAATTCTCACAAATCCTTGGTGCAGATATGTACTTCTCGCTACACTCTGGTAGTCTCCAAAAGCTTCTAGATCATTTGTCAATTCAGATCCATCAATAATACTGCCTAAATAATCCAACGCATCTGCATGCACATCAACTGTATTCAAAGACATCGCTACAATGAGCATCGCACAAAAGAGTAAGTTTTTTAAATTTATAACCTTTTTCATACTTCCTCTTTCCCCTCGTCTTCACCTACATATTATATACGTGCATTTCATAAAATAATTACACATTATACTGCATTTCATTTATAATTTTCACCAATTCCTCCTTTTCTATCTGTCCGCTTAATTGATAATAGGCATCTTTATATTTCCATAATGCATAATAATTTTCTTCTCCATTCTCTGCTAAAGTTCCCATTTCAATTTCTATCACATCATCAAGTGTTTCTACTTGAACCTTTTCTTTGTCTTTCCAATTGCCTTGTGACAAATCTTTTTCATTTGCTGCCAAATGAAAATAGATAGAATGTTCTCCATATTGATATTGGATCACCGCCATTTCCGTTTCTTCAAATATCATAAATTGACTATATTTCATTCCATCTGGTACATAATAAAATTCCGGCACCTCAATATGGATTTTTTCTACGATCTCTGTTTTTGCTTGTTCAAAATTTGTTTCTGATCCGTCCCGATTTTCACCATTATCTGTCCACGTCACGTCACCCGTATTCCGAACCCCACTAATCGTCTCCACCAACCGAATCCGATTCGCCTCGCTCGTCATACTCGCCCCAAAAACGCACGCTCCCACAACCAACACAACACCAGCCGCCTTTGCCGTCCGTACCCAGTGTTTTGTTGTTTTCGCTCTCTTCGCAATCTTCTTCTGTCTCTCCGCCTGCTTCTCGCGTTCTGCCTTTTTCTCCACGATCTGGCGGCGGATCTCCAGTGTTTTTTCTGTCGGGTTGCCTTCCGCGTCCGCGAGTCCTTCCTTCTGGAGTCGCTGCTGGAAGCGCTCGTACATTGCGTTCAGTTCTTCCTCTGAAAGCGCAGGCGCAGCCTCCTGTTCTGTTGCTGTGTTTCCTTCCTCTGCCTTTACAACTGCCGATTCCCCTTCCACCGTTTTCGAATCCGCAGCCATTTTTTCTTCCATCGTCTGCTCCAGTTTCTTTTTCAGCTGTTCTTCTTTTTCTATCTTTTTCATCTTCTTCCGTTCCTCGGCATTTTCCATGTTGTAACCGCTCTTGACTTTTTTTCTTCTTGAGGGGATAATAAAAGCCAAATGATATTATCAAATTCCAGGGAGGAATTCTCATGAAGCATATTGTTCTGACAGGCGGAGGTACCGCCGGCCATGTTACCCCGAATATTGCCCTGATTCCAAAATTAAAGGAAGCAGGTTATAAAATCTCTTATATCGGTTCCTACGACGGTATGGAGCGCAAGCTGATCGAAGATCTCGGCATTCCGTACTACGGAATTTCATCCGGAAAGCTGCGCCGCTACTTCGATCCGAAAAACTTTTCCGATCCATTCCGCGTCGTAAAAGGCTACTTTGAAGCAAAAAAACTGCTCAAAAAGCTGAAACCAAACGTTGTCTTCTCCAAAGGCGGCTTCGTTTCGGTACCGGTTGTCCTTGCCGCCAAAGCATGTAAAGTTCCGGCGCTCATCCATGAATCGGATATGACGCCTGGCCTGGCAAATAAACTGTGTATTCCGTCCGCTGCAAAGGTCTGCTGTAATTTCCCGGAAACCGTTAAATGTCTCCCGGAAAACAAAGCCGTTCTGACCGGAACGCCAATCCGCCAGGAACTGCTGTCCGGGGATGCACGGGAAGGCCTGAAGTTCTGCGGATTCAATGCCGCAAAACCGGTTATTCTCGTCATCGGAGGAAGCCTCGGTTCCGTCGCTGTCAATCATGCGGTCCGTTCTATTTTACCAGAACTTCTGAAAGATTTCCAGGTGATTCATCTCTGCGGTAAAGATAAACTGGATGCATCCTTAAATGGTACCGAAGGTTACGTTCAGTTCGAGTACATCAAAGATGAACTCCCGGATCTCTTCGCTGCAGCAGATCTGATCATCTCCCGCGCCGGCGCAAATGCGATCTGCGAAATCAGTGCTCTGGCAAAACCAAACATTCTGATTCCGCTTTCTGCCAATGCCAGCCGCGGAGACCAGATTTTAAATGCGCGTTCCTTTGAGCGTCAGGGTTACAGTAAAGTTCTGGAAGAAGAATCCGTGAATGCGCAGACTCTTCAGTCCGCAATCCGTGAGGTTTACGAAAACCGTCAGACCTACATCAATGCGATGAAGAAGAGCAGCCACACCGATTCCATCGGCCGCATCCTTTCCCTGATCCAGGAATGCGAACGCAAATAGTAACTACAGAAATCCCCTTTCTCTGGCTTTGTCAGCAAAGTGCTGGCAAAGCCATTTTTTCGTCCGGGTCATTTTCACCCGCAGATTTCCGATGGTGATACCCATTTCGGATGCTACTTCCTTTTCCGAACGCTCATGCACCTTGATTTCACGCGTAATATAATAACCCGATTCATCATGATCTTTCAGTGCATCCATCACTTCCTGAAAAAAATGATTTCTCTCCTGCTTTTCTTCCTCTGCAAGCGTCGGAAGTTCCATCTCTTCCGCCCGAAGATCCTCATCCAGTTCGTTCCAGTCAAAACGTTGTGTTTTTCTTTGATAATCAATTCCCAGATTCTTTGCAGCGACACGGACCCAGCCTTCTACTCTGTCTTCATCCAGCGCATCAATATTCAGGTACAGTTTCACCATCGTTTCCTGTGCGATATCATCCGCATCGGCTTCATTGTGCACCACCTGCATTGCGGCTGAATAGGCTGTCATTACATACTTTTTATATATTTCTGAAAAGTTATTTTTGTCCATTGTTCTCCGCCCCTGTTCGTCTGTCATTGATTCTTTTTCTGGCTGCTGCCAGCCTTTTCTCAGGCCTTCAGCTCTGCCGTCACGCTCTCAATGATCTGCTCTTTTACCGCATCCTCGAGAGTTCCCTGCTTCCATGCAGCAATACCGGCATTGTCACCTTCATATCTTGGAATCAGATGCATATGGAAGTGGAATACCGTCTGTCCTGCTGCCTCACCATTGTTCTGTACCAGATTGAAGCCATCAGAATGAAGCGCTTTCGTCATGGCCGTCGCCATTTTTTTGCCGAGAATCATTGCTTTCGCTGCGGTTTCATCCGGAATTTCATAAATGTTTGCAAAATGCTGTTTTGGAAGAATCAGCGCATGTCCTTTCGTTGCCGGTCCCTGATCCAGAATGACACGGAACTCATCGTCCTCATACAATGTCGCGGTTGGAATTTCTCCGTTTGCTAATTTACAAAAAATACAATCCATGATCTTTTTCTCCTTTACTTTTTTTAATTCTTCTGTTGTTCCGAATCCCGTTCTGCACGGTTCCGAACAACTCTATTTTCTCACTATTTGTCGAAAAATGTCAAATAATGCAGAACGCTTTTTGTTGCGCGCTCCCCCTTTTCAATGCTAAACTTTTGCCTAATCAAAAATCATTACCTACGCATCATAAGGAGGATACGGCTATGTCAAAAGAACCAACAACCAATTCACAGGGCTTATCGGAAGAATGTCACGCTATGATTTCCCGGATTTCACATGAGGTTCGAAATCCTGTTGCGGTTATCCACAGCTTTCATCAGCTTCTTCTTTTAGCGCATCCGGAGCTTTCCAACGATCTCTATTTTCAGAAAATCCAGGAAAATATGGCTTTTCTGAACTCCCTGCTCGATGAGCTCTCCTGCTATAATCATTCATATCGGGCGGTACGCGCTTACGTGAATCCTTATCTTCTGCTCCAGAATCTCTGTGCCGATACCGGCGTTCTCCTCGAAAAACAACAGGTTTCCATTGAACTTGTCAAGGAATCTGCCATTCCGCGCTTTGCCCTTGATACCACGCAATTTCGTCAGCTTTTTCTGAACCTGATCCGAGATGCGGCGGATGCAATGCCTTCCGGCGGGACGAGCAGAATCTGTCTCTGTTTCGACGG
>ENA-UPTB01003068-UPTB01003068.1-human-gut-metagenome-genome-assembly--contig:-NODE-3068-length-10421-cov-3.381381_pt1 | contig 10421 bp, 7 predicted proteins | sample MGYA00250046_ERZ773369 | MGnify/ENA primary metagenome ERZ773369 (study PRJEB29103, sample SAMN06111938) | human gut metagenome | biome: human gut; feature: ankylosing spondylitis patient; material...
GCAGCGTCGCGGCATCGAGGCTCTTGCTTGTTGCTTTTTTCTGTATGGCGACTGCCATGGCCGAGAGGCAGCGTCGCGGCATCGAGGCTCTTGCTTGTTGCTTTTTTCTGTATGGCGACTGCCATGGCCGAGAGGCAGCGTCGCAGAAACTTTGCTCTTACGCCACTATCTGCGGCTCCCCATCAATCTGTGCGAACCAGCACTCATCGCCTTCTTCCATTTTTACTCTTCCATTAGTTCCTTCTGTAATCTCTGCTTCCACAGTCTTTACCTCTCCCAAAGGCAATAAAACACTTAATTCTACATTTTCCGTATAAATACTGTCAATCAGCTTGATTCCACGTTGTCCCAAAATATACTGCACTTTTCCAAGACCATTATAATCTGTCTTAATATTCAGTTTAAGCCCCCGGATTCTGGTTATAATTACAGATGCACGGATTCCCGCCTGTGTAGAAGAAGAATAAGCTCTTACAAGCCCTCCGGTTCCAAGAAGTGTTCCTCCAAAGTAACGGGTCACAACAACTACTATATTGCGGATTTCTTCCCCAAGAAGAACATCCAGCATAGGTTTTCCGGCAGTGCCGCCAGGTTCTCCGTCATCACTGCATCTTGCAAGCTGTCCTCTCTCTCCGATGACATACGCAAAACAGTTATGTCTCGCATCCCAATATTTTTTCTTCATTGCTTCTATAAAAGCAAGTGCTTCTTCTTCGCTTTCTACCGGAGCAACTGTCGCAATAAATCTGGACTTTTTTTCTATGATTTCATCCTGTCCACCTTTATACACAACTTTATATTTTTCCAACATATTTACATAACTCCCTTGATTTTTCATTCATACATATTACGCTTAAGAAGTCTTTTTTTACTTCCTACCACATTACTATATCAAACTTCTTAAGATTTTCCATAGAAAATATGAAGTTTTCATTTTTTTCTTTATTTCAAATAGCTAATTTGCTATAATAACCTGGTATAAAGGAGGCATATACGCATGAATTATGGTAAGAAAAAAGCCGCAAAGCGCCAGAAGCAGATTACGTCAAAGTCTGCTATGCAGGCAAAGCGTGTAGGAGTCCGATTATTTAAGGCACTCCTTCTTTGCATCATCGTGGTTGCAATCGCCGGTGTTGCCGGTGGCGGACTATTTGTGAAAAAGATTATTGACAATTCTCCGGATATTACACCTGATGATGTAAAACCACAGGGATTTACAACATTAGTGTACGCTGACGACGGAACAACTGAAATTGAACGTTTTGTTGCCGCAGGTTCTAACCGTGTATATAAAACAATCGATGAGATTCCGGCAGATCTTCAGCATGCATTTGTTGCTATCGAGGATGAACGTTTTTATGAGCATAACGGAATTGATATCAAAGGTATTGTCCGTGCCGGTGTTTCTCTTATTTCCGGGGGATCCCAGGGAGCCAGTACACTGACACAGCAGCTCATAAAAAATAATGTCTTTCCGAACTTTGTAAATGAAAAGACATTCTACGATAAGCTACAGCGAAAACTCCAGGAACAGTTCCTTGCCGTTTCCATCGAAAAGCAGATGAGTAAAGATGAGATTATGGAAGCTTATCTGAACACCATCAACTTAGGACAGAACTGTCTCGGTGTTCAATCTGCTGCGAAAAGATATTTCAACAAAGATGTTTCAGAACTGACTCTTTCTGAAAGTGCTGTTATTGCAGGTATTACACAGAGTCCTGGTAACCTGAATCCAATCACGAACCCTCAAAAGAACCAGAAGCGTCGTGATAAGGTTCTTAAGAATATGCTGAAACAGGGATATATCGACCAGGCTGCTTATGATGAAGCAATGGCAGATGATGTATATGCAAGAATCCAGTCTGTTAACGAAACCCAGACAGATTCTTCCAACGCATATAGTTATTTTGTAGATGCACTTGCAGATCAAGTCATGAATGACCTGCAGGATCAATGTGGTTTTTCAGAAACACAGGCTTACAATGCTGTTTACAGTGGAGGTCTTAGCATTTACTCCACTCAGAATCAGTCTCTTCAGCAGATTTGTGACGAAGAAGCCAATGATGATTCCAATTATCCATCAAATATCGAATATGGTCTCGACTATGCACTGACTGTCACGCGTGCAGATGGAAGTACTGAGAATTACTCTTCCGGCCACATCAAAAAATATGTAAAAGAAACCTATAACAAAGATCAAGGACTTTTATATAAAAGTGAAGATGCCGCCCGTGCCATGGTAGAGGAATGGAAATCTACCATCGCTCAGGAAGGTGATACTTACAATGAAGTTATAAACATCTCACCACAACCACAAGCTTCCATTACTTTGATGGATCAGTATACCGGTCAGATCAAAGCCATGGTCGGTGGCCGAGGTGCCAAATCAACCAGTCTAGGACTGAATCGTGCATACAAAGGTTCCAAGAGACAACCTGGATCTACTTTTAAAATCCTGGCTGCTTATGCACCGGCTCTGGATCTGGACGAGATGACACTTGCTTCTGTCATTGATGATAAAAATTATGATGTTGGCGGTGGAAAAACTATTAAAGGAAGTAAAGGCGATGTATCCATGCGTACCGCTATCGCACTTTCTCTCAACTCCTGTGCTGTGCAGACCAGTGATCTTGTTACTCAAGATGTAGGTATGGAATATTGTGAGAAACTTGGCATCAGCACACTGGTAACTAACAAAGTAGTAAATGGAAAAACTTATTCTGATAACACAAAAACCCTTGCCCTTGGTGGTCTGACAGATGGTGTTTATAATTACGAACTCTGTAGTGCCTATGCTGCAATTGCCAACAACGGCGTTTACAATAAACCAACTCTTTACACGAAAGTTTTAGATCATGATGGCAATGTTCTTCTTGACGGAACTGGCGAGAGTCACCAGGCAATCAAAGACAGTACAGCCGGACTTCTTACGAGTGCTCTTCAGACCGTAGTAGAGGAAGGTACCGGTAAAGCCTGCCAGTTAGATAATATGCCAGTTGCCGGTAAAACAGGTACAACAACATCCAACAAGGACTTATGGTTTGTCGGATATACACCATATTACACATGTGCTGTATGGGGCGGTTATGATGATAACAAAGAATGTAATTCCGATACAAAATTCCGTTTCCGCATCTGGAAAGGAATCATGAGCAGAGTACATGAGAATCTTGAAACAAAAGATTTTGTAATGCCAAGTTCTGTAGAGCAAAAATCCGTCTGCACAATTAGCGGATATCTGGCAAATTCCAGTTGTCCAAGTGTAACAGAATACTTTGCAACAGACAGCCTTCCAGATCAGAGTTGTCCGGGACATAAAAAACATTCTGAAGACTATGATTCTGAAGAAAATGACAGTAAGTCCCATGACACAAATAGCGATAATACTGGTAACAATACCGGTACTAATACCGGAGATAATACTGGCGGCACCACTGGCGGCACCACTGGCGGCAATACCGGCGGCAATACCGGCGGCGGTGATGCTGGTGGGGGTAACACTGGTGGTGGTGATACCGGCGGCAATACCGGTGGTGGTGATACCGGTGGCAATACCGGTGGCGGTGATGCTGGTGGTAACACACAATAATCATTTTGGCTTACCCCAGTATTGATAATTTAAAAAACAAAAACAGGAGAGTGGATATCCACTCTCCTTTCCTATATTCCTATATTCGAAACATCTGCCTTCTACACTTGACTATCCAGGATCAATTTTGCAGCTCCACAGATTCCTGCATCATTTCCAAGGCTTGCAATAGCAAACTGAGTATCTTTATTTGCAAAAAAGGCTCGCTTGCGATAATATTTTTCTATATATGTAAGGAGAATTTCTCCTGCTTTTGACACTCCTCCTCCAATTACAAAAAGGCTTGGATCTACTACGACTGCTACGTCTGCTAATCCTTTCGCCAGGTATTCTCCGAATTCTTCTACAACATCTACTGCAAGCTGGTCACCTTCTTTTAAGGCATCAAATACGATTTTTGCATCTATCTTATCTAAATCATAAGTTTGCAATATTGAATCTTTCGTATCAGCTGCGAGATGTTCTCTGGCAATTCTTGCAATTCCTGTTGCAGACGCATACTGTTCAAGACAGCCTTTCTTTCCACAGCCACAACACTTTTCTTCAAAGTAATTTACACAGATATGTCCGATTTCTCCGCCAGCTCCATTGGCACCGATCAAAGGCCTTCCTCCCATGATCACTCCTCCGCCAACTCCAGTTCCAAGTGTGACCATGACCATATTCTTCTCACCATGTCCAGCACCTTTCCACATCTCACCGAGTGCCGCTACATTGGCATCATTGCCAACAACAACCTGCCAACCTGTCAGATTCTCTAATTCTTTCTTAACCTCTTTATATCCCCATCCAAGATTCGCTGTCTTTCTCACAATACCTTCCGAATTTACCGGTGCCGGAATTCCCATTCCAATTCCTATCACTTCTTCTGCCGGAATTGCTTTTTCCTGAATCTTTTCCTTTAAAGCCGTTGCTATATCTTGAAGAATGGATTCACCTTCATTTTCAGTTCTTGTAATAATCTCCCATTTATCAAGAATTTCTCCATCCACTGTAAACAATCCCAGTTTTATAGTGGTTCCCCCAACATCTGCTCCAAAACAGTATTTCATAGTTATTTTCTCCTCGTGTATATATTTTAATCTTTTTTTGTAAGATTACGTTGTACTCTCTGATATAGCTCCTGTGCAGCATTATAACCCATAGACTTCTGTCTGTGATTAATAGCAGCCGTCTCTACAATAATAGCCAGATTACGTCCTGGACGGATTGGAAGATTGTGGCAGACTACCTTATTCCCAAGAAATTCTGTATACTGATCTTCCAGTCCCAGGCGATCATACTCACGCTCTTTATTCCACTCCTCCAGTGTAATAACAAGGTCAATATTCTTTGTCTCTCTGACGCTTTGAACACCGAATAAAGTCTTAACGTCCACAATTCCAATACCTCTGAGCTCAATAAAATGCCTTGTAATATCCGGTGCTGTTCCTACCAGTGTCTCATCACTGACCTTGCGGATCTCCACAACATCGTCACTGACAAGCCGGTGCCCTCTCTTAATCAGTTCCAGAGCCGCCTCACTTTTTCCAATACCACTCTCTCCCATAATCAGCACACCGACACCGTAGACATCTACCAGTACTCCATGGATGGAAATACATGGTGCCAGCTGTACACCCAGCCAGCGGATAATCTCAGCCATAAAACTGGAAGTTGTACGCTCTGTCACGAAAGTCGGAACATTATATTTAACTGCCAGATCGATCATATCCTGTGATGGTCTTGTCATTGTACTGAAAATTACACAGGGAATCTTGCTGGAAATAAATCTTTCATATTTAAATTTCCGTTCCTCATCACTGAGCTGCATCAGATAAGTATACTCTACATATCCGATGATCTGTACCCGTTCATTTGCAAAATGCTCCAGATATCCTGTCAGCTGCAATGCCGGTCTGTTGATCTCCGCTGTCTTGATCACAATCTCAGACAGATCAATTTCAGGAGTCAGGTTGTGAAGTCCCAGTTCCTGAACTAATTTTGTCAACTGTACACCCTTCATTTATTTCTCCTTTTCAGTTCAAAATCTGAAAGCCCGGTCTGTCCGCTATCTCAAAACCTGTTCATACAGACATAACTCATTTATAGCTGTCGTCCGGAACTTTCATAGTAAATTTCACGTCTTTTTTATTATATCACATCACTATATACAACTTCAATTACAAAAAACGAGAGTCTTTGGGTAATATGTAGAAGAACCCCCGAATATTTTTACATATTTTATATTTTTTTCTCACCAGCTCCATGAAAAAATTCATAGACTTTCTGTGCACTTCCTGCATTCATGCTTTCTGTCTCCGCAATTTCTTCCAATGATGCATCTCTGATATTCTCAATGGATTTAAATTTCCGCATCAATGCTTTCCGCCTGGTTTCACCGATACCAGGGATATCATCCAACAGGGAATGCACCTGTTCTTTACTTCTCAGAGATCGGTGAAATTCAATGGCAAAACGGTGCGCCTCATCCTGGATTCTGGTGATCAGGCGGAAGCCTTCACTGTCTGTATCAATGGGAATTTCAAGATTATTGTAATACAGTCCTCTGGTTCTGTGATGGTCATCCTTGACCATACCACAGACCGGAATCTCTATTCCCAGATTATCCAGAACTTTTAGCGCAATATTCACTTGTCCTCTTCCTCCATCCATCAGGATCAGATCCGGCATAATGGAAAAGCTGTCAAACTCATCTTTTCCCTCATGAGTAAATCGTCTGGTAAGTACTTCTTCCATCCTTGCATAGTCGTTCGGTCCCTGCACCCACTTTATCTTAAATTTGCGGTAATCACTGCGCTTTGGCTTTCCTTTCTCATAGACAACCATGGAACCTACAGATTCAAAACCACTGATATTGGAAATATCATAAGCCTCCATACGCCTGATTCCCGACAGTCCAAGCCACTCTTCCACTTCATGAACCGCTCCGATGGTTCTTCCTTCTTCACGTTTGATACGCTCTCTGTCTTTATCCAGAACCATCTTTGCATTCTCTTCTGCCAGCTCTACCAACTTCTCTTTCGTACCTTTCTTCGGTACCCTGATATAGACTCGCTGCTTTCTTCGATCTGTAAGCCATTCCTCTATGATCTTGGCATCTTCGATTTCTTTTTGCAGCATGATCTCACGTGGGATAAACGGAGTTCCGGCATAAAATTGCTTCATAAAGCTGGATAATACCTGAGCTTTTGTATCGCCACGCGCCACACGCAGATAGAAATGCTCCCGCCCGATCAGTTTGCCTCCCCGGACAAAGAATACCTGTACAACAGCATCCTGCTCCCGCAGATCAAGGCTTTCATCCATGGCAACTGCGATGATATCCTTATCTTCCTCTCCGTAACCTGTAATTTTCTGACGTTCTCCGATCTTCTGGATACTGCGGATCAGATCCCGGTATTCCATGGCATCCTCGAAACGCATTTCTTCGGAAGCTGCCATCATTTTGTCGGTAAGCATATCAATCGTATCCTTAAAGTCTCCATTGAGAAATTTCAGCAGTTCTGCGATATTTTTCTTATATTCTTCTGAACTCACATAGCCTTGGCATGGCGCGCTGCACTGTTTCATGTGATAGTACAGACATGGACGGTCCTTCCCACAATCTCTTGGCAGTACACGATTACAGGAGCGCACCTTATAAAGTTTTCGCACAAGCTCGATCACATCTTTTACAGCCCCGGCACTTGTATATGGTCCGAAATATTTTGCCTTGTCTTTCTTCATTCTTCTGGCAAAAAGAACTCTGGGATATTCCTCATTTACTGTGACTTTGATAAACGGATAACTCTTATCATCTTTGAGCATGGTATTATATTTCGGTCTGTGCTCCTTGATCAGATTACACTCCAGCACAAGGGCTTCCAGTTCCGAATCTGTGATAATATACTCAAATCTGGTGATATGGGTAACCATCTGTTCAATCTTTGCGCCCTTATTTCTGCTGCTCTGGAAATATTGACGCACCCTGTTTTTCAGACTGACGGCTTTTCCAACATAGATGATCTCGTCCTTCTCCCCATGCATAATATAAACCCCCGGCTTACCCGGAAGTTTTTTCAGTTCTTCTTCTATCTGAAACATAAACTCTCCTCTATACAAAAAATCCTGCCCTGAATGCTTTTCGTATCCATGAGATATTACATCGTAATTTCCCGTGGTATGAAAACAGAGCCGGAAATTATTTCATTTCCGACTCTGTTATTGTATCACTGAATCTCTGGCTTATCCAGCGTTACTGTATTCTGTTTTTCCTCCGGAATTACCAGATCATCCAGATTTTCCGGAATCTCGATTCCACGCTCTACCGCATGGAAAATCTTCATAAATTCCTTACCTGTAATGGTTTCCCTGCGGATCAGGTAAGCAGCAATCTTATCAAGTGCTTCTCTGTGGCTGCCGATCAGTCTCTTGGCTTCCTCATAAGAATTATGGAGAAGTACCATTACCTCATGGTCAACCTCTGTGGCAGTGTCATCGCCGCAGTTTAACACTGTTCTTCCGCTGAGATACTGATTCTCCTGTGTAGCCAGACCCATAAGTCCGAACTTGTCGGACATACCGTACTGTGTGATCATGGCTCTTGCCACCTTGGTAGCCTGCTCAATATCATTGGCTGCCCCGGTTGTGACAGTATCAAATACCAGTTCCTCTGCTGCGCGTCCGCCAAGATATCCCACAAGCATTGCTTCCAGTTCCTTCTTTGTATTGAGATATTTCTCCTCCTCGGGTACCTGCATTACATAACCAAGTGCCCCCATTGTTCTCGGCACAATAGTAATCTTCTGTACAGGCTCTGCATCTTTCTGCAAGGCGCTTACCAGTGCATGTCCTACCTCATGATAGGATACGATCCTGCGCTCCTGTGCACTGAGGATCCTGTCCTTCTTCTCTTTACCTACCAGAACTACTTCAACAGCTTCGAGAAGATCTTTCTGGGATACTGCGCTGCGTCCACTCTTAACAGCAAGGATAGCGGCCTCGTTGATCATATTAGCCAGATCCGAACCCACTGCCCCGGAAGTTGCAAGTGCAATGTTCTCAAAATCAACAGTCTCATCCAGATGTACATTTCTTGCATGAACCTTCAGAATCTCGATTCTTCCCTTCAGATCCGGTCTGTCCACAATGACACGTCTGTCAAAACGTCCCGGACGAAGAAGTGCCGGATCAAGAACCTCCGGACGGTTAGTAGCAGCCAGGATCAGAAGTCCCTTTGAAGTGTCAAATCCGTCCATTTCCGCAAGAAGCTGGTTCAGGGTCTGCTCACGCTCATCATTGCCGCCGCCATAATGAGAATCTCGGCTCTTTCCGATTGCATCAATCTCATCAATAAAAATGATACATGGTGCATTCTTCTTTGCTTCCTCAAAGAGATCGCGGACACGTGATGCACCCACACCTACAAACATCTCCACAAACTCAGAACCTGACAGAGAGAAAAACGGCACATGTGCCTCTCCTGCTACTGCCTTTGCCAGAAGTGTTTTACCGGTTCCCGGAGGTCCTACAAGCAAAGCTCCTTTCGGCAGCTTCGCTCCGATGGTGGTATATTTGCCGGGATTATGCAGGAAATCCACCACCTCCTGCAGTGATTCCTTGGCCTCATCCTGCCCTGCCACATCCCTGAAAGTAATTCCTGTATCTTTCTGAATGTAGGCTTTGGCGCGGCTCTTTCCAACGCCCATCATTCCGCCGCCCTTATTCATGCGGCGCATAAATACCGTCAGAAGTACAAAGAGCAGAATCGTTGGCAGAAGTACACTGACCAGCATAGAAATAATTTCCCCTGCTGCATCCGGCTTCTTATACTCAAACTTGATTCCTGTTCCCTCAAGTCTCTCCGTCAGCTTATCTACTGACTCCATCTGATTGGCATAATAAACTTCTTCTGAAAATCCTGATGACTGATGTTTCGGCGTGATCGTCAGTGTATTTGACTGAAGCGTAACCTCTTTCACATCTCCATCATCTACCATCTCAATAAATTTATCATAAGTGATCTCACTCGAATTATCCTTGAGCATATTGGTAAACATGGCGAAACATACCAGAGTTACCAGGAGGCATACCAGAAAGGCCAGTATCGACTGATGATTCTTGTTCGGGTCCTGTCTGCCCGGACCTTTATTATTATCAGGACGATTGCCATTCGGATTGTTATCCATATGATTATCCATTTCATTCCTCCTAAACGTTATCGTTCTTATTATAAAGAGAATTCGGGTATAAATCAACTGCGAGATTGTGAAAATTGTGTCCGGTTGTGCATATCTTTCTATAAACCCTATAAAATTTATATGAAGTTTTACAAATTCACCTGTTACAAATGGCTTTATTTGTAGTATACTATTGACAAACTGATTACTGCTCACTTCGTTCCCGGTAATGCACTTCGCAATACACAGAATTTATGCTGACCGCATAAATTTGCGCTGTATGTCCCGGGATATTCTAAATGAGCAGTACTAAAAATGTGATGAGGAAAGGAAATGAACAAATGAAGATAGGATTTGACAACGACAAGTATCTGAAAATGCAGTCCGAACATATTCGGGAACGTATTAACCAGTTTGGAAACAAACTTTATCTGGAATTTGGCGGCAAGCTTTTTGATGACTACCATGCTTCCAGAGTTCTTCCGGGATTTGAGCCGGACAGCAAACTGCGTATGCTGATGCAGCTTTCTGATCAGGCAGAGATCGTCATCGTAATTATGAACGGGAGTCAGACTGCACGAGATAAGTTGGGTAGTCAAAAGGGAAAGAGCCCAGACCTACAGCTAAGGTCCCAAAGTGCGTGTTAAGTGGAAAAGGATGTGGGATTTCGA
>ENA-UPTB01003076-UPTB01003076.1-human-gut-metagenome-genome-assembly--contig:-NODE-3076-length-10411-cov-2.742307_pt1 | contig 10411 bp, 10 predicted proteins | sample MGYA00250046_ERZ773369 | MGnify/ENA primary metagenome ERZ773369 (study PRJEB29103, sample SAMN06111938) | human gut metagenome | biome: human gut; feature: ankylosing spondylitis patient; material...
AAAAATCTTCTCGTAAAATCAAGTACAAAAAGATTCCGAGAGTACATAAAAATCAGAAGGAGGATTTCCCATATGGCAGATACACAGGAGAAAAAAGTCTGTCCCTGCTGCACAAAACACACAATGCGTTCTGAGGAGGAGAGAAAGAAGCTGATCAATCGTCTTAAACGTGTGGAAGGACAGATCCGAGGAATTATCGGTATGCTGGAGAATGATGCATACTGTAACGATATCCTGATCCAGTCCGCAGCAGTCAACGCAGCAGTGAACGCATTTAACAAAGAACTGCTTGCCAGCCATATCCGCAACTGTGTGGCAAGAGATATCCGCAGGGGCAAGGATGAGACGATCGATGAACTGGTGGCTACTTTGCAGAAACTGATGAAGTGAAAGCTGTGTTCAGACGGTTATAGCATCAGAGTACAGCAGAATAAAGATCCGGGAACTGCAAAGCAACAGAGCAGTAGATATCAGGTAAGGAACAATAAGTCGTAGGAGGAATAGAAATGGAACAATACAATGTAACCGGAATGAGCTGTGCAGCCTGCAGCACCCGTGTAGAAAAGGCGGTTTCCAAGGTGCCGGGAGTAACTTCCTGCTCTGTCAGCCTTTTAACCAACTCCATGGGCGTGGAAGGAAGTGCCACAGACCAGGAGATCATAAAAGCAGTAGCAGATGCAGGCTATGGCGCGTCTGCAAAAGATGCCGAAGGAGAAAAAAACGGTGGAGCAAACAGCGCTGCAGCTTCTGAAGAGGCCCTTGCAGACCATGAAACTCCTATTTTAAAGAAACGTTTATTATATTCCGTAGGTTTTTTACTTGTCCTTATGTATTTCTCCATGGGACATATGATGTGGAACTGGCCGCTGCCGGCATTTATGGACGGCAACCATGTGATGATGGGTCTGGTACAGCTGTATCTGACAGTGATCATTATGGTCATCAACCAGAAGTTCTTTATTAACGGTTTTAAGAGCCTGTTCCATGGTGCTCCAAACATGGACACCTTAGTAGCCTTAGGTTCCTTTGCCTCCTTCGGCTACAGCTCCTATGCACTGTTTGCCATGACTTATGCTGAACATCAGGGAGATGCAGAGGCAGTGATGGGCTACATGCATGAATTCTACTTTGAGTCCGCTGCCATGATCCTTACACTGATAAAAAACGAAAAAATGTTAGAGGCCCGTTCCAAAGGAAAGACTACAGATGCCTTAAAGAGCCTGATGCGGCTGGCACCGAAGACTGCGACCGTAGTGCGGGATGGGAAGGAAGTTATCGTGTCGATCACCGAAGTGCGGCAGGGAGATACCTTTGTCGTGCGTCCTGGCGAAAACATTCCGGTCGATGGGATTGTCCTAGAGGGAAGCAGTGCGGTCAACGAGGCAGCACTGACCGGCGAGAGTATTCCCGTCGATAAACAGAAAGGTTCCTCTGTCAGTGCGGCAACCACGAACCAGTCCGGATTTTTGCGCTGCGAGGCAACCCGTGTGGGCGAGGATACGACGCTTTCCCAGATCATTAAAATGGTATCGGATGCAGCGGCGACCAAAGCCCCAATTGCAAAAATTGCGGATAAAGTATCCGGTGTTTTTGTTCCGACCGTTATCACCATTGCAGTAATCACCATTATGGTATGGCTGCTTGCCGGAAAAGATATCGGATTTGCATTAGCGCGCGGTATTTCCGTGCTCGTCATCAGTTGTCCGTGTGCGCTTGGACTTGCAACCCCGGTAGCGATCATGGTCGGAAATGGGATGGGCGCTAAAAACGGAATCCTGTTCAAAAATGCGGTGGCACTCGAAAATGCTGGAAAAACACAGATTGTAGCACTGGATAAGACGGGAACGATCACAACAGGAGAGCCACGCGTGACCGATATTTTACCGGCAGAAGGCTACACGAAGCGTGATCTCATGCAGCTTGCTGCAGATCTGGAGAGTTCGAGTGAACATCCGCTGGCCAAAGCAGTTATGGAGCATGCCAAAGCGACGGGGATTTCCCAGACGGCGGTACATGATTTTCAGGCACTTCCGGGAAATGGTCTTTCCGCGGTGCGTGGGGAAGATCTGCTGCTCGGTGGCAGCGTTTCTTACATGAAGGAGAACGTAACTGTAGATTCCACCCTGCTCGATCAGGCCAAAAAGCTGGCAGAAGAGGGAAAAACACCGTTGCTTTTTGCCAAAAATCATACCTGTGCCGGCCTGATTGCTGTAGCAGACACGCTCAAAGAGGACAGCCCCCAGGCGGTGGCCGAATTGCGTGACATGGGAATCCGTGTCATTATGCTGACCGGAGATAACGAGCGCACAGCAAAAGCCATCGGTGCACAGGCAGGAGTGGACGAAGTCATAGCCGGTGTACTGCCGGAAGGTAAAGAGGCAGAGATCCGTAAGCTGAAGGAACAGGGCAAAGTAGCCATGGTCGGAGACGGAATCAACGATGCCCCGGCACTGACACGAGCAGATACCGGAATCGCCATCGGTGCCGGAACCGATGTGGCAATCGATGCGGCATCCGTTGTCCTGGTTAAGAGCCGTCTGCGGGATGTTCCGGCGGCCATCCGCCTAAGCCGGGCAACGCTGCGGAACATCCATGAAAATCTGTTCTGGGCATTCTTTTATAATGTAATAGGGATTCCACTTGCAGCCGGAGTGTGGTATCCTATATTTGGGTGGAAATTAAATCCAATGTTTGGCGCGGCAGCCATGAGCTTATCCAGCTTTTGTGTCGTGACCAACGCATTACGGCTGAACCTGTTTTCCGTACATGGAAAAGCAAATAAAGATGCTGCACCGGCAGCAGAACCGGTAGAAATAAAAACAAGCGAAAGTGAGGAAAAAGCAATGACAAAGACAATGCATATTGAAGGAATGATGTGTGGACACTGTGAGGCAACGGTAAAGAAAGCACTTGAGGCACTTCCGGAGGTGACATCCGCAGAAGTCAGCCATGAGGCTGGCACTGCTGTTGTGACCTTGTCCTCGGAAGTGGCAGATGATGTATTAAAGAAAACAGTAGAAGAGAAAGATTACAAGGTTACGGCAATCGATTAAGAAAGTTACGGCGGCTCAATGGGAAGTGGAGCCGCCTGTTCCCGTTGGAGAAGGGTGGTATGAAACATGTATTTATTTCATAAAAAAACAAAAGTTCTGCGTGTACTCGCACTGCTGTGTGCGTTTGCACTTGGATTGTGTATGACAGGGGGATTTCAAATGACAGAAGCAAAAACAACGTATTATGATGCATCGGCAGGCAGACTGCACGTCAAAGGAACAAAACTTGTGGACAAAAAGGGGCATGAAGTACAGCTTCGCGGGGTCAGCACACATGGATTGAGCTGGTATCCGCAGTATGTCAACGACAAGTGTTTTGCCCAGCTGCATGACAAATGGGGGGCAAATGTCGTGCGACTGGCGATGTATACCGAAGAATATAACGGCTACTGCAGCGGAGATGCAAAGAACCGCAGTGATTTAAAGAAACTCATAAAAAAAGGTGTAAAGCTGGCAAAGAAACACAAGATGTATGTGATTGTGGACTGGCACATCTTAAGTGATGGCAATCCAAATTCCCATAAAAAAGAAGCAAAAGCCTTTTTCAAGGAGATGTCAAAGGAATTAAAAGGTTACAACAATGTGATTTATGAGATCTGCAACGAGCCGAACAACGGAACAAGCTGGAAAGAGATCAAGTCTTATGCGAAAAGCGTGATTTCTACCATCCGTGAAAATGATAAAAAAGCGGTGATCGTTGTGGGAACGCCAACCTGGTCACAGGATGTGGATCAGGCAGCGGCAGACCCAATTAAAGGGGAGAATCTTATGTATGCACTGCATTTTTATGCGGCTACCCACAAGGCAGACCTGCGCAATAAAATGACCGCAGCCATCAACAAAGGGCTTCCGGTATTTGTTACAGAGTATGGAATCTGTGACGCTTCCGGAAATGGAGCGATTGACAAAGAAGAAGCAAACCGCTGGGTACAGACGATGGATGAATACGGTGTCAGCTACATTGCGTGGAATCTGTCAAACAAACAGGAATCTTCTTCGATTATTAAAAGCAGTTGTTCAAAAGTCAGCGGTTTTAAGAAAAGCGATTTGAGTGATGAGGGCAAATGGCTGTATTCCATGCTTCGGAAAAAAGCCGGCCTGACAAAGTAGCAGCGATTACATAACACGGGCAGGCACCGGGAAAGGAGGGAATCATGCGGATACGAAAGCGCCGGATGCGATGGGGCAGATCAGAAATTGCCCAAGGAGTTGACCAGTGGATAGGCATCTTTTTGGCAATAGTGATATGTTTTTTCGCTTTGCAGCAGAGCTATGGTGCGCAAAACATGCACGATATCACGCAGGCGGAGCCGGACCATCTTGCGGTACATACGATGGAGCGGCAGCAGGGTTCCTTTCTTGATATTCTTGGACGCTCAGAGCTCACACAGTTAGAACAGGCGCGTCTGACCGTCAGTGCACGGATCACGCGGCTGAATGCAGAACGCAACGTCATTTTGTGGGCAGGACTTGCAAGCGGATTTGCCGGGAATGCTACCCGAATTTATCTGGCATCCTGCCGTATCGAAAACATATTTGTGCGCAGCCATGCGTGGATTATGGCATACATACACTGGCAGGATGGGGAAAAAGCTTCTGACTCTTTGAAATAAGCGACCATTTTCAAAGAGTTCAGGAGGAAAATTTCATGTTAGAAACAGTCATTATCGTAGTTGTAGTAGCAGTTGTTGTGTTGGCCGCAGGTGTGGCATGGTGGTTCGAGAACGGATCAGCAAGCCATAGTGAGGGCGGTCATGCAGCGGATGTGGACAGCAATGAACTGACAAAACTGGAAAAATAAATACATAATGAAAGAGGGAATGTTTCCGTGTGTGGAACATTCTCTTTTTCGTGCGCGTTTCCTTGTGTTTTTGGGACATATAGAGAATAAGTAAGCCAGAAAGTCTCGGTGAAAGTTGCCGGAGGGACATATGTAGAAAAAGTGCATTGAAAAATCCTGGGAGAAGTTGGTAAAAGGACATATGTATAAAAAGCGCATGAAAAAGTCCCACAGGACCTGTTTAATGGGACATAAATGAGCACTTTTTTATCATATGTCCTCTATTTAGTTCGTCATGGGACATGGACGGCTATTTTTTTGGCATATGTCCTCTATTCAGTTCGTCATGGGACATAGACAAGAATATTTGCTTTATATGACCTCATATCATTGTAAGCAGTATATAATTTAATTATATGCGTTGAAGGCAGGTGTTGATTTGAATCTTGGTATTGAAAAGGAAACTTTATTTTGGAGTCAAACCCAATGGAACTGTTGTGGGACAGGTTGTGACAGAAGAGTCTTTGTGGGAAGTAAGTCAGAAAGTAAGTAATAAGCAAACATATCCTTGCATAAACTGTACAAACACAGGAATGCAGGGGTATTTTTTTGAAAGCTTATATTGAAGAAAGAGCCGTGGAAATCGCAAACTATATCATTGAACATAAGGCAACTGTGCGGCAGGCTGCCAAACATTACGGAATTTCAAAATCGACCGTTCACAAGGATATCACGGACCGGCTGTGCCAGGTGAATCCGGCACTTGCGGCAGAAACCCGCAAGATTATTGATGTGAATAAATCCGAACGTCATATCCGCGGAGGAATGGCAACAAAGGAAAAATATGCACATTTGCATGCAGTATAGATTTTCTCCTGTCGTGCGTGTTATAATGGGATAACATGCAGGAGGAAAAAACAGTGAATAATATGAAAAAAGAACAGCTCCGCCTTTATGCGGTGACCGACCGCACCTGGCTGGGCAATGAAACATTATATGAGCAGGTAGAGAAAGCACTGGAAGGTGGCGCCACTCTGGTACAGCTGCGTGAGAAGGAACTTCCGGAAGCGGATGTGCAGAAGGAGGCAGAAGAATTGCTGGAACTTTGCCATCGTTACGGGGTGAAACTCATTCTGGATGATGATGTGGAACTGGCGGCAAAAGTCGGCGCAGACGGGGTTCATATCGGACAGTCCGATATGGAACTGGCGCACGCGCGTGAGATTCTCGGACCGGATAAAATCATTGGTGTGACGGCAAAAACCGTGGAACAGGCGAAAGCCGCAGAAGCGGGAGGCGCTGATTATCTGGGAAGTGGTGCTGTGTTTGGCTCTACAACCAAAAAGGATGCCATTCCGATGAAGCACGAGCTGCTGGAAGAAATCTGCCACAGCGTGAAAATTCCGGTTGTGGCAATCGGGGGAATCACGGCAGAGAATGTTTTGCAGTTAAAAGGCAGAGGCATCGCGGGTGTCGCAGTTGTCAGCGGCATTTTTGCCTGCGAGGATATTAAGGCAGGCACCCGGCATCTTGGAGAACTTGTAGAACAGATCATATAAAGGGAACAAAAGAGGAGTAAAAAAGCAAAATGAAGAATCATCTGCAGATAAAAAAATTGACATTGACGGCACTTTTCACGGCGGTGGCTGTGGTCGGGAGTATGTTTTCTTTCCCGGTATTGGGCTCAAAATGTGCGCCGGTACAGCATCTGGTGAATGTACTGTGCGCGGTAACGGTCGGACCATGGTGGGGGCTGGCACAGGCTTTTATGGCGGCATTGATCCGTAATCTGACAGGGCTTGGCAGCCCACTGGCATTTCCGGGAAGTATGTGTGGTGCACTGCTTGCAGGACTGCTTTACCAGTATGGGAAAAAGCTTCCGTTTGCATACGTGGGAGAAGTGTTTGGAACCGGTATCATCGGTGGAATGCTTTCTTATCCGATTGCGTATCTGATTATGGGGAATAAAGCAGCGGCATTGTTTACATTTGTAGTGCCGTTTTTGATCAGTACCTGTGGTGGTACGATCATTGCAATTATCGTGACCATTCCGATGAAAAAGGCAGGAATTCTGGACGGTGAAATACAAAGACGGGAGAAACTGTGATGAAATTTTCCGGGGAAAAAGTGGTGGAAATTTATGAGAAAATACAACAGAAACGTCCGATTATCCACTGTATCACAAATGCCGTGACGGTCAACGATTGTGCGAATATCCTTCTGGCGGCAGGTGCGTCACCGACGATGGCACACCATCCCTGTGAGGTGGAAGAGATCACGGCAGGTACAGCGGCACTGATCTGTAATTTCGGGGCCATCTCGGATTATGAGGCGATGAAGGCTGCCGGAAAGCGGGCGCATGCGCTGGGGCATCCGATCGTGATTGATCCGGTCGGGGTGTCGGGGGCTTCCTATCGGCGTGAAAAATGTCTGGAGTTGATGAAAATAATCCATCCGACCTGTATCCGGGGAAATTATTCGGAAATACAGGCATTGCTGCACAACTGTGGAACGGTTACCGGGGTGGATGCAGCCGAGGATGCGCTGGCGGAAGCAGAAGAAACGGATTTGCCGGAGCTGATGAAGCAGTATGCAAAGGAAAATCAGATGATTCTTGTCGCATCCGGAGAAGCTGATCTGATCACGGATGGAAGCTGCGTCTACCGGTGTCATAATGGAAGCCCAATGATGGCAAGGATTACGGGAAGCGGCTGTATGTCCACCGTGATGCTTGGCGCTTTTTTAAGTGCGGAAAATTCGGTGGAGAGTGCAGTGGCATGCTGTGCGTTTACTGGCATTGCAGGAGAACTTGCCGCAAAAGAAACGACCGCACAAAAGAGAGGGACGATGACATTTCGCAACTGGTTTATCGATGCCGTGTCTTTGATGACACCGGAACAGTTGGAACATGGAACAAATGTGGACTGGTTTTAAAAGTACGAACGCAGAAGAGGATATAAATGGAAAATATAGTATTGAAAGCGTCCGACGGTTACGCGCTGAGTCTGGCGGTATTTGAAAGTGAGCATCCGCGGGGATACATTCAGATCATTCATGGGATGGAGGAACATAAGGAGCGTTATGAGGCTTTCGCTGAACAGCTGCGGAAGGTGGGATTTACGGTGGTGACATCGGACATGCGGGGGCATGGGGAACATGCTCCAAAGCTGGGGTTCTTTAAAGAAAAAGACGGTGACCGTTATCTGTTGTCGGATCAGGTACAGATCACGGCATATATCAGGGAGCGGTTTCAAACGGAAAAGGTGATGATTTTTGCACATTCCATGGGAACCATCATTGCAAGGAATCTGCTTTGTACCCAGTCACACAGTTACGCAAAGGTGGTACTGAGCGGATTCCCGAATTATCCGGGAACACAGATTATCCGCATAGGGTTTTTCCTGACGAATCTGCTCACAAGGGCGCGTGGACCGATGTATCATTCCAAGCTGGTGCAGCAACTGTCGGTGGGAAATTTCAATAAGCAGATAAAACATGCAAAAACCGAAGTGGACTGGATCTGTTCCGATGAGCAGGTGGTACAGGCATATCTGAAAGATCCGTATTGCGGGCACGGATTTAGTGTTTCCGCTTTTCACGATCTGTATATGCTGACAACTGCTATGCATCAGGTGTCAAATTACCGGGACGTAAATGAGGCATTACCGATTCTGATGATCCGCGGCGGCGAAGATCCGTGCACAGGGTATGAAAAAGGTGCCAAAGACAGTGTGGACACGCTGAAACAGGCAGGTTTTTCCAATATTTCCACAATTACCTATCCGCATATGCGCCATGAAATACTGAATGAGAAAGAAAATGAAAAAGTTTACGCGGATGTGATTGCATTTTACGAGAAAACGTGAGGTTGTGACTTGTAAAATCGCAGGGGCTTTATTATAATGGTAGAAAAATGGTGTACTTTTGAAAAATGCACCACATAAATGCAAAAATGCATTTTAGAAAACAGGAGGAAACACAATATGGATCAGGAGAAAGTCATCGTCATTGACTTCGGTGGTCAGTACAATCAGCTGGTTGCACGCCGCGTCCGCGAGTGCAATGTGTACTGTGAGATTTATTCTTACCGTACCGACATCGAACAGATCAAGGCAATGAATCCAAAGGGAATTATCCTCACCGGCGGCCCGAACAGCTGCTATGAGGCAGATTCCCCGACATACACGAAAGAATTATTTGAACTTGGCATCCCGGTTCTCGGTCTGTGCTATGGTGCGCAGTTGATGAATCATATCCTCGGTGGAAAAGTAGAAAAGGCACCGGTACGTGAGTACGGAAAAACGGAAGTGTTCGTGGACAAGTCTTCTCCGCTTTTTGAGGGAGTGGCAACGGATTCGGCAGAAGGATCTACCATCTGCTGGATGAGTCATTTTGATTATATTTCCAAACCGGCACCGGGATTTCAGGTGGTAGCACACACCGCTGACTGTCCGGTAGCGGCAGATGAAAACCCGGAGAAAAAGCTTTATGCAATCCAGTTCCATCCGGAAGTACTGCATACCGTAGAGGGAAGCAAGATGCTTCACAACTTTGTGAGAAATATCTGTGGATGTGCCGGCACCTGGCGCATGGATTCTTTCGTGGAGCATACAATCAAAGAGATCCGTGAAAAAGTCGGTGATGGAAAGGTTCTCCTTGCATTATCCGGAGGTGTGGATTCTTCTGTTGCAGCAGGACTTCTTTCCCGTGCAATCGGAAAACAGCTTACCTGCGTATTCGTCGATCACGGTCTGCTCCGAAAGAATGAAGGAGACGAGGTTGAGGAAGTCTTCGGTCCGAACGGACAGTTTGACCTGAACTTTATCCGTGTCAACGCGCAGGAGCGTTATTATGGAAAACTTGCCGGTGTGACAGAACCGGAGAAAAAACGTAAAATTATCGGAGAGGAATTCATCCGTGTCTTCGAGGAAGAGGCAAAGAAGATCGGAGCCGTGGATTTCCTGGCACAGGGAACCATCTACCCGGATGTGGTAGAGTCCGGACTTGGCGGAGAATCCGCAGTGATCAAGTCTCATCACAACGTCGGCGGTCTCCCAGATTATGTGGATTTCAAGGAAATCATCGAGCCGCTGCGCAACCTCTTCAAAGATGAAGTCCGCAAAGCGGGTCTGGAGCTTGGCATCCCGGAGAAACTTGTCTTCCGTCAGCCATTCCCGGGACCGGGACTTGGTATCCGTATTATCGGTGAGGTAACTGCAGAGAAGGTTCGTATCGTGCAGGATGCCGATTACATTTACCGTGAGGAAGTGGATGCCGCGGTAGAGGAATACCGCAAAGAGCATGGAGAGGCACCGGAGTGGATGCCAAACCAGTATTTCGCCGCGCTCACCAATATGCGAAGCGTGGGTGTCATGGGCGATGAGAGAACGTACGATTACGCGGTTGCACTGCGTGCGGTCAATACGGTCGATTTCATGACAGCGGAAGCTGCCAATATACCGTTTGAGGTGTTACAGAGAGTTATGAGCAGGATTATCAATGAAGTGAAGGGGGTAAACCGCTGCTTCTATGATATTACCAGTAAGCCGCCCGGAACGATTGAGTTTGAATAAATCGA
>ENA-UPTB01003079-UPTB01003079.1-human-gut-metagenome-genome-assembly--contig:-NODE-3079-length-10405-cov-3.924671_pt1 | contig 10405 bp, 7 predicted proteins | sample MGYA00250046_ERZ773369 | MGnify/ENA primary metagenome ERZ773369 (study PRJEB29103, sample SAMN06111938) | human gut metagenome | biome: human gut; feature: ankylosing spondylitis patient; material...
ACTTTCCATTAAAACTAAAATAGATTGAGTTTCAGGATCTCCCATTCTCACATTATATTCTAATAAATAGGTTCCTTTTTTAGTTATCATTAAACCAAAGAAAATAATTCCTTTAAAATCAAATTCTTCTTCTTCAATTCCCCTTAAAGTATTAGCAACTATATTTTCTTCAAAATCCTTCATCACCTCTTCAGTAACAAATGGATTTGGTGCTATAACTCCCATACCTCCAGTGTTTGGTCCCTTATCCCCATCAAAAATTTGCTTATGATCTTTTCCTGAAATAAATGGTATTAAGGTTTTACCATCAGTAATTGAAAGAATTGAAGCTTCTATCCCTTCTAAGAACTCTTCAATAACAATACTTTTACCTGCACCTTTAAAAACATCTAAAATCATGAAGTCATCAATTGTATTCATAGCCTGTTCTCTAGTTCTTGCAATTACAACACCTTTTCCTGATGCTAATCCATCTGCTTTAATAACTATTGGATAGTCACATTTTTGTAAATATTCTTTAGCTAAATTGTAATCAGTAAATATTTCATATTGAGCTGTTTTAACTCCATATTTCTTCATGAACTCTTTAGCAAATGTTTTACTTCCCTCTAATTGAGCCGCTCTTGCATCTGGCCCAAAACACTTAAGACCTACCTTCTTAAACTTATCAGTTATGCCATTAGTTAATGGCTCTTCTGGTCCTACAAAAGTAAAATCAATATTATTTTCTTTTGCAAATTCAACTAATTCATTTAAATCAGTTATATTAATATTTTCACATTTATTTTCAAGTGCAGTTCCACCATTACCAGGTGCTACAAATATTTTACTTACATTTTTATTCTGAGCTAATTTCCAAGCAATAGCATGCTCCCTTCCACCAGAACCAACTAATAATATTTTCATTATAATACCCCCAATTTAGTGTTTAGTTTTTAGTTTGTAGTTAGTAGTTAATATGGAAACTCCCTAGAGAGTTTCAAGTTTCAAGTGGCAAGTGATAAGTTTAGGTAAAAATTCAACTTAAGCTGAATTTTAAAATATATTTTCAGAAACCACTTTTATAGTTTGTAGTTAGTAGTTGATGTTGAAATTCCTTGTTGAATTTCTTAAATTTTTATTTTTAAAAACTCCACGAGAAGTTTCATCCTTAACTACTAACTCCTAACTTCCTTCCACTTGTCACTCTTAACTAGTTCTTAGTTCTAGTGTTTAAAGTGACGAATCCCAGTAAACACCATAGCAATTCCATGTTCATTACAAGCATCAATTGATTCTTGATCTCTTATTGAACCACCTGGTTGAATTATTGCTTTAATTCCATACTTAGAGCATTCATCAACTATATCTCTAAATGGGAAAAATGCATCTGAAGCTAATATAGTAGCTCCCTTACCCCTTTTTAGAGCCTCAATTGTTGGCCAAATTCTATTAACTTGTCCTCCACCAATCCCTACAGCAACACCATCTTTAACTGTAACTATAGCATTTGATTTAACATACTTAACTACCTTCATTCCAAATACTAAATCTCTAATTTCAGCTTCAGTTGGTACTTTTTCTGTAACAACTTTTAATTCATCTAAAAGTTTAATATCTTCTTCTTGAACTAATATTCCACCATCAACACTTACCATAAACTTCTTATCACATGGTTTAACATTACATTTAATAACTCTTAAATTTTTCTTAGCTTTTAAAATTTCTAAAGCATCTTCATCAAAATCTGGAGCTGCAACTACCTCTAAGAATATTTTCACCATTTCTTCTGCTGTAACTTTATCAATTTTCTTATTAATAGCAACTATTCCACCAAATATTGAAGTTGGATCCACATCATGTGCTTTAGTATAAGCTTCTATAGTAGTCTTACCTACTGCAACACCACATGGAGTATTATGCTTTAATGCACAGCAAGCTGTTTCTTGAAATTCATTAACAACCTTCCATGCAATATCTAAATCCTTAATGTTATTGTAAGAAAGTTCTTTACCATTTAATATATCAAAATCATTCATACCACCATCAAATTCATTTGAAACATAATATGCAGCACTTTGATGTGGATTTTCACCATATCTTAAACCTTGCTTCTTCTTATATGAAATTGAAAGATATTCTGGATATTCTTCTTCATCACTTAACATAAAATTAGATATTGCTGCATCATAAGCACTCATTAAATTAAATACCTTTCCAGCAAGCTTCTTTCTTAACTTATAACTCACTTCTCCAGTTTCCTTAATTTCATTCATTACAACTTCATAATCAGAGACATCTGAAACAACTACAACATCTTGAAAATTCTTAGCTGCTGCTCTAAGCATTGTTGGCCCACCAATATCTATAAATTCAACCTTTTCTTCAAAATTTAAATCCTCTCTTACCTTTTTAAAGAATGGATATAAATTAACTATAACCATATCTATAGTTTCAATATTTTTTTCTTTTATAGTTTTTATATGTTCTTCATTATTTCTTATAGCAAGTATTCCTGCATGAATAATTGGATGAAGAGTTTTAACTCTTCCATCTAGCATTTCTGGGAAATTTGTAACTTCATTAATTTCTGTTACAGTAACACCATTTTCCCTTAAGTGTTTATACGTGCCTCCAGTTGAAATAATCTCAACTCCATTTTCTATTAAAAATTTTGAAAAATCTAAAATTCCATTTTTATCAAATACACTAATTAATGCTCTTTTAATCATGTAAAAATCCCCCTATTTTAAAATATTTACTCTGCCGTCTATAATCTCAATTTTATCTTTACTTATTAAATCAATAGCTTTAGGTAATAATTTATGCTCTTCTACTAATACCCTCTTTTGTATATCTTCTGCAGTATCATCAAAATATACTGGAACTACTTCTTGAAGAATTATTGCCCCACCATCTACTTTTTCATTAACAAAATGAACTGTACATCCAGTAAATCTAACCCCACAAGCTTTTACTGCATTATGAATATGTATTCCATACATTTTATCTCCACAAAAACTTGGTATAAGTGAAGGATGAATGTTTATTATTTTATCTTTAAATTCTTTTAATATATCACCATCTAATATGGAAAGATATCCTGCTAAAACTATTAAATCAACTCTATTCTTGGTTAATTCTAATATCTTATTTGAAATTTCACTGCCATATTCCTCTTTAGAAACAACATATGTTGGAATGTTCTTGTTTTTAGCTCTTTCTAGTGCATATATTCCTTCTTTACTTCCAATAACCATTTCCACTTTAAAGGAAGTTTGTCCATAATCTAAAATTGATTGCAAGTTTGACCCGCTACCAGATACAAGTACTGCTACTTTAAGCAAACTCCTTCACCTCCAGCTGTTACAACCCCAATTTCATAAGCCTTCTCCCCTAATTCATAAAGCTCTTTTATAACAGCATCCACATCTTTTTCATCAACACATAATACAAATCCAATTCCCATATTAAATGTGTTATACATATGATTTCTATTTACCCCCTTTTCTATCATATCTTCAAATATTGCTGGTAATGGATAACTATCTTTCTTTATTTCTGCTGTTAATTTTAAACCATTAAACATTCTTGGAATATTTTCAATAAATCCTCCACCTGTTATATGAGACATACCTTTAATATCATACTTTTCAATTAATCTTAATATTGGCTTAACATATATCTTTGTTGGAGTAATTAATGTTTTCCAAATCTCTTTTCCATTAAATTCTTCATTTAAATTTGTATATAACTTTCTAACTAAAGAAAATCCATTTGAATGTATTCCTGAAGAAGCAATACCAATTAACTTGTCTCCTGGCTTTATATTTTTTCCATTTATTATTTTATCTTTATCAACAATACCTACTGCAAACCCTGCAATATCATATTCTCCTTCTTTATAAAAACCTGGCATTTCAGCAGTTTCTCCACCTACTAAAGCACAATCTGACATAATACATCCATGTGAAATACCCTTAACTAATTCTGCTGCTACCTCTGCTTCTAGTTTTCCACAAGCTATATAATCCAAGAAAAATAATGGCTTTGCTCCATGACACAAAATATCATTTACACACATAGCTACACAATCAATTCCAACTGTATCGTACTTATTACTTTTAAATGCTAATTCAAGCTTAGTTCCTACACCATCTGTACCTGAAACTAAAACTGGATTTTTATATCCCTTTGGTAATTCAACCATTCCAGCAAAACTTCCAAGACCATTTAAAACATATTTACTAATTGTTTTTTGTGCATATTCTTTTATTAGCTTTACTGATTTATATCCCTCTTCTATATTAACTCCAGAATCTTTATAAGTTATCATTTAAATTCCCTACCTTTCACCTTCTATTGGTGTTGCAACAGGATATATTCCATTAAAGCATCCTACACAATACCCTTGATTTGTATTAAAGCACTTATACATACCTTCCATACTTAAATATCCTAAAGAATCACAACCAATTATTTCTCTTATTTCTTCTAATGAATGATTAGCACCTATAAGTTCTTTTCTATAAGGAGTATCAATTCCAAAATAACATGGATATTGAACTACTGGTGATGCAACTAAAAAGTGAACTTCCTTTGCTCCTGCTCTTCTTAAAGATTCAACTAAATGTTTTGATGTTGTCCCTCTTACTATTGAATCATCTATAAGCACAACTTTCTTATCTTTAATATTTACTTTTAAAGGATTTAATTTAACAGCTACAGCTCTTTCTCTAACTTCCTGAGAAGGAGTTATGAAAGTTCTTCCTACATACCTATTCTTTACAAATCCAGTATCATAAGGGATTCCTGAAGCTTTAGCATATCCTATAGCTGCTGGCGTTCCTGAATCTGGAACTGCAATAACTATATCTGCTTCAATTGGATTTTCTCTATATAATTGTTCTCCTGCTCTAACTCTTGATTCATGAACATCTAATCCATCTATAATAGAATCTGGTCTTGCAAAGTAAATGTACTCAAATGCACAAGTTTGACATTGTGTATTTTCAGAATATCTATATGAATTTATTCCACATTCATCAATTACAACTATTTCACCTGGCTCAACATCCCTAATTAATTCAGCACCTATAGCATCCAAAGCACAACTTTCAGATGCTAATATATAACCTTCTTCAATTTTACCTAAACAAAGAGGTCTTATTCCATGAGGATCTCTTACACCAATAAGCTTATCTTTAGTTAATATAACCATTGCAAATGAACCTCTAACAGCTTGAATGGCATCTAATACCGCTCTTTCAACACCTTTTTTAGCACCTCTTGCAATTAAATTAGCAATTACTTCTGAGTCAATTGATGTATGAAATATATGCCCTCCATCTTCTAATAACTCTTTAATAACATCTGCATTAACTAAAGTTCCATTGTGTGCCATAGCTATTGGCCCTAACTTTGTTTGACTTAATAATGGTTGTGCATTTTCTATTCTAGTATCACCACTTGTTGAATACCTAACATGTCCAATTCCAGCAAAACCCTTTAAACTATTTATATCTTCTTGAGAAAAAGCTTCTGTTATAAGCCCCATACCTTTTTTAATATTTATATCTTCTCCATTAGCAACTGCTATACCAGCACTTTCTTGACCTCTATGTTGAAGTGCATATAATCCATAATATATTACCGAAGCTAAATCTAATGACTTATTAGAATAAATCCCAAAGACTCCACATTCTTCTTTAAATTTATCATTACTTAGATCAATTATTATATTATCTAACTTTGGATTCATACCTTTAATCCCCCCGATTAATCACTTTTAACTAGTTTCAAGTGACAAGTCATAAGTTTCAAGTTTAGGTAAAAATTCAGCTTAAGCTGAATTTTGGAAAAATATAATCTAAGAAATTCCCTAAGGAATTTCATCCCTAACTTGTAATTTGCCACTTGTCACTTATCACTTGAACTTGCCATTTGCTTCCCTTGCCTAACTTATTCTTTTTAATATTTCAACATATGCTTCTTTAACATTTCCAAGATTTCTTCTAAATCTATCTTTATCTAACTTTTCTCCAGTTGTTGCATCCCATAATCTACATGTATCTGGTGAAATTTCATCTGCTAATACAATTTCTCCATTACATCTTCCAAATTCTAATTTAAAATCTATTAATTTTATATTAGATTTTAAAAACATTTCCTTTAAAAATTCATTAATTTTTGATGTTAAAGAATAAATTTTTGCTAATTCCTCAAAAGTTGTTATACCTATAGCAACTGCATGATAATCATTTATTAATGGATCTCCTAATGCATCATTTTTATATGATAATTCAAATACAGTTACTTTTAATTCACTGCCTTCTTCTAACCCTAATCTTTTTGCCATTGAGCCAGCTGCAACATTTCTAACTATAACTTCTAATGGTATCATTTCAATCTTTTTACATAATTGCTCTCTATCATTTAATTTTTCAATAAAATGAGTTGGAATACCTTCTTTATTTAACATTCCATATATCATTGAAGTTATTGCATTGTTTAAAATACCCTTATTTTCAATTTGTTCCTTCTTTTCTCCATTAAATGCTGTAGCATCATCCTTATAATAAATTATTACTTCTTCTTGATTTTCTGTAGCATATATTTTTTTTGCTTTACCTTCATACAATTTTTCTAATTTACCCATTACAAATCTACTCCTTCACCATTTTCATCTATAAATTTTCTCTTCATTTCTTTTCTATATTTAATTAATTTATCTTTTAAACTTTCATCTCCAATTGATAACATTTGAACAGCTAACATTCCTGCATTATAAGAATTATTTATACCAACTGTTGCAACTGGAATTGTCTTTGGCATTTGTACAATTGAAAATAATGCATCTAACCCTTCAATAGCTCCCTTACAAGGAACTCCTATCACAGGTATTATTGTTTTAGAAGCTATTACACCTGGCAAGTGTGCTGCAAGCCCAGCTCCTGCTATTATAACCTTACATCCCTGTATTTCAATTTCTTTTAAAACCTCTTCTAATTTTTCTGGAACCCTATGAGCCGATAATATAAATGCTTTATATTCAACTCCAAATTCCTTTAAACACTTAGCTGCCCCTCTCATTATTTCAGTATCAGATTTAGATCCAAAAAATATTGCTACTTTCATAAAAACCCCCTATTTTAGTTTGTAGTTAATAGTTATGTATGAAATTCCTTAGGACATTTCTTAAAAATATATTCTCAGAAACTCCCAAGGAGTTTCATCCTTAACTTGTCACTTGCCATCTTTAACTAGTGAGTAGTTTGTAGTGAGTAGTTTATAGTTTATGATGAAATTCCTCAGGGAATTTCTTGAAAATATATTCTCTTTTCTAAAATTCAGCCCAAGCTGAATTTTTTCCTTAACTCCTAACTTCAAACTTCAAACTACTAACTACCTAAAGTATTCCACTCCTGATTCAAAAATCTTTTGATTAAAGTTTCCTGGTATATTTTTGTATAAATTATCTCCAATTCTTTCAGAATGACCCATTTTACCAAGAACTCTTCCATCTGGACTTGTTATTCCTTCTATTCCAAGCATTGATCCATTTGGATTAAATGGCATATTTAATGATATATTTCCTTTATTATCAACATATTGAGTTGCTACTTGTCCATTTTTTATTAATTCTTTTATTAACTTTTCTGGTGCAACAAATCTTCCTTCCCCATGAGAAATTGCTACATTATGAATATCCCCTAAATTGACTTTGTTAAACCAAGGTGATTTCTTAGAAACAACCTTAGTTTGAATTATTGAACTCATATGTCTATTAATTTCGTTATAAGTTAATGTTGCCATTTCCTCTTCAATATCAATTATTTCACCATAAGGTACTAATCCTAATTTTATTAATGCTTGGAAGCCATTACAAATTCCTAATATTAATCCATCTCTATTTTTTAATAAATCCATAACTGCATCTTTAATTTTTTCATTTCTAAATACAGTTGCTATAAATTTACCTGAACCATCAGGTTCATCTCCAGCTGAAAATCCTCCAGGTAACATTATTATTTGACTTTCTCTAATTTGCTTTTCTAAGTTTTCAATTGATTCTACAAATGCTTCCTTAGAATAATTTCTAAATACTAATGTTTTTGTTTCTGCATTAGCTTTCTTAAATTCCCTTTCGCAGTCATACTCACAATTTGTACCTGGAAATACTGGAATTACTACCTTTGGTTTAGCAATTTTTATAACTGGTGATTTATTATTTGATTCTTTATATAAAACTTCTTTTACTTTTTCATTTTTATCATTAGTTTTAATTTTAAATACCTTTGATAAATTTTTTTCATAAGCATTTTCTAAAATATTTAATTTCAAATTCAAATCAAACTCTTTAGAAGTTATTGTTTCTTCTTCAGTTGTATAGCCTATTGCCTTATAAGCGCATCCTTTAAATTCTTTATTTATATTTACTTCTTGGTTTACTTCTAAAACTAAAGTTCCATAATTTAGTCCAAAAAGCTCCTCTTTACTTAAATTAAAGAATTCAACCCCAATTTTATTTCCAAATGCCATTTTAGATAGTGTTTCTGCAACTCCACCAAATTTAACACTTGATGCTGATATCACCTTTCCTTCTAAAATAAGCTCATATAATCTTTCTAAATTTCTTTTATATTGATTTACTTTTAAAGTAAAATCTTCATTTTTTTCAGCCATTAATAATACTAATTTAGATCCTACTTTTTTAAATTCTGCACTAATTATATTTTTTGCTTTTTCAATTCCAACAGCAAATGCTACTAATGTTGGAGGCACATCTAAATTCCCAAAACTTCCTGACATAGAATCTTTACCTCCAATTGCAGGTATCCCTAAATCAACTTGAGCTTGATATGCTCCAAGCAATGCAGCAAATGGTTTTCCCCATCTTTCTGGATTCTTTCCTAATTTCTCAAAATACTCTTGAAGAGTTAATCTTACTTTTCTGTAATCTCCACCTACAGCTGCAAGTTTTGTAACTGCTTCTATTATTGAGTAATATGCCATATGATATGGGCTCCAAACTCCTAAATCTGGATTAAATCCATAACTCATTATTGTTGCTTCTTCACTTACACCATTTAATACTGGAATCTTAGCAACCATTGCTTCTTGTTCTGTTGATGAATATTTACCTCCATATGGCATAAGAACTGTTCCAGAACCTATTGTTGAATCAAACCTCTCAACTAACCCCTTTTGTGAAGCAACATTTAATTTTGATAAATTTTTTATCCATTCCTCTTTAACATTTATATCTCCAACTGCTAAAGGATATTCCCCTGGCAACTTAACTTTTACATTTGTTACTTGTTTTGCACCATTTGTATCTAAGAAACTTCTTTTTAAATTAACTATTTCCTTTCCTCTCCAATACATTCTTAAACATTCATTATTTGTAACTTCTGCAACAGCAACTGCTTCTAAATTTTCTTCTTTAGATAAATTTATGAACCCTTTTACATCTTCTTTAGCTACCACTACAGCCATTCTTTCTTGTGATTCAGAAATTGCAATTTCAGTTCCATCTAACCCCTCATATTTCTTAGGAACCTTATCTAAATTAATATCTAATCCTCTTGTTAATTCTCCAATAGCTACAGAAACTCCACCAGCCCCAAAGTCATTACATCTCTTTATCATTTTAGCAACTTTAGGATTTCTAAATAATCTTTGTATTTTTCTTTCTGTTGGAGGATTTCCTTTTTGAACTTCTGCTCCACACTTATTTATTGATTCTTCAGTATGCCCTTTTGATGAACCAGTTGCTCCACCAACTCCATCTCTTCCTGTTCTACCTCCAAGAAGTATTACTATATCACCAGCCTTAGGTTCTTCTCTTATTACATTTTTACTTGGAGCTGCTGCTATAACTGCTCCAATTTCCATCCTTTTAGCAACATAATTTGGATGATATACTTCTGAAACTTGTCCTGTTGCTAATCCTATTTGATTTCCATATGAACTATAACCATGAGCTGCACCTAAAGTAATTGTTCTTTGTGGTAATTTTCCTTTTAAAGTTTCTTCTACAGGTACTGTTGGATCTGCTGCACCTGTAACTCTCATTGCCTGATATACATATGTTCTCCCCGATAGTGGATCTCTTATTGCTCCTCCTAAACAAGTTGCTGCTCCACCAAAAGGTTCAATTTCAGTTGGGTGATTATGTGTTTCATTTTTAAACATTACTAAATATTCTTCAATACCATTATTTGTTTCTATATTAACCTTTATTGAACAAGCATTTATTTCCTCTGAAATATCCAGGTCATCTAACATTCCTCTTTTTCTCATTTCCTTCATGGCAATAACTGCTATATCCATTAAGGTCTTATCTTAAGCATCAGTAAGGCGGTCCCATCCCGCACAATCTGGCGAGGGCTTTGATGCCCCGCCAACCTTAGAGCGTAGCGGT
>ENA-UPTB01003080-UPTB01003080.1-human-gut-metagenome-genome-assembly--contig:-NODE-3080-length-10401-cov-13.261333_pt1 | contig 10401 bp, 10 predicted proteins | sample MGYA00250046_ERZ773369 | MGnify/ENA primary metagenome ERZ773369 (study PRJEB29103, sample SAMN06111938) | human gut metagenome | biome: human gut; feature: ankylosing spondylitis patient; material...
AATGTTTTACGTTTAATTTATGGAATTTTATGTTACATACCGGAAATGTTAGAATGCGCTCTTTATCGAGCCTGTTGGGATCAGAACCAGCAGGCTCTTTTTGTTAGACAGAATTTTAGAGAATAGACTGTATGGATCTTTTGGCCGGGATTACATACACAGAAAACAGAAAAAAAAGAAACTCAGAACCACGCGATCGAAATCGGATCGGGTGGGATGTGTTAAGGTAATGCACAAAGAACCGCGCCACCGCTATAGCTATAATATAGCACCGCTCATATAAAATAGCAAGAAAAATTTTGGAAGGAGGAAAGGCACACATGTTTACGAAAAATTTCGGAAGCATTAGCAGAGCAAAGCTCATCGAAGCCATTGGACCATACACCAGTACGATCCATACCCATACAACTGCCGGAACTCCTTCAAATACCGTCTGTAAAGGCTGCTCAAAACTTAGTTTAGATGGCGGAGCATGTGCCGGTTGCCCACAAATGCTATCCAATGAAATGATCACAGAATATGTCTATGAAAAAAAGACTTGTAGTATCAACAATAAGTTGAGCCTTGCCGCGATGAAACTCTACCTTTATCTGCATTTGACCTGTGACGGAGACGGATATACCTGTGACTTTGATCTCCAGGAGTTCTGTGAAAAAGCCAAAGTAACTCCTCTTACTGGCACAAACTGTTTGTCACAGCTCAAGGATCGCAACTACATCTCCTATACGGCAGGAGAGTGGTCCGGTTATTATATGGTTCTGATCAAAGATTATAAAAAAATGTTTCTCAAAGCATCCCAAGGAGGATCTGGTTATCTCACCATATCTACCAAAGTGCTGGATACATTGTTGGCATGCCCGGACGTTAATACAGCACGTTGTATGCTGCGTCTGTATGATTCCCTATCTACAAGCGCCTATGACCATAAGACCATGCAGCTAAAAGATATTTTAAGTATGTTCCCACGCTACGTTACTCGCAAGTACATAATGCATGCCTTGGATCTGCTCAAAAATATCTTTACAGTTACATGCAAGCGGAAACTCCTTACCATATCCATGGATCGCGAGTATTTTGCGAAGCGGCAAAAAGAAACCCTTCAGTCCAAAGCAGCAGAGCAGCTGCGAAGCCAGAAAGGGGCCATGGTAGCAGCGATCCAAGCATACCAGAACCTGTTGCATAAGAAAAAGAACGCTGCACGTAAAGACATTGACGCTGCAATATCAAAGATAACCGCATTTGGTATCCGTAGTGATGCAGGCAATCTAAATACTAACCCATTCCAATCCATATCGGAGGAAACGATCCGGGATCTGTCCCAGATCTGTACCGACTACAACACAGATTTAGTTCTGCAATCCCTGATCGATACCTTTAATGATGTCCCAGATTGGGGAGCACTCCGAAATCTCGGAGGATATATCCGCTCTTTGGTAATTGACAAATTCTTTTCCATAAGCTGCGAAACGCAAATATTTCTTTCTATCTAGTATAGGCCTTTTTTGCGTGCAAAAAAAACTATAAAATAGTACATTTCTTCTTCCCATGTCGTTCACATCCAACCGAATTCTTCTTATATTCCAACAAATACCACACAAAATCCTTCCAAAAATAGCAAACCATCATTCCTTTGGCTCACTCCCAATGTTATTTTTCCAAATAAACTCCATATCTCCATGAAAATACTTTTCTGTCACAGATTATCTACAATGTTATCCACCTGCTATCCACATATTATCCACATAGTTATGCACATATTTTTTCACATTTCTATGCCTTACATGTTCTCATATTTATAGATATAAATTTTTCGGTTTTTTTTAAATTTAATCATGTAGATTGATAATTTATGATGCAAAAAATAAAATAGTATCGATTATCAAAAAATACCCATGCATATTGCGTAAAAAATCATTTTTGCATGAGCTCGCAAAGTCAGCAACTATGCGGAGTACCAGCATCACCGTTTGCAATACTGTATATACTGCCTATACTGCTACTCTGAGACCAATGCATAGACTGCATCTAACCTATATCTATATATATAAATGCTATCCGGCATCACCCTTTTTACTTGTAATTCCAGCGATCCTCTTGTATAATCATAACCAGAAATACATAAAACCTTCGGAGGAAACGGTTATGAAAATGGAAAAGATTAAAATAGTCTCAGCTACTGCAGCCGCCACATTATCAAACCTGCTTTTTGGAATCACATCTTACGCAGATACGTTTGACACCGGCTGGTTAACGACAGACGATAATGGTAAATTAGCAGAGATTACGCAAAACACAAAAGGCTATTTTGCATCTGTATATGGATTGGTATGCGTTGTATGTGTGGTGTCAATGGCCTTGTTGGAGGCACAGCCCACCACGGCATCCACCTCGGGGATCTCTTCCTCGATCTGGCTGCGGTAGCGCTCGGCCAGACAGCCGGTCACGATGACCTTCAGATCCGGGTTCTGCTGCTTGTAGGAGCAGGCTTCCAGAATGTTCTCGATGGCTTCGGTCTTGGCGCTCTCGATGAAGCCGCAGGTGTTCACCAGAATAACATCGGCCTCCGCCAGGTCGGCCACCGTCTCATGACCGGCCGACAGCAGGATGTGCACCATCACGTCCAGATCGACCTGGTTCTTAGGGCAGCCAAGGGAAATGCATGCAATTTTCATAGGGGATAATACTCTCTTTCTATAACTCTTCTTCCGTCCGCCGGATGGCCTCCTTGATGACCGCATAGGCAAACCCCCGGCGCTGCAATGCTGCCACCACAAGGTCGCGGCGGCCGTCGGCCAGCTTCTTGCGGTAGCGGCTGACCACCAGCGCGGCGGCAGCTTCCAGCTCCGGGCTCTCGCCGTTTTCATCCGGGGCGTACACGGTTTCCAGTGCCTGTTCGATCTGCTGGCTGTTCAGGCCCTTCTGGCGCAGGTTCTGGGCCGCAGCCCGGCGGCTCTTGCGGGCCATCAGCAGGCCGTGGGCGCGTGTCTCCGCGTAGCGGTCGTCGTTGACGTAATCCAGCTCCACCATCTCGGCCACGGCGGCGGCCGCCGCCTGCTCGGTGAAGCGGGCGCACAGCCGCTCATACAGCTGGGTGCTGGTCATCTCCCGGGCCGAAAGGGCATCCAGCGCACGGGCGCGGGCCTTGGCCGGGTCGGCACATTTTTCCGGTTCTTCCCCGCCCCGGCGCGGGCGGTAACTCTTACGGTAAAAGGACATTTAGTCCTCCACCATGATGTCCAGCTCGCTTTCGCTGCTGCGGGCCGGAGCCTTGACCACCGGCTCCTTGGTGCCCTCGGCAGGTGCGGCAGCTTCCTCGGCCTTGTCGGCGGCAGCAGCACGGCCGGACGAGCGGCGGGAAGCATAGAGCTTGTCCGCATTGGCGCGGATCTGGCCCTCGATGTCGTTGGCGATCTCCGGGTTGTCCTTCAGGAACTGCTTGGAGTTGTCACGGCCCTGCCCCAGGCGCATGTCGCCGTAATTGAACCATGCACCGCTCTTCTGCACGATGCCCAGCTTGACGCCCAGGTCCAGCAGCTCGCCCACCTTGGAGATGCCCTCGCCGAACATGATGTCAAACTCTGCCTCACGGAACGGCGGGGCCACCTTGTTCTTCACGATCTTGGCGCGGGTGTGGTTGCCAATGAACTGGCCGGAAGAATCCTTCAGGCCCTCCACGCGGCGGATGTCGATGCGCACCGAAGAATAATACTTCAGGGCACGGCCGCCGGTGGTCACCTCCGGGTTGCCGTACACGACACCCACTTTCTCACGCAGCTGGTTGATGAACACGCACACGGTGTTGGTCTTGCCGATGACGCTGGTGAGCTTGCGCATGGCCTGGCTCATCAGACGGGCCTGCAGGCCCACATGGCTGTCGCCCATCTCGCCCTCGATCTCGGCACGGGGCACCATGGCTGCCACCGAGTCCACCACGATGGCGTCGATGGCACCGGAGCGCACCAGCGCTTCGCAGATCTCCATGGCCTGCTCACCGGTGTCCGGCTGGCTGACCAGCAGGTTGTTGATGTCCACGCCCAGTGCCTCGGCATACACCGGGTCCAGTGCGTGCTCCACGTCGATGAACGCCACGTCGCCGCCCTTCTTCTGGGCCTCGGCCAGAATGTGCAAAGCCAGCGTGGTCTTACCGCTGGATTCCGGGCCATACACCTCAATGATGCGGCCGCGGGGCACACCGCCCACACCCAGTGCCATGTCCAGCCCCAGGCTGCCGGTGGAAATGGCATCCACCTGCATGGCGGTATTGTCGCCCAGCTTCATCACGGCACCCTTGCCGAACTGCTTTTCGATCTGGGCCAGGGCCGTGGCCAGCGCATCCTTTTTGGCTTCCGCGCCGGTTTTTTTGGTGGCCGGGGCAACGTTGTTGTTCTGATTTTTTGCCATAGCGTGCTGCTCCTTTATCCTCATTGCCCGCAAAAACGGGCTGTGTTGTACTTTCTCTCTTAGTATAACACAAATTCCAGAATTTACAACAAGAAGTTGTTTCTATTTTTCAATTATTTTGGCCGGTGGGCAATGATGCAGCGGTCGTTGCCGCCGTAATCCCTGCGGCATTCGATGTCTGCCCAGCCATTTCCGGCCAGCAGCTCCATGACGGCCTGCCGCTGCTGCCAGCCGATTTCCAGCACCAGTGCACCGCCGGGGCGCAGGGCCTGCCGGTAGTGCAGCGACGCCAGCGCCTGGTAGAACACAAGGCCGTCATCCCCTGCTTCCAGCGCCATGGCCGGTTCCTGCGCCACCTCCGGCTGCAAATGCTGCATTTCCTCCGCCGTCAGGTACGGCGGGTTGGACACGATCAGGTCCAGCTGCCCTTCCGGCAGGCTTTGCCAGTAGGTGAACAGGTCCCCCTGCACGGCCTGCACCGCCGGGGCTGCGCCGGGCAGGGCAGTGCGCACATTCTGTTCCAGATAGCGGAAGGCTTCCGGGCTTTTTTCCACGCAGGTGACCTGCGCGTCCGGGCAGAAGCGCTTGACCCCCAGCCCCAGACAGCCGGTGCCGGCACACAGATCCAGCACACGGGGCGCTTTTACGCCCGCAAGGGTCTGTGCGGCGGCCTCAGCCACCACCTCGGTGTCCGCACGGGGGCAGAGCACCCCCGGCCCCACGATCAGTTCAAAGTCCAGAAAGCTCCAGTGACCGCACAGGTACTGCAGCGGCTCCCGCGCCTCCCGGCGCAGGCAGAGGGACTCCAGTCGGGCAGCCTGCGCTTCGGTCAGGGGCGCGTCCGCCAGCCGGACATCCCGCCCGGTCACCAGCCGGAAAAGTTCTGCGGCGTCGTAATCCGCATCCGGGCATCCGGCCGCCGTCAGACGGGCTTCCAACTGCCGCACCGCGTCCCGCGGGGTCATACCTGCCGTTACCATTTGCCTTCCTCCGGGTTTTCCGGCAGCACCGGGGTCACGGCCGCAATGGCCACCTCGATCATGCTGTCATCCGGCTCAAACACTGTGAGGTGCTGCACCCAGATGCCGGGCTGACGAATGATGCGGGTGGCAAGGTTATCCGACCGGCCGCACCACTTGAGCAGCTCGTAGCTGATGCCCATGACCAGCGGCAGCAGCAGCAGCTTGAAGAGCACCCGCAGGCCGATGCTGCCCCAGGGCAGCACGCTGTACAGGAATACGCTCACGATGACCACCAGGATCAGGAAGCTTGTGCCGCAGCGCGGGTGGAAGCGGGTATACTTGCGCACATTCTCCACCGTGAGGGGGTCGCCTGCCTCGTAGCAGGCAATGGTCTTGTGCTCGGCCCCGTGGTACTCGAACACCCGGTGGATCTCCTTCATTTTGGAGATGCCCACCATATAGGTCAGGAAGATGCCCACCTTGAGCACCGCTTCCAGCACCACCTTGGCCCAGCGGCCCAGCGTGACAAAATGGTTCACGCCGCCCACGATAAGGGTGGGCAGAACGGTAAAGAGCAGGATGGCCAGCAGCCCGCCCAGAACGGCTGCGCAGGCCAGCAGAGCGTCCTCGGCCTTTTTGCCCAGATGCTCCCCTACCCATTTTTCAAAGGCGGTTTCTTCCTCTTCGGGGTCGTAGTCATCGCCCATGCTGACCTGGGCCGAGTACATCATATAGCGGTAACCCATGATCAGGCTTTCGATCATGGAAATCGCTCCCCGCACCAGCGGGATCTTTGTCCAGATGCCATGGGTAGGCGTGGGCTCGGTCTTGGTCTCGATGGTGCCGTCCGGCTTGCGCACGGCGCAGCAGATGAGCTTGGGGCCGCGCATCATGATGCCTTCCATCAGGGCCTGCCCGCCTACACTGGTCTTGAAACGTTCCTTGTTGGGTTGATTCATTGGGTTCTCCTTACGGTTTTTACTTTCCCTCTATTGTAACACCGAAATGTGACAAAATCTCATTTACGCCTTATGATAAAGCGGCAGGCCCAGGGTGACCACCGTACCCCGGCCCAATGTGCTCTGGATGTCCATGGTGCCGTCCAGCGCGGTCATGATGGAATCCACCAGTGCCAGACCGATGCCGCTGCCGCGCACCGCGTTGCTGCCCTTGTAGAACTTGGTCTTGACGTTTTCCAGATCTTCCGGCGGGATGCCCCGACCCTGATCCAGGATCTCCACAAAGGCCTTGTATTCCCCTGCCCACAGCTTGACCGTGATGCGGCCGCCGGGGGCAGAATATTTGATGGCGTTGTCCAGAATGTTGATGAACACCTGCCGCAGGCGGTCGGGGTCGGCATACACCGGGATCATCTCTTCCGGCTCGGTGTAGCTCAGGATCAGTCCTTCGCGCTGGATGCGTGCCTCGCAGAACAGCACCGCGTCGGTGAGCTCTGCCACCAGATCCAACGGGCGGCACTCCATGCGCAGACGGCCGTTCTGCAGGCGGCTGAAGTCCAGCAGCTCCTCCACCATGTTGTACAGACGGCCCGTCTCGTTGTTGATGATCTCCAGCCCCTTGCGGTAGTTCTCATCCGTGGGATCGTCCAGCGTGCGCAGGGTCTCCACCCAGCCCCGGATGGAAGTAAGCGGCGTGCGCAGCTCGTGGGAGACCGAACTGATGAACTCGTTCTTCATCTTCTCGGTCTCTTCCAGCCCTTCTGCCATCCGGTTGATGGTGCCGCGCAGACGGTCCACCTCGTCCCGGGCATCTCCGCTCACCGGCAGGCGCACGTCGAACTCGCCGCGGGCGATGTCGGCGGCAATGCGCTCCACCTGCCCCAGCGGCACCACGATGCTGCGCACAAAATACAGGCCCGACATTATGGAAAAGATCAGGATGGCCGCCACCACCACGAGACTGGCAAAAAAGGCGTTCTGGATCTGCCGTTCGATCAGGGTCAGGCTGGTGACCAGCCGCAGGGCGGCCACATCCTCGGCGGCATAGGGCACCAGATAGCACGCCGCCATGACCACCTCGCCGGACTCGGTGCGGTACACCGCCATGCCCAGCCCGTCGGCGGCGTCCTGCGCCTGCACAAAGTCCAGGTTATTTACGATGCCGTCGGCATCGCTGCCGCTGGAGGATGCAATGACCCCGCCATAGCTGTCCAGCAGCATGAATTCGTACTTATCCTTGTCGGAATACTGTTCCACCATGCGCCGCAGCGCCATGCTGCGGTTGGCCGCCGCACTGTAGACCGTGTCGGCAGTGTAGACCTTCAGCTGACCGGTCACCGAGGAAAAGCGCCGGTACATGGTCTGCTGCACGCTGTTGTAGTAGCTGCGGGTGTAGCTGTACAGGAACATCGCCTCAGCCAGCAGCACCAGAAGCACCGTAATGAGCAGATTGCCCCGCAGCCAGCGCCGCGTGATCCCGCTTCGCATTTTGCTTTTCCTCCTTTCCATTTATATTGGCGTTTGCCAAAGCCGTCACTCTTCCCAGCGGTAGCCGTAGCCCCAGACCGTCATGATGTGGGTGGGGTGGCTGGGCTCATCCTCCACTTTCATGCGCAGGCGGCGGATGTTCACGTCCACGATCTTCACATCGCCGAAGTAGTTCTCGCCCCAGACCCCCTTCAGGATCTTTTCACGCACCAGCGCGATGCCCGGGTTGCGGAAGAACAGCTCCATGATCTGGAATTCCACCTGGGTCAACTCGATGGGCTGACCGGCTTTCAGCAGCACACGGCGGTTCTCGTCCAGCACAAAGTCCCCGCTGGTCAGGGTGCCCAGCTCCTTGGCGGGATCCCGCTCTTCCTCACTCTCGGCCCGGTGCACCCGGCGGCAGAGCGCCTCCACACGGGCCAGCAGCTCGCTCACACTAAAGGGTTTGGTCATGTAATCGTCGGCACCGATGGACAGGCCCCGGATCTTGTCCTGCTCCTGCCCCTTGGCGCTGAGGATGATGATGCCGATCTTCTGGTCGGTGCGGCGGATCGTTTCGCAGAGCGAAAAACCGTTCATGCCCGGCAGCATCACATCCAGAATGGCCGCATCGCAGCCGGGCTTCTTGGCCAGCAGCGGCAGGGCGGCCTCGGCGCTCTCGGCCTCCACGGCTTCCATCCCGGCAAGCCGCAGGTTCAGTGCGATCATCTCACGGATATTGGCTTCATCTTCCACCACAAGCACTCGTACCATGGTCTTTCCTCCGTTTTCAATTCAGCAGATACAACGCGTTTGACAGTCTGTAATCCGCGTTCTGGATCTCCACATCCGGGGCCAGCCGGGCCTGCATCTGGCGCGACGCCACAATGCCCAGTTTGGTCCACCCGGTAGAGCTGGCCGCAGTCTGGGCCAGCCGTACCGTCATGACCGGCCGGTCCTCGTCCACGGTGCGCAGCTCCACCGCGCCGTCGTATTGTTCGCTGTCGGTAAGTTTGAGGTTGCCCTCCCACTCGGTGGGCAGCTCGATGTAGCAGTTCGTTTCCTCATCCAGCAGGCCAAAGCTCTTTTCCGGCCTGCGGCTGGTGTAGTCCATCCAGACGATAAAGTCCATGCGGCGGCTCTGGCTCAGGTTCAGCAGGCCCGCCTCGTCGGGCTGGGTGGGGATCTCCACGATGCCGTCTCCGTCCAGATCGCAGCTCACCAGTGTGGACACATTGCGCAGAGATGCCTCATACAGCTCATCGGCACTGATCTGGGACGCCTGCACCATCTGCTGGGTGCTCTCATCGAAACGGAGCAGCACACTGGCCAGATTGTTGCCGGAAATGCCCGTCCAGCCGTCCAGCACCAGATAATTGCGCCGGTCGGAGCCAAGACCGGCTGCCACCGATGCACAGCCGGAAAAGCGGTCGGCCGAAAGGCCCATGACGGCAGCCTGCCGGAACCCGCCTTCCTTGTCCACGGTAAGCAGTTCGATCTGCACGCCGCCGTCCTCCTGGGTGGACATCAGGATCAGATCCTGACTGCCGCCGCCGGTGATGTCCTCCACCAGATACTGCTCGTAGGACTGCTCCAAAATGGTGGAGAGCTGCCCGTCGTTGTAGGCATACACGGCCAGATAGTGGTCGCCCTGTGCGGCCACATAGCCCACCACCAGCTGGCAGTCATCCCCTGCGCGGAGCTGGGCCAGCCGCACATTCTCCACCGTATCGGCCAGACCCTCCACGCTCTGGCGCACCTGCCACGCTCCGGTGTCATCCCGCTGCAGAATGGCGATGCACACGTTCGTGCTCTGGGCCGTGGTGTACAGCACGGCTGCATCCTGCTGGCCGTCGCCGTCCAGGTCCTGCAAAAGAAAAGGTGACAGCAGCTCGCCCTGCATGGGGTACTTGAGCTGCGCACTCTCGCCCAGCCAGTCGTTCAGGGCCGTCTGCACCGCGCCATAGTCACCGGACAGACGCGGGGCACGCAGCAGCTCTTCCACCTGCAGGTTCTCTCCGGGCAGAGCATTGCAGCCCGCCAGCAGAACACTGACCAACAACAGAGCCAGTGCATTCCGGAAATGGCGGAATATTTTCAACCGGATCTCCTCCCTTCGTGGAAAATGCAGCCGCCAGCGGCAGCCAAAAATACGCTATTGTCAGTATACCACGCCAGCCCCACTCTGCCAAGTGGCGTTGTTGCGAAAAAGTCTCTGCGCCAGCCACTCTTCCAGGGACACAAAAAAGCCCTCCCCCATTGCTGGGAAAGGGCTTTTGTCAACCGTTTATACAGTCAGAGCAGGATCAGACGAGCTCCAGAACTGCCATCTCGGCAGCGTCGCCGCGGCGAGCGCCGATCTTGATGATGCGGGTGTAGCCGCCGTTGCGGTCAGCATACTTGGGGCTGATCTCGTCAAACAGCTTCTTTGCAACATCTTCCTTGGTGATGTAAGCGTAGACCTGACGCTTGGTGTGCAGGTCGCTTGCCTTGCCAAGGCTGATCATCTTCTCGGCCATGGAACGAACGTCCTTGGCGCGAGTGACAGTGGTCTCAATCTTGCCATTCTCTAACAGGTAGGTAACCATAGCGCGCATCATAGCGTTGCGGCT
>ENA-UPTB01003082-UPTB01003082.1-human-gut-metagenome-genome-assembly--contig:-NODE-3082-length-10398-cov-36.276136_pt1 | contig 10398 bp, 8 predicted proteins | sample MGYA00250046_ERZ773369 | MGnify/ENA primary metagenome ERZ773369 (study PRJEB29103, sample SAMN06111938) | human gut metagenome | biome: human gut; feature: ankylosing spondylitis patient; material...
TTTTGTAAAAATTTTTTAAGTAAACATCAGTGTATTTTTCAAAATTTTAGGATTTACTTTTTTATTCTGCTATGCTATAATTCATACGAATTTAAGGATATTGTAGTCCATAATTATTCTTTACAATAAATTTTAACAAAGAAGTGTGAATTATTATGACCGGTTCAAAATCCGTACGGAATCTGACGCAGGGTAAAATATTCAGTCAGATTTTATTTTTTGCCATTCCCGTAATTATAGGAAACCTTTTACAGGAATTATATAATGTAGTTGATACCTTGATAGTGGGGCAAACACTTGGCGAAATCAAACTTGCGGCGGTAGGCTCTACAAGCTCTCTTAACTTTTTTGCGCTCGGCTTTTTCATAGGTTTATCGGCAGGCTGTTCGGTAATCACCTCTCAACACTTCGGTGCAGGAAATATTAAGCAAATCAAAAAAAGTGTTGCCGCACATATATTAATCGGAATTATATCATCTGCCGTACTTACAGTTGCTTTTGTATTTTTAGTAAATCCGTTTTTAACAATGCTCGGCACTACAAAAGAAACTTTTGATTACGCAAGCCGGTATCTTACAATAATCTACCTCGGCATACCGGCAACTATGCTTTATAATCTTACAGCATCATTGCTCAGATCGGTGGGCGACAGCAAAACTCCGTTGTATTTACTGTTGTTCTCTTCTGTTCTGAATGTCGGACTTGACCTGCTGTTTATAGTAGTATTCAAATGGGATGTTGCAGGTGCGGCAATAGCAACTGTAGTTTCACAATTAATTTCCGCAGTGCTTTGCTGTATTTACATATGTTTTAAAGTTAAACTTCTTTTGCCGACCAAAGAAAGTTTTACAAGTATAGGCAGAATGGTTGCTGACGAACTTAAAGTCGGCTGTCCTATGGGACTTCAAAACTCTGTAATTTCTATAGGTATGATGGTTTTGCAGTATTTTGTAAATCAGTTCGGCTCATATGCGGTTGCAGGATATACTATCGGCAACAGAGTGCAGATGCTTGTTCAAAATCCGATGAACTCAATAAGCATGGTAATTGCTACCTTTGCGGGACAAAATGAGGGCGCAGGAAAATATGACAGAATACGAAAAGGCGTAAACTACTGCCTTATTCTCTGCATAACATACGCAATAGCAGTTGGCGCATTAACAATGTTGTTTGCCACACCGATTACGGGAATATTCACAAGCAACAGCTCTCAGCAAACAATAGATTATTCCGTACAATTCATATTCTGGAACTGCCCGTTTGAATTTACTCTCGGAATGTTGTTCATTTACAGAGGCACAATACAGGGACTTAAAAACGGCATTATTCCGATGATCGGCTCGCTTATCGAGGTACTTATGAGAATATGTGCACCGGTTATTTTAAGCTCAATAATCGGTTATATATCAATCTGCGTTGCAGGTCCTGCCGCATGGACGGCAAGTATGCTGTTAATGCTTGCGGTTTACTATATAAAAATGAAAGGCTTTAAAAATAAAAAAGCACTTGCATGAAATTAAGGGAACTTTTCAACCGAGAAGTTCCCTTATGTTTTACAGTTATTTATTATTTTGATAATTATTTATTGTTACGGAAAACATTTTTGACACGGGTCATATCCTCTGCTTATTACTTCATCACGAGTGCCTGTAAATTCCTCTTTATTGGAATCTTTCATTCTTTTTACTGCCGAGCAATCAGGATAGTGGAATTTTTTAGTATTGGTATTCAGTATATATGTATGTGTGTCTGTATTCTCGTTTTTCGGAGATTCTTCAGGTTCTTCATAGTGACTTTCGTCTTTTGACTCTGCTCTGGACTCAACTTTGAATTCAATTTTTGGTTCTTCCTTGGTTGTCGGTACTGTATATTCACTTTCACCCGTTTTATAATCTATTTTTATATCGGGCTGAACATTATAGCAGTACACACAAAAAGTAATACTGTCGCCGTTATCTTCAACAGACTTTGCCTCCATTAATACGCCTCTTGCAACAAGTTCATCATCCTTAAATATCGGTGTAACCCTGTATAATGTATGGTTATCGGTTTCTTTTACATAATCGGCAACCATATTTTCAAAAGGTAGCATACCCTCAACATTTAGGTAACGGGTACCGGTAATGAGGTTCTTTTCGTTTGCGTTTTCGCCCGTTAGCTGATAGCCGATAAGATGACAGCGATTATACAAATAGTTTCCGTCAACACAATCATACTTTACCGTCTGCCATCCTGACGGTTTTACCGAACCTATTGAACCTCTCTCCTCGGTTGGCATAATATCTTTTCCCACACAGGCATATGCCATTCCGCATCTGCCTAATGTATCCAAATCACTGTAGTACTCAAATGGCGATGTTGTATATTCGTCATCACTGAAATATGGTTCATTGTCATTTATTTCCACATAGGGATTGCCAGAATATTCAGGTATTGACGAAAGGTCAAATTTCGGAGTCTGCAGTTTCGTAGGATTTACAGTCGCTTTTTGTTGTGATTTATCTTCACTTTGTTGGGTATAGCTTTCTTTTGTTTCCGATGATGTATCTAAAACTGTGGATACACAGCCTCCAAATACAGACAGTGCTATTGCTCCTGCCAACAATAAAATACTTTTCCTTTTCATAGTCATTTCCTTTCTGTTTTATAAATTAATATTTTTTAAATATTCCTCGGTTATTTCAGGGTGCGAAAAGCCTTTGAAATCCGAACTTGAAACAAGCGTAAAATCTTTTAAATCGTATGCAAACTTTACATCTGACGGGTATCTTCTGTTCCAATGAAAAATTATTAATTCAGAACATCTTTCTAAATTATCCGGTAAAATATCTTCAATAAAAAAATAATCGTTATTTTCAATTTTCACTAAATCAGATATATCATAAACTGTCATCAACCGAGTATTTCTCAATTCTTTATCTACAAATAATTCTTTTGAATATTCGCTTACCCATAAATTTTTGTTTTGAGTCATTTCAATAATTTTAGAAATCAAAATTTTGTCTGACGAAACGCGCCTTTTGTTAAACATAATTCCGTTGCAATCTTCAAGACATACTACTATGTGCATAAATTTCACCTCTTTATCTTTATTATACAATAAACAAATTTGTTAGCCAATATGTATATTAAATTTTCTCAAATATTTATACCAAATGATTGACATTAAAAAGCTTTAAATATAAAATTATTAACGGTGATTTTATGATTACGGAAACAGAACGATTATTTCTTCGTGAGCTAACAAAAGATGATTTCAGTGCACTATATTTTGGCAGATTCGGATATAACGCAACACTATCCATATACATTTGATAAAACAAGAGTAATGAATTGGATTGACAAAAGCATTGAGCGATACAATATTTTCGGCTTTGGCTTGTGGGCAGTTTGCTTAAAAGATAACATTGCCCCGCCGCTGTCGCTGTGTCATACGGTTGTAAAAAACTTGATGAATTTATTGACAGTGAAAATGAAACAACTGTTGTGTACGGAATCACAAGGACAGAGTGGGAGAAAATTAAAATATAATTTTATACAAAAATTCACTTGATGTATATTGAAAAATATTTTATATGTTGATATAATAAAAATACCGATTGTTGACTAAGCCTTGGCTTTTTCATAAATATTTTAATAAGGAGATTAGTGTTTGACAAAGACTAATACAACTGTAATAGTAGCATAATCGGGAGGTTTGCTACTTTTACCCACAAACCTCCCAAAAGGTTTTTGATTTTACTTTTTGGAGGATTATGCTCTATGAATAGAGAAAACAAGAAAAAATCATATAAAAAAGGTTATTATAAATCACACGCTTGCAACGAAAGTTTTACCTGCAAGGTATGCGGCAGACTTGTTGTACCTAACGGTGCGGGAAGCAACCATCGCAATCATTGCCCTTACTGCCTGTCAAGTCAACATCTTGATATTGAGCCCGGTGATCGTGAGGCAGATTGCGGAGGAACTATGGAACCTGTCGCAGTATGGGTTCGCAAAAACGGCGAATGGGCGATTATTCACCGCTGCAAAATCTGCGGAACATTAAGCTCAAACAGAATTGCCGCTGACGATAACCCGATGAAACTTATGTCTATTGCAATGAAACCCGTATCATCTCCCCCGTTTCCGCTTGAAAAAAATTGAAAAAATGACAAAACTTATGGACGGTGACGGCGAACTTAAGTGGTAATAATCCGATTAAAAAACAAAAGGCTCCTTGTCAGCAGGCAGGGAGTCTGATGTTATTTTTGAACATTTACATATTAAATTATTTTTTGAAAATAATAACACAAGGAGGTATATATATGTGTACTGCCGCAACATACAAAACAAAAGATTTTTATTTTGGAAGAACTCTTGATTACGAATTTTCTTACGGTGATGAAATTACAATTACACCGAGAAACTATGCCTTTGATTTTCGTCATACAAGCACTTGCAGTTCCCATTATGCAATAATCGGAATGGCTCATATTGCAGGTAATTATCCGCTCTACTATGATGCAATCAACGAAAAAGGGCTTGGAATGGCAGGACTTAACTTTGTCGGAAATGCCGTTTATGCCGAACCTGACGACAGTAAGGAAAATGTGGCGCAATTTGAATTTATACCGTATATCTTAAGCAAATGTGCGAGTGTAAGCGATGCAAAAAACTTGCTTGCAAAAATTAATCTTACAGGCACTCCGTTCAGCGATAAACTTCCGACTGCCGGGCTTCACTGGATAATTGCAGATAAAAACGAATCTATAACCGTTGAATCCGTTGCGGACGGACTTCATATTTACGATAATCCTGTCGGTGTACTCACTAACAATCCACCGTTTGAAACACAAATGTTTATGCTGAATAATTATATGTCGCTCTCCGCTAAACAACCGCAGAATACATTTGCAAACGGACTTACGCTTAATTCGTACAGCCGTGGTATGGGGGCAATCGGATTGCCGGGTGATCTTTCATCTGCATCACGATTTGTGAGAGCTGCATTTACTAAAATGAATTCAATTTCAGGTGAAAGCGAAAACGAAAGTGTAAGCCAATTTTTCCATATTCTCGGCTCTGTAGATCAGCAACGAGGTTGTTGTGAAGTCAGCGAAGGAAAGTATGAAATTACCATTTATACTTCCTGCTGTAATGCCGCAAAGGGAATTTATTACTACACAACCTATAATAATCATCAGATTTCCGCCGTAGATATGCACAGAGAAAATCTTGACGGTACAGAGCTTATACGCTATCCGTTAATTACGGAACAACAAATCAATTTTCAAAACTAAAGCAACAGACCGACACATCAAAATGTATCGGTCTGTACTTTTATTCTGCGTTTTTAAGAGCCTCTTCCATAGGAATTTTTTTAATTTTTCTGAACTGCAGCGCACCTACAACAGCATATGCAAGTATGCCTAAAACAAGCATTTGAACATAAACCATAGGGTCAATGTAGAAAGTAAGCCAGCCTGAAAAACTCCTGATAATTTCGGAATATATAGCTTTCATAAACAAATACGAAATCGGCAAGCTGATTATTACCGAAAGAATGGCTACAATCGCTGTTGACATAATATAAAGTCTTGTGATTTCTCCGTTCTGATAGCCGAGTATTTTTACTATCGAAACGGAATTTGCATTCTTTTCGATTATAACTTTAGAAAGCAGGTAAACAAGCAACATATAAAGGACAACGGAAAATACTACAATTATAGGAATCATTCCGCCCATTGAATCTGTCATTTGGTCGGAAACAACAGTCAAATCCTTTTGAGTAATTTTGCTTGCAATGTACTTATCATCAATATCGGTTATTTCATTATCCGAAAAATATCCGCTGAAATAATCATCGTTTTTTTCAAATTCGTTTCTGAAATTTTCTATATCTGTAAAGACTGCAAGTGATGCAGGATATTTATATGTACCGCTTATTGTCAGTCGATAAGTTTTATCATCATACTTTGTCTTTAAGTCAAGATTATCTCCGACTTTTAATCCGAATTTTTCCAATACACCCTCGGATACAAAAACAGAATTTCTGTCAACAAAACCTGCTTTTACATAGTCCGAATCCTTATCCACACCATACACGGTAATTTCATCCGAATTGTCCGAATTTTCAAAATCGGTTTCGAGTGTGGTTACAGCGTACTTTTCCGCTCCCTTAGTATCTGTTTCAACAGGAACTTTTAAAACATACTGATAATTACAAATCATATTATCGATTACTTCTGTCTTAAAATTATTTACCAATGGTGTCAATAAAAGACTGAACATTAAAATAAAGTTCGAGAATAAAATACCTATAAACATAACAATGTAGCCGGATTTATTTTGAAAAATCACACGAAGTCTGAATTTTGTCATAAATTTAAAATCAGGTAACTTCACAACCTTTTTCTTCTCTTTTTTGCTAAGGTCATGACGCAAAAATTTAAGAGGCGAAAGCGAGAGCTTTTTGCTGAGAATAAATATATTGACAAGTACCATAATTATACAAGGCACAACGGTTGTTATAAAGAAAGCATATGCATTCCACAATGTAACATACGGTCCAAGGCTGTAACTTCCGTAATAAATATCTGCTATAACATTTTTAAATACCGAATATCCGAGAATATTACCGAGTACCGCACCGATAAGAGTAACAATTACAGGCAAAACAAGATAATGTCTTAATAATTCGCCTCTTGTATAGCCTGATGCTCTGAGTGTACCGATAACAGCAGACTCTTTTTCAATAGTATTTGAAGTAGTAACTGCAAATACAAATGCCATAATAGCAATAACGATATATAAAAGAGTTATCATCATAGATGTATCCGAACCGATATCATCGCCCGAAAAATGGATTGCCTGATTATCGGGTTCGGCAATAAAGTTTTTGAGCTCTGCATTTTTTGCAATCAATTCTTTTATATCGGTATTTTTATCGTGCTTTTCCTGCTCTGAATATGAAGCATCGTTAAAAGTGTAGGAATAGCAATAGTTTAAATTTTTATCCGAAATTTTGTCAAAAGCATTATCTGTTACAGTTGCAACAGTAAAGTTTTGAGCGTCAAACATCATATCCGTATTACTTTTGAACAATGATGTGTAATCGGAAAAAGCAACATAACCGCTGACTTTGTATTCCTTGCCGTCAAGCGTTACTTTATCGCCGATTTTTATATCATTATTTTCGCTGAATAATCTGTCAAGTGCAATTTCATTGTCTGTCTTTGGAAATTCTCCGTCAAAAAGTTCTATCTTATCTACATCATTTCTCATTTTATAAATTCTGTATGTAGAGCTTTTATAGGTTTCTTCTTTATAAAAATTATCATAAAGCGTTAAATCTTCATCTTCAAGTTTTGTTTTAAGGTCATCGGTCATCTTGCTTTCAAGAACAAAATTACCATCCTCTATATTATTTTTATCAAAACTTTCGTCAAAAGCGGTTTTCATACTTGTACCGGCAACCAAAAATCCTGATACGACTCCGATTGTAGCCACTAAGAATATAAAAATAACAATATACTTTCCGATATCTCCCTTAAGTTCTCGTGGCAGTCGCTTATTAAGCGGATTCTTCATAAATTCATCTCCTTACCAATCAAGCTCTTCGGCATTAACTTTTTCGGTATTTTCATATTCTTTACGAATATTTCCGTCTCTGAGTTTGATAACCTTATCTGCCATCAATTTGATAGCGTCGTTATGAGTTACGATAATTACGGTGTTTCCGTACTTTTGATTAATGGTTTCGATAAGTTTTAAAATATCCTTAGAAGTTTTATAATCAAGCGCACCTGTCGGCTCATCACAGAGTAAAATATCGGGATTCTTTACAATTGCTCTGCCTATTGATGTTCTCTGCTGCTGACCGCCAGAAAGCTGACTCGGAACTTTATCCTTGTGTTCCCACAAGCCGAGAGTATGCAAAAGTTCATCTGTATCAAGAGGATTTTTGCTTAAAAATGCTCCTACCTCTATATTTTCTTTTACAGTAAGATTCGGAATTAAATTATAGAACTGAAATACATAACCGAGATGATTTCTTCTGTAAAACGAAAGCTGCTTTTCGTTCATATCTTCGATTTTACTGCCGTCAATGGCAATGCTGCCGCCATCGGCTTTTTCTATACCGCCGATAATGTTGAGCAAGGTTGACTTACCCGAACCTGACGGACCGAGCAAAACGCAAATCTTGCCTTTCTCAACTCCGGTGGTAATACCTTTTAATACCTTTGTACGATTTTCCCCTGTACCGTAATACTTTTCTATACTCTTAATTTCAAGAAACATAAACTACCTCCTGCTATTTATATGAATATATGTTTATTTGTTCATATGTTCAATAATAAGAATTTAACATACAAAGCAAATATTGTCAAGTAAAAAATAAATAAAAGTTATTTTAAAAATTCATTTAGTTAGTTTTAACTAACCTAAGTCGTTAAAATTATCTGCTGTGTATGCATTTTGCCGACGCAGCAGACTGTTTTAGATTTTCTCTGTCTTAATAGGAATATATCCTGCGTTTATTACAATATCTCTCAATTCTTTTTCGGCAATTTCCTGCTTTGTTCTTACATAAGCGGAATTTTCCGAAAGTTTTACCTTTGCAAGATAATTTTCTTTTGAGTTAAAAGCATTTTCCACTCGCATTGCGCAGTTTTTGCAAGTCATACCGTCGATTTTTATTTTGTATTCAAAGCTGTAATTATTCACATTACTGTCCTGCGGCTTAACTTTTTTTATGCTGTCGCCGCCTGTACCACAGCAACCGCTTTTAAGGTTTTTGATGTATTTTAAAACACCGATTACACATATAACAGCGATAACCGCACAAACAATAATTGTAGAAATAATAGATTCCATAATAACAGCCCCTTGTAAGTTAGTTTCTTCTAACCTTAGTATATCACTCTGCTTTTTCCTTGTCAAATAAAAATATTGTATTAAAACAGTTCTGTTTTTGTTAAATATAAAAAACTCTTATTTAAGATTTCGAGTAAAGTTTTGCAGATTAGAGGTAACAAAATTCTTCCCGAAGAAATTATAAAATTCATCTTAAATTATGTGCTAAACCATAAATTACCCCAACTTTTTATAAAAAAACTTATCAAAAAACTGCACCCTGTCATATGACAAGATGCAGTTTCTGTTAAAATCAGATAGTAATAATTCCGCATTGAGTAAGAATTGATGTTACAAGAATAATGATAAGGCAAATCGGAGCGACATATTTAATTATTACATTAAACAAACCTTTTCTTTTGAAAGCTTCTCCGTTGCGTGTAACTTCATCTGTAATAGCCTTTGGTTTGATAACCCAACCTATAAGAATACAGGTGAAGAACGCTACAATCGGCATAAGAATACTGTTGCTGAAGAAATCGAAGAATGTCAGAATATCCATTCCGAAAATTTTAAAATCAGACCAGATTCCGTTTCCGAGTGATGACGGAATACCCATCAACAAGCAAAGTCCGATTACGATAAGACAGCCAACACATCTGTTTACATGGAATTTGTCCATAAGTGATGAAACTATAGCTTCCATAATTGAAATGGCACTTGTGATTGCCGCAAAGAATACGAGAATAAAGAACAACAGAGCAACAACATCGCCGCCGGGCATTTGGTCAAATACTTTTGGAAGAGTCATAAACATAAGACCCGGGCCGCTTTTTGAAAGACCTGCCTCACCGCTGAATACATAAACGGCAGGAATAATCATAAGACCTGCAAGAAGTGCAACGGCAGAGTCAAAAATTTCAATTTGGTTTACAGATTTGGTAAGGTTGATTTCATTCTTTGTGTATGAACCGTAGGTAACCATAATACCCATTGCAAGGCTCATTGAGTAGAAAAGCTGTCCCAAAGCACCTGCAACCGTCATTAAGGAGAATTTGCTGAAATCTGGTACAAGGTAGTAGGCAACGCCGTCAAGCGCACCCGGAAGTGTCAGTGCATAAACCGAAATTCCGATTGTAAGAATAATGAGCATAGGCATCAGAAATTTACTGATTTTTTCAATGCCGTTTTTAACACCTATCAAAATTACGCATACGCTTAATCCCATAAATATAAGAAAGAATACAAGCGGTGACCACGGATTACCGATAAAGTCGGAAAAATAATTATCTCCTGCCGCTTGTGTAGCAAGACCTTGTGCATATACTGTAACATACTTTGTTACCCAACCGCCGATTACACAGTAGTAAGGGCAGATTATGATAGGAACTATAACTGCAAGTACGCCCAAAAAGCCGAATTTGCTGTTGAGCTTTTTATAGGCAAGTACAGGGCTTAACTTTGTTTTTCTTCCGATAGCAATTTCAGCGGTAAGCATTGCAAAACCGAAGGTTACGGCTAATATAAGGTAAACCAAAATAAAAATACCGCCGCCGTACT
>ENA-UPTB01003085-UPTB01003085.1-human-gut-metagenome-genome-assembly--contig:-NODE-3085-length-10394-cov-16.382185_pt1 | contig 10394 bp, 8 predicted proteins | sample MGYA00250046_ERZ773369 | MGnify/ENA primary metagenome ERZ773369 (study PRJEB29103, sample SAMN06111938) | human gut metagenome | biome: human gut; feature: ankylosing spondylitis patient; material...
TGAAACAGTGGCTGAGTCGGATGAAACTAGCGCACAAAATGGTTCTTGGATTTTTGGGGCTCGTCGCTCTACCGTTTACCTTGCTGTCGGTGTTCAGTTTTGCCTCGGTTGCGTCGCACTATGAACATCAGCTGGCGCAGGATGGGCAATATATGCTGAACATGGTAGTCAGTGATGTGAACGAAAAAATGGATCATGTGGAAATGCTGATGCAGGTGTTGTCCTGCAATCAAAATCTGATTGCTTTTCTGTCTCACGATTACAATGGCTCCGTCTCTCACGAGGAGTACACGCAAACTGTGATGCCGTTGCTGCAGGGAGCGAGCAACGCGGTGTCACCGCCTCTGGAACGCGTCTACTTACTGACGAAAAACACTACCATCCCGGAGGGCTACAGCGCAGTGTACCATTACGATTCTGTTCCGAAGAGTATTCCCACAGAGCTGTTGGAGAACGGAAGGGGAGCCACTTGGTATCATGCGGAGATAGACGGAAAAGATGTGTTGTACTTCCTTTGTCCCATTGTTTCCTCGGTATATAAAAATCAGGGGTATCTTTTGGCCAAAATGCGCGTGGACGAGTTGTTCCCAGAGTTCGGAATGCCGCAACAGAATGGTGTGGCCCTATTCCTACTGGATGAGGAAAACCGACCTAGACTCAGCAATGTAACTCTGAATTCTGATTTCCGTTTCCCGCAAACCGCAGGTTATCAAGAATCTGTGCGGTGTTTTTCCACCGAGATTCAGCGGGTTTCTCTGCGCGTGGGTGTGGCGCTGCCAGTGTCGGAACACGAATATTTGCAGCAGAGTTCTCTGCTTATCTTAATCTTCATGGGTTTTCTTTCGCTACTGTTTTTGTCTCTGTTCTTTTCCATGCTTCGCTCCGTTAGCTCTCGTCTTCAGAGGTATGGAGATGAGATGGAGCGCATTGCCGAAGCCGGTTTCAACGGGGAGTTAGCGGTGGAACGTCAGGATGAAATTGGAGTGATCGGAGATCAATTCAACCGCGTCTTGGGACGAATGCGCGTCTTGATGCAGGAGAATATCCAAAAGGAAACAATCCTCACTTTATCTACAACACATTGGACATGTTTGCCGGAAAGCTGACTTTGGACGGAGAGTTTGAAACGGCGGATTACATTTGCGACTTTGCCCAGATGATCCGCTATAACACTATGACGAGCACAGAGCTTCCTTTGGAGAAGGAACTGGAGCATGTGATTAATTACGTGAACCTGGAGAAGTGCCGGTATGGAGACAGCGTGGAGCTGCGGATTCATGTCCCGGAGGAGCTTCGGCAGATCATAATTCCCCGCTTTTTGCTTCAGCCTATTGTGGAGAACTCCTTTGAGCATGGGTTTACCGGGATGGCTCCGGAGGAGAAAAGGCAAATTATCATCACGGCCCGCAAGATGGGTGACCGAATGATTCTTCGTGTACGGGATAACGGCAGGGGAATGAGTCTGAAACAAGTGGAGGAGATGAATCAAAAATTCTCTCAGCCCTATGATGCCATAGCTCTGCGTCATCAGAAAGAGCATGGAATTGGGCTGGACAATATCAATGATCGACTTCAGATCTTTTCACATTCCAATGATCGTTTGGTACTGAGGAGTCGGGAGGGAAAGTATACCAGTATGTTTATTTTACAAACATTATAGCAGTAAGCTGACTTATAACGGGTGTGCTTTTCACCGGTGTTGGCCAAGTAAGACGGAGAGTTTGACAGAAAAGCGGAGGATGCAGATGCTTACAGTGATGATAGTGGATGATGATCCCCTTTTGTGCACAGCCATGCGACGAAAGATCGAGACTGATGTATGTGAACCTGAACGGATGGCAGATGAATGAGCACAAGCAGTACGCTTTCTTGCGTAAATACGGTCAGGAAGTACTCTTCATTATGGTAAACTTCAGCGACACGGCAACTCAGGTAGCAGTTAACGTGCCGGCTCATGCATTTGAATACTTCAAAATGACTCCATCTGCCCAATGCAATGCCAAGGACCTGCTTACCGGAAAGACAGAAAAAATCTGCTTCACGCCCGAAAGTCCCACTTGCACGGAACTGCCTGCATACGGTGGAAAGATTTTTAAACTAAAAGTAAAATAAACAGCCGAAACAGGACCGATAGCTTTCAAACGTAAATAGTTTTAATTTATTTTGTTTGGAAACTTGAAACAAAAAGGTATCTTTGCACAAATAGCATAACTTTGTGCAAACTATAAATACAATTATATGGAAAAAAGTTTTCTGGCCTTCATTGAGGACAGTATCAAAAAGAACTGGGACCTGGATGCCCTGACAGACTACAAAGGTGCCACTCTGCAATACAAGGATGTAGCACGTAAAATAGAAAAACTGCATATTTTGCTGGAGGAAAGTGGCATCAAGCCGGGCGATAAGGTAGCCTTGTGCGGACGCAACAGTTCACACTGGGGAGTAGCCTTTCTGGCTATCCTGACATACGGTGCGGTAGCAGTTCCTATTCTTCATGAATTCAAGGCAGACAATGTACATAATATCGTCAATCATTCCGATGCCCGTCTTCTCTTCGTGGGAGATGTGGTATGGGAAGCGTTGAACGAGGCTGAAATGCCGAACCTGGAAGGTATCATTCTGATGACCGACTTTACCTTGTTAGTATGCCGCAGCAAGCAGTTGGAATATGCCCGTGAACACTTGAACGAAATGTTTGGAAAGAAATTTCCACGCAATTTCCGGAAGGAGCATGTCAGCTACCGAAGAGATACTCCGGAAGAACTGGCACTTATCAACTATACCTCTGGAACGACCAGCTTCTCTAAGGGGGTAATGCTTCCTTATCGCAGCTTATGGTCGAATACACAGTTCGCATTTGAGGTGTTGACCCTGCAACCTGGCAATAAGGTAATCTCCATCTTGCCTATGGCACACATGTACGGACTGGCATTTGAATTTATCTATGAATTCTGTGCAGGTTGCCATGTGTACTTCCTCACCCGTATGCCAAGCCCCAAGATTATTTTCCAGGCGTTCTCGGAAGTGAAGCCTCACATTGTGATTTCGGTTCCACTTATCATTGAGAAGATTATCAAAAAGAACGTGTTGCCTAAGCTGGAAACGCTGAAAATGAAACTTCTGCTGAAGGTTCCTCTGATCAACGATAAGATTAAGGAAGCCGTACGTGAACACATGGTGCAGGCTTTCGGTGGAAATTTCTATGAAGTCATTATTGGAGGAGCAGCTTTCAATCAGGACGTAGAAAGACTACTCAGAAGTCTGGATTTCCCATATACTGTAGGATATGGAATGACCGAATGCGGACCGATTATCTGCTACGAGGACTGGTTGCGCTACAAACCGGGGTCTTGCGGTAAAGCCGCACCACGCATGGAAATAAAGATAGACAGTCCTGACCCTCAGAATATTGTAGGAGAGATTCTTACCCGAGGAGAAAACGTGATGTTAGGATATTACAAAAATCCGGAAGCAACGGCACAAGCGATCGATGCGGAAGGCTGGTTGCACACAGGCGACTTGGGGGTAATGGATGAAGAAGGAAACGTGACCATCAAAGGCCGAAGCAAGAATATGCTGTTAGGACCTTCAGGACAAAATATCTACCCGGAAGAAATCGAAGAAAAGATAAGCAACCTGCCGTATGTATGCGAAAACATTGTGATTCAGCAAAGTGACCATAAACTGGCTGCGCTTATCTATCCGGACTTTGAGGAAGCCTACAAACAGGGATTGACAGATGCCGATATTGAAAGAATCATGGAAGAAAACCGTGTAGCAGTGAATGCGGAACTTCCTGCTTATTCTCAGATTACGCGCATCAAGATTTACCCGGAAGAATTTGAAAAGACACCTAAGAAAAGCATCAAGCGTTTCTTATACCAAGAAGTCAAGTAGCATCATGAAACGAACATTTATATTCGCGTTCCTGTTAGGAGGTATCCTGGCAGGAACGCACTTATCTGCACAGGAAACGAAACCGGCCTCAGCCCTGAAAAAAGGTCCGAACGTTTCACTGAACATCACCAATAAAAAGAAATTCCCGCCAAGGACATACGTAAACCTTGGCTTATTTAGCAATTATTCTTGTTTGAACGGACTTGGTATCAACGCGATTTCCAGCCTTCAGCATTATAATTCGTATGGTATGCAGATTTCCGGATTTACCAATGTGTCCGGACTGAAATCTACGGGGGTACAAATCTCCGGTATTGCCAATGTGACGGGTAAAAGAGCCTGCGGGTTTATCCTTTCCGGATTGACAAACGTCACAGGTACTTCTGCATACGGCTTATCCATTGCTGGTTTGGGAAATATTTCCGGAGGAGACATTAAAGGTGTTGGCATTGCCGGTTTGGTCAATGTCAGCGAAGATACCAGAGGACTTGCTATCTCTGGCTTGGCCAACGTAAACAAGGATATTCAGGCCGGACTCATTATCGGAGGATTGATGAACGTTTCCGGAAATTCCTCCAGAGGTGTACAACTGACCTCGCTATTAAACGTAAGTGGAAAGTCTAACCAAGGATGGCAATTAGCCGGACTTGGAAATGTGAGTGTAGAAAATAAAGGGGTACAAACTGCCTTGCTCAATTACAGCGTTACTAACAGAGGGGTACAGTTAGGAGTAGGAAATGTCAATACTAAAAACAGTTCCAAAGGTTATCAGATCGGTATTGTCAATGTCAGTACGGACAGTACGGCCCATCAGATTGGCTGCATCAACCTGAAACCACAAACCCGTGTGCAAATGCTTGTATCCGGAGGTAACGCCAATAAAGCCAGCCTGTCTATCCGGTTCAAGAATAAATATACTTATACGCAAATCGGTACAGGTGCATACTATCTGGGCGTAGACAATAAACTTTCCGTCACGGGATTCTATCGTGCAGGCGTATATCGCAGCCTGACTGACAAGTTAGATCTCAGTGCCGACCTTGGATATTATCACATAGAATCTTTGGAAAACAAGCACCACGGTTATCCAGCCCGTTTATATACTATCGAACCACGAATAAGTCTGGAATATAGCTTGACAAAGAAATTCGGCCTGTTCCTTGCCGGTGGATACGGATGGACCCGGACATATAAAGACAACCAGGCTTTCGATAAGAAAATGGTGATTGAAGCAGGAATGGTTTTGTTCTAAACAAAACCATTCCTTTTTATATGAACAAAAGATTTTACTTATCCGTTCAGACTTGCAGAACGCACACGGCTCAGGGTTTCCGGTGTCATTTGCAGCAAAGAAGCGATATAGACCAAAGGAGCACGCTTCAGGATTTCGGGATGCAACTGAAGCAATTTATTATAACGTTCATGCGCCGGCTCAAAACGCAACGTATCAGCCTTTACCTGAGATTCAATCAAGGAAGCTTCAAACAGTTTGCGATACCACACTCCTATCTCTGCATCCTTTAAAGCCAACTCTTCTATTTTATCTTTAGGAATATCCCACGCAATGGTAGGCTCCAAGGTTTCAATCATCAGACGGGTAGGTTCTTCTTTCAAATAGCTTTCCAGACAAATCACGACCCCACCTTCATACGCTATATGTTCAGTCAGGTCCTTATCGTATTTAAAATAAAACTGACGAGTCAGTCCTTTTTCCAGGTAAAGCATGGAACGGCAAACCTCTCCTTCGTCGAGGATACGTTCACCTTTCTTGAATTTCCTGCAAACCAATATGTCAGCCAATTCATGAATCTGTTCCCGGCTTAACATACATTTCATTCCGGAAACCATAATCTTGGCTACTTCTATATTTGTCATCATATTATTCATTTACAAATTATTTGACTTTAATACGATCGAAACCTTCACCAAATACACCAATAACCGCACTCTGAGAGACGAATGCCTTAGGATCAATGTCTTTAATCAAACGGAAGATGGTGTTGGATTCTCTTTTCTTAGCCAAGACAAACATCATTTTCACTCCGTTATGCGTATAACAGCCTACACCGTCAATAAAAGTAACTCCACGATGCAAGTCTTTATTAATACGCGCACCTATTTCTTCGTATTTACTGGAGATAATAAAGAACTGAACAGACTGACGGGCACTGTTTACCACCTGGTCCAATACAAAACTGGAAATAAAGAGCACCACATATCCATACACAACTTTCTCCCAGTTATGCAACACCAAGTAACTTGAAGAAATGATAATCACGTCACAAATCAGGATGACCCTTCCCAACGTGATGTCACGATACTTATTAATAATGGCGGCAATAATATCGGTACCTCCTGTACTTCCGTTGGCAGAGAATGCGACTCCGATACCGGCTCCACAGAAAGAAGCTCCCAGCACACACGACATGAAAGGTTGGTCATGAATCAACTCTCCGGTAACAAAATTTTGGATAACACTTAATATAAACGTCAACGTAAAGACGGCAAATATGGTCTTCAGGCAGAACTTCAATCCTAAGATTTTCAACGCAAGAAGAAGCAGTAGAAAGTTTATAATCAGATAGGTATATTGAACTGGAAAGCCGGTCCCCCAATAAATGATAGATGCAATACCCGGCACCGCCCCTGAAGGAATATCACTCGGCAACAGAAATACGGTCCATCCGATGCCATACATAATCATACCCAAAGCAATCATTAAATAATCCTTGGTCTCTCTCAAAAATTTCTGCTTTCTTGTAGCAGGCAAAGCTGGATTCATTTTCGTATCGATTTTCTAAAAAAAAATTCAGCTGCAAAAGTAAGAAAAATTCCATACAATTGACTTATATCAATTTCAAAAAATAAGAAAAATAAAGCGGGGACAATCTTTTAAAAATGACATGATTTTCGTACTTTTGCCGCCAAATAGAAGAATAAATGGCATTAGTCAACGAACACCTGCTCAAATTACCGGAAAACTACTTGTTTACCGATATAGTGAAAAGAGTTAATTCTTTTAAAGTGACACATCCCCAGGCCCGCATTATTCATTTGGGAATCGGCGACGTGACCCTCCCTATCCCCAAAGCATGTGTAGAGGCTATGCAAAAAGCAGCCGGTGAATTAGGGAATCCCAACACATTCAGAGGATACGGACCTGAGCAAGGATACGACTTCCTGATCGAAGCCATTTTGAAGCATGATTACGCCGCCCACGGCATTTATTTCGATGCCAATGAGATTTTCATCAGCGACGGTTCCAAATCGGATACGGGCAATATTGGCGATATACTGCGCCACGACAACAGTATCGGAGTGACAGACCCTATCTACCCGGCTTACATTGATTCAAACGTTTCATGCGGAAGAGCCGGTACATTGGAAAAAGACGGCAAATGGAGTAATGTGGTATACATGCCCTGCCGCATAGAGAACAACTTTATCCCAGAAATTCCCAAACAGCGCATTGACATTATTTATTTGTGCTACCCCAACAACCCTACCGGGGCTGTATTAAGTAAAAGCGAACTCAAAAAGTGGGTCAACTATGCCATAGAGAACGATGCACTGATTATTTTCGATGCTGCCTACGAACGATACATACAAGACCCGGACATTCCTCATTCCATTTATGAAATAAAAGGGGCCAAGAAGGTGGCCATCGAGTTCCGCAGTTTTTCGAAAACCGCAGGTTTCACCGGTGTGCGATGCGGATACATGGTAATTCCCAAGGAAGTGACCGCAGCCACTTTGGAAGGCAAACGGATTCCGCTGAACAAACTATGGCTCAGACGACAATCCACCAAGTTCAATGGTGTATCTTACATCACCCAACGAGGAGCAGAAGCGATTTATACCCCCGAAGGAAAAGAACAGGTGAAAGCCATGGTACAATATTACATGGACAATGCCCGAATCATGAAAAAGATGCTCTCGAAGACAGGCATACAATTTTTTGGAGGAGAAAACGCTCCGTATCTATGGATAAAGGCACCGGACAACCAGACTTCCTGGAAGTTCTTCGACAAACTTCTGTACGAAGCACAAGTGGTAAGCACGCCCGGAGTTGGTTTCGGCCCAAGCGGCGAAGGCTATGTACGCTTGACCTCTTTCGGGGAACGCCATCAGTGCGAAGAAGGCATCCAGCGAATTTGCCAGTGTCTGTAAACAAAACAACCTGTAAATATAGAAATCAAATAACTTAAAATAAGAAATAAGGTATTATGTCAAAATTAAGATTCAGAGTAGTAGAAAAGGCATTTCACAAAAAACCGGTAGAAGTGGCCTCGCCAGCAACACGCCCCAGTGAATACTTTGCGAAATATGTATTCAACCGCGAAAAAATGTTCAAGTATCTGCCGAGCAACGTATATGCCAAACTCATTGATGTGATTGACAACGGTGCCACCCTCGACCGCAGCATCGCCAATGCCGTAGCCGACGGAATGAAAAAATGGGCGATCGAATTAGGGGTGACCCACTATACACACTGGTTCCAGCCGCTGACAGAAGGTACAGCCGAAAAGCATGATGCTTTTGTGGAACACGATGGAAAGGGTGGCATGCTGGAAGAGTTTTCAGGAAAATTGCTTGTTCAGCAGGAATCAGACGGTTCTTCATTCCCCAATGGAGGTATCCGTAATACATTCGAAGCCCGCGGATACAGTGCATGGGACCCGTCTTCACCTGTCTTCGTGGTAGACGACACCTTGTGCATCCCGACCGTATTCATTGCTTATACCGGAGAATCACTCGACTACAAGGCTCCGTTGCTGAAAGCACTGCGTGCCGTAAACAAGGCTGCTCTGGATGTGATGCATTACTTTGACCCTTCTGTAAAGAAAATCATCTCTTACCTAGGATGGGAACAAGAATACTTCCTGGTTGACGAAGGCTTGTATGCTGCCCGTCCGGACTTGCTGCTGACTGGCCGTACCCTGATGGGACACGAAGCTTCCAAGAACCAGCAGCTGGAAGACCACTACTTCGGAGCCATTCCAAGCCGTGTAGCTGCCTTTATGAAAGATTTGGAAATCCAGTCACTGGAATTAGGTATTCCAGTCAAGACACGCCACAACGAGGTAGCTCCGAACCAGTTCGAACTTGCTCCGATTTACGAAGAATGTAACCTGGCAGTAGACCACAACATGCTGGTTATGTCACTGATGAGAAAAGTGGCACGTAACCATGGTTTCCGTGTACTGCTCCACGAAAAACCGTTCAAAGGTGTCAACGGTTCAGGTAAGCACAACAACTGGTCACTTGGAACCAGCACCGGTACTTTATTGATGGCTCCGGGAAAAACTTCTGAAGAAAACTTGCGTTTCATCACCTTCGTAGTAAATACCCTGATGGCCGTTTACCGTCACAACGGACTGCTGAAAGCTTCTATCATGAGTGCTACTAATACTCACCGTTTGGGTGGTCACGAAGCTCCTCCTGCCATCATTTCTTCTTTCCTGGGAACACAGCTCAGCAAGGTACTCGACCACTTGGAAGAAAGTACCAACGACGACTTAGTGTCTTTGGGTGGCAAACAGGGAATGAAACTGGATATTCCTCAAATTCCGGAACTGCTGATTGACAATACAGACCGTAACCGTACTTCTCCTTTCGCGTTTACAGGAAACCGCTTTGAATTCCGTGCTCCGGGTTCAGAAGCTAACTGTGCCAGCGCCATGATTGCCTTTGATGAGGTTGTAGAAAAAATTCTTGAGATTGAAGTGCCGGAGGAAATGAAAACGGATGCGTATCTTAAATTATGCAAGGATGTTTCCCTTTATCGTAATGCTGTGGAAAAAAGATATGCCGATAAGGAATATATAAAAGAATTGGCTGGCAGAATAACAGAAGGGGACAGGCAGCTTCGATATGAAATTACTAAACGTTTAAAGAATAGATTTCAAACAAAGACACAGCGAAAAAATGCTATTAGAACTGATGCGAAATATAAATGGATTGGGAAATTGTATCCTGCGGTATTTACAGACGATTACAAAATAATATTAATGAGTGTCAGTAAGTTTATGAAGAGAAATTCTATTCTTATTGATTCTAGTTATGAGTTTTTGAATTCGGATTTAATAGAAAACGCAGTAATTGTTATTGATGAATTTGATGCAACGAAGGATACTATACAAAGTGAGCTGATTGATAAGTCGTTGGCAATGCAGGAAGACTATATACAGTTGTTTCGTCAGATATATCGTACTTTGAATCCAAACGATTTTTCTTCTAGTATGAGACAAGCTATGGATGAGGTCGAAAAATCAGGGAATAGAAATACATTTACAACACTAATGGATGAAGCAAGAAAAATTGCAGAGGATTATCATGTAAGGTTAAGTATAAAAACAAAAGAAGATTTAGTGGATTAGAGACAGATTTTCTTGTTTAATGATGGTTCATTCCATACGGTTTTAAAAGAAGGGGCACAGGATATCCGCTCATCCTTAAATAAAGAAGACAATCGTATTGATGTTTTCTTTGAGGGG